>TARA_R110002012_G_scaffold38880_3_pt1 | contig 15281 bp, 17 predicted proteins | sample TARA_R110002012 | Tara Oceans TARA_R110002012 (sample SAMEA4396515) | marine metagenome | biome: Westerlies Biome; feature: [DCM] deep chlorophyll maximum layer (ENVO:01000326); material: water (ENVO:00002006), including particulate matter (ENVO:01000060) such as... | depth 40 m
TTTTGGTATATATTTTTTATAAAGAGAATGTACTTCATCTAAATTAACTTCATCATTAAAATTAACAAAAAATTCATAATCACCCCAAATATCACCAACTATTGGTAAATTATCCTCAAGTATTTTTAATCTCTCTGGAATAGTGCATATAAAGTTTTGAACCACACTTATCATTTAATCACCAACTGATTTCCCAATCTTTAAATTCAGCTGCAATACAATCTATCTTATAGTCTTTTCTACCACCAACTACTTCCATAATCTTATTTGAAGCTGTTTGTCTTATACCATTGATACCGTGAGTTAAATGTAGATTACCATCTTTATCACCATTTCTAACTTTTGTCTCATTGTACCAAATGTGTGCATTCATCTGAGAAAGTACAATTATCGCTCTGATAACTTCTCCTGTTATTTCACCTTTATGTTCTTTGAGAATCATATCAATATCTTGAACCATATCATTTATTTCTTTACCATAATTATCTTTATTCTCTGGTATAAAAATCTCTTTTAACTGATGTATGCTAAGTCTATCCACCAATTCACCTAATGTCGGTAACCATTTTCTCTCACTCATTTGTCTCTCCCATATAATATTGGATTGTTATGTGGCCATTCAAAATTCCATTCAGGGTCATCCCATTTGATAACGAACTGGTTAGGAACATCATTGTAATCTCCATCAAAAGCTAACTTATAATGAAAAGTACACTCATCACTTAAAACAAAATACGATCCTGCACATCCTGGAGGTGTCAATATTTGTTTTCTATTTTCTGCAGATAATATGAAAGAATCCCAAGTTTTATATGTGGGTGAGTCTTTTCTATTATCAGCTAATACATAATAAAACTTACCATACACACAACTAATTAATTTGTGTGTTTTATCATCTCCGTGTAAACCTCTCAAAACATTTTTTTGAGAATGTGCAAATTTATCTAATCTCCAATTTAAATTAGGATAATCTTCTTTTTTCCAATTGGTATAGATATCGCCTCTGAAATCCTCGTGTCTATCAGGTTGAAATGTCAATACATCTTTAATCATAGTGCCTCTCTCCAATAATTTAATAAATCTTCACAAATATGTCCTAAATCTTTTTTTGGCTCCCAACCATAATGATTTTTAAACTTATCTGTGCTTGGTATTTGTAAAGTTATGTCTGTGGGTCTAACCCTATCGGAATCTAACAATGGTTTTAAGTCAAGTAACGTTGACATTGACAATAACATATCTAATGTATCTCCTACCTTACAAGTATAATCACCACCGATATTATATATCTCTCCAAACCTATCACTTTCAGAACATATCCAATATGCTCTTATTGCATCTTCTATGTGATTGTATGTTCTAACTGATTCTAAGTTTCCGTGTCTAATAAAACCATCACCATTTCCCTTTTCATTTTGTACAATTTGATGTGCAAATGAAGAAAGTGCAAACTGTTTACCTCTTCTTGCTCCTTCGTGTGAAAACATACGAGTAATTATAATTTTCATATCGTATGCATTATGATAGTATTGTGACATCAAATCGTGTCCTACTTTTGATATTGAATATGGATTAGCAGGTCTGATTGGATTATCTTCTTTGATTGGTATCTCATCTTCTTTTGGCATCCCATAAACTTCAGATGAAGAAATACTAACTATAACAGGATTATAATCTGAATTCTTTATTGATTCTAATAAATGAGTAGTGCCAATAACATTAGTCTGTAAAGTAATAACTGGTGTTTTAAAACTAACTTCTGGAAAACTCTGTGCTGCAAAATGAAACACCTTGTTTGGTTTTGAAATTTGGATAGCTCTTTCAACTGATAGTCCATCAAGTAAATCACAATCCACAAATTCAAATCTTTTGTCATCAACGTGGTCTACATTCTTAGTATCTTCCATCCACCTTTTGGTAGCAAATATTTTTACATCGGTTTCGTGTTTTAAGATGTAGTCAATCATATGACTACCAACAAAACCAGTGCCACCTGTTATTAGAATATTATTCATTTCTAAATTTAAGCACTTTATCGTAAATTGAATCTACTGATAATCCATTATTATCTAAGTGGTAATCTCTATCTCCATTTTCAAAAATATATCTTTCAGGTAATCCTATTCGTAGTAAAGGTTTTTGCACATTATTATCTGACATTCCCTCTAATACAGCAGAACCAAACCCTCCTGATAAAGTTTGTTCTTCTACTGTGATAACTTTATCGTAATCTCTGAATACTTTCTTCATTTTCACTATAGGATTAGGTTTTATCTTTGACATATTATACAATGAAACTTCCATATTATTATCTAATAATTTTTTTTGTACGTCAAGACATCTACCTAACATATACCCATACGATATTATAGCTATTTTAGTTTCTTTTTTTCTCATTGGATTACCAAAAAGGCCACCCTTAACTATAGAATATCCTAATCCATTAGGAGTACGGATTTCATCAAACCTAGAATCATATTTTCTTTCCAATCTAATATATCTTAATTTTTGGTTTTCGTATGAGTATTTAACTAACTCTTTAACGTGAGTTGAACTAGCTGGACAGTCTATTTCAACGTTTAACAAAGACCTCATATAAGCTATATCTTCATTTGTTTCGTGTGCTGGCCCTGCTGGTGCGTATCCTAAAGCTACTCCGTTAGACAATATTGTAATTGGATTATTTGGCATAGAACAAGAATATCTTATTTGTTCAAAACATCTTGCTGACCAAGCTGCCATAAAATAAACATATACTTTTTTACCAGCAGCTGATAACCCAGCAGCTAAGTTAATACTATGTTGTTCTGAAATACCAGTCCAAATAAATTGTTCAGGTAATTCTTCTCTCCATCTATCTAATGAAGATGCTCCCATATCAACACTAATTAATATAACATCTTTATCTTTTTTTGCAATTTCAAATAATTCTGAAATAAATGTATCTCTTTGTGTCACGATAAATTCTCCAATCCAATTTTAATATCTTCTTCACTTGATGGAACTATAGTGTGATATTCCCACTTGCCTTCCATATAACTAACTCCCTTACCCTTTGTTGTTTTAGCAATTACAACTTGTGGTGATTGATTTGAAAATACACCCCTTAAGCTATCATAATCGTGTCCATCAATCTCTGCTACATCATTAACGAATGACTGAAACTTATCGTGTAACGGTTCTAACTTTAACATCTTCTCAGTTTCACCAATAGTTCCAAGTCCGTTTCTATCAATTATAATTCGTAAATTTGATAAATTATGATGTGAAATATACATAAGACTTTCCCAAACTGAACCTTCGTATAATTCAGCATCACCCATTATGATATATATATTTTTATCTGGTTGAGCTTGTGCTAATCCACTAGCGTATCCTATACCATTACCTAAAGAACCACCAACAAAATGACAGCCTGGAATTGTCCAATCGGAATGTAATCTTAAAATACCACCAGGTCTACAATACTTTTCTAACTCATCTTTAGGAAAATAACCTAAATCTGCTAATATTGGATAAATGGATGGTGAACCGTGTGCCTTACCAAACATCACTATATCTTTTTCGTGATTAAAATCGGTTTTATCATCATAAAATAAAGATACCAATACATCAACAGGTGACAGAGAACTATGTAAATGTCCTATACCATCTCTTGTCTTAAACTCAAAAACAGTTTTCCTAACTGATTTTGCTATTTTTTGTAATTCACTATTGTTCATAATTTAATTCTCCAATATTTTTCTTTTTAATTTTATTTTAGTATTTTCTAAAATATTATTAACTGCTATTTCACCATAAGTTTCTCTAACTTTATTTAAAAATGGTTCGTATGTATGATATTTTAGATAGGCTTCATCTCTGAACTTCAAGATTTGTTCAGGTGTTAATTCATCAGTAGGTAATGGTTGTGTTGTGTAGGCGTGAAATGAATAACCAGCATAATCTTCAGGTAATTTGAATCCTCTATCCACTGCGTCTTTATATAACTGACTACCTGGTAGTGGCATAGCTGCGTATGCATTCCAAGCTATTGTACATAACTCGTAACTAAGTTGTAATGTTTTTTCCATCGTTTCCATAGTATCAGTAGGTAAACCAAACATATAGTTAGCTATAATACCTATATCAGCCTCGTGAATTTGATTTACAACCTCAACAATATTAACATCTTCAAACTTTCCTTTTGATATTTCTAATCTAACATTTCTGTCTGCACTTTCAATACCAAGACACAACCATTTAATACCAGCTTTTCTTAGATTTTTCAAGATACCTGGTCTTCTGATAGTATCTACTCTTGAATAAGCCCATATTCTTAGATTATCTTTTTTATTTCTTTCAGCTAATAAATCAACTAAAGGTATATAGTATTTAGGATTTAATAAAAACATCTCATCAGCTATTCTGATGGTCTCTACACCCATTTCTATTAGTTTATCAAACTCTTTGATAATAAATTCAGGTGACCAAAACCTCATTTTATTATAGTTTCCAGCCACACCTATTTCTTCATTGTCATCTCTGTTTAATATGTTAATCATACAAAACTCACATTGAAATACACAACCCAATGAGGTGTATAATGCAGCATAAGGTGTTCTCTTATCGTGGTCGTACTCTCCGTGCCACATTGGTGAACGATATAAATCAAAAGGTGTCTCTTTATATGGTAGTAAATCCCAAGCATAACCAGGTAAATCTAAATCCATTCTATCATTAGGAACTATTTTTTCAGGTTGATTTAGATGTGGTTTACCATCTTTTATAAAACCTATACCATTTATGGTTTCTAATTGTTTTTTATCCGTTAAGTCTTTTAACTTTAGGATATTCCACAATGAATAAACACCTTCATTTGTAAAAATTATATCGATGTTTGGTTCTTCACTTAAAACTTTATATGGTAATGCCTGAACGTGAGAACCAACAAATGATATTGGTATATCTACACCACTTTCTTTTATTAAATTAGCTAACTTAACTGCACCACTCATTTGAGTAGTTCCTGAATTAACATTTTCACCATAAACACATACTGATATTAATCTTGGGTTTAGTGTTTTAATTCGTTCTACTGCATCTTTACGTGAGATACCCTCTGCTAGAATATCTAATATACCAACTTTGTATCCTTGTGATCTACAAGATTGTGAAAGCAATAATGCCCAATAAGGTGTTCCTATACCAGCGTAATCAGTTGATAATCCCTGATAAACCTCTTCTGAACTTCCTGGATTTATAAATAAAATATCCATCAAATAACTTCTTTAGTAACCATAAAAAAAAATCCTCCAATTAATGGAGGACACTCTATTTAAAAGTGCCCCCGTTTATAGTCTAACTGTGGTTGGTTGGGTCTTTGGTACATAATCAAATGTCCTCTGTTTACCACTTTGACTTCTCTTATTAATATATATCAACAAAAAATAAAAAAACTTATTATTTTTTTTAAAACCGAGTGCCTCTCGGATATCTATTTAATCTTTTTAACTTATCAACACCTGAAAAATCATCACCTTTATATTCACAATCATCAAATACAGCTCTTATTATTTCTGTATTTCCATTTCCCTTTTCTGACTCTTGAAATTTGTCTATCATATAGACATCAATATTATTTTTTGTTGGCCACATATATAAATCACTATGTGGTGTTCCACGACCTAAGTCTTTCCAATGTTCGTGAAAACTATTAATTATATCCATATTTTTAGATGAGGAAAAGTACCAATAATCTAAAATTGTAGGTTTTTGTGGATTGGGTGGATTACTTTTAGCTATATACATAGCGTTAGGGTCTTCCATAACTTCATTAAAAACTAAATCTTCAAAAAATCCCACATCAAATCTGGAAGACATCACCACATCATATGTAAAATCATTTTCTTTTTCATATTCTTTTTTTAATTCTGTTACTTGTTTTGTACTATACCATCTACTTTCTATAAAATTACCACGCATAATTTCATTATCAAACTGAATTTGTTCTTGAAACTTACTTTTCTTAGGCTGATATAATTCTGTGAGTTGTTTTTCGTATTGAGTATCCCAACAATGAATAAAAACATCAACTGTATCATTTACATCAAAAATATGTTTTTTAAAAAAGTGATGACCTATTCTGAAGTCTACATCACCGCTCCATTCATATCCTTGTTTATTAGTGTAAAACTTACCAACTACACCACTCAACAAAAAAGCAGCTCTCATTATATTTTTCTCTTTTTATTAACTAAAATTCCAGCTTCATAAAAATATAAATAATCTATATTTGTTCCTAAGAAACAGTTAATAGCGTGTTCAGGTGTTTCAACAATAGGTTCTCTGTCATTAAAACTTGTATTTAACACGATTGGTACACCTGTTTTATCTTCGAACTTTTTGATAAAATTATAGTACCACTCGTTATCATTTTTTGTAACTGTTTGTAATCTAGCTGTACCATTTAAATGAACAACTGCTGGAACTTTATCTTTAACTTCATCTTTCCATTTAATAACTGTTGTCATATAAGGACTATCAACATCCTTTTCAAACCAATCACCAACACTATCTCTTAGAATTGATGGTGCAAATGGTCTAAACCATTGTCTATGTTTTACTTTTTCATTTATTTTATCTTTCATATTAGGACTTCTTGGGTCACATAAAATACTTCTATTACCAAGAGCTCTACGTCCTGACTCTGAACCACCACCAAATACTGAAATTATATTTTGTTCCATTAACAAGTCCACAACATTTTCATCATCTGTGTCTCTAAAATCTATTTTACTATCATTTTCTTTTATAACATCTAAAACATCTTTTTTATCATAATGACTACCTAAATAAGGCGTACAGTTATCTTCCCATTTAACACGTGGATTTCTCAGAACTTGATGATAAACGTATTGTGCAGAACCAATTGCTAATCCACCATCATAAGGAACAGGACAAATATATATTTGTTCTACATTTGGATACCAATCATACATCTTACCAACCATAACTGAATTTAATACCACACCACCAGACATACAAATATGTTTTGGATTATACTCTTCAATATATGGTGTCATTATTTTTTTACAAACTTCTTCAGTTGCCTTTTGAATACCTGCTGCTACATCAAAAGCATCTTGTTCACTTCTTTTAGCTATTGGTTTATACTTAGCAATATTATTTTGTGTATGTGCTGACGGCCCACCACCCCCAGCTAAGAATGCATCATAAAAATCTTTCCAATACTTACTTGGGTCACCTGGTGCTGCCATCGCCATAACAGTTCCTGCGGCTAATCCGTGTGGATGACCTGATGAAAGACCAAATATCTCTCTTGTGTATATTCGCCACGGAGAACCAATTGTTAGTTCTTGCATCGGTATTCTTTTTATAGGTTCAATATCTAAATCTTTACCATTCCAAAAAGTAAACGATGTTGAAAAGTAATTAGAGTCACCTTGTTGTTTAGAATCATTTTCAAAATCTTTCCAATCTACTTTATCAGTGCCACTACCATCAATAGTTATAATTAATGCTTCATCAAAATTACTTGAGAAAAATGCATTAGCTGCGTGAGATTGGTGATGACCAATGGCATATAGTTTACCATCATTTTTATTTATAACGTCTTTCATCTTAGCATCATATTCTTCCTCATTAACTGGAAACTTTTGATGTCTAGTATTTAAATTACCATAACAAAATGTTTTTAAGTCATCAAAGAAATCATCTGGTAATCTTTCAAAAGCCATTTTTAAACCATCTCCATATGGTTCTTTCTCTCTAATAAATCTTTCTAACTCCTCGTGTATGACAGGTACGCCATTATCTAACACACAATATGCTACATCGTGTCCACTTTGAAAGCCAAGTATTTTCATATCATCATCCTTTTCTAACATCTATATTTAATATTTCTTCAGGAGTTTCTGCTATAGTTCCATATGATTGTCCTGGAGTTTCATCTGAAACCACTAACTCTCTTTTAGGAACTGCACATAACAAATCTCCACATTGTCTAAGCCCATTATTACCATCATCTGAATAATAGTCTTCAAAATACTTTGAAGTGTTTTGTTCAAAATATTTGTTTGGTGAATTTGGTTTTAGTTTATACACATTAACCATTTCTTCAAGTTTTTCAATTAATAATTCTCTTTTATATATTGCATCTGCTGAAAAACTGGTAATCTTAATGGGAGAATCTTTAGCTTCAAATAAAAATAATTCTTTTTCACTATCTCTATATTTTTTCTCACACATATACCCGTGAACTCTAGTCGGACTCATCAATTCTTCAACTGTTTTATATCTTGTACCTACTGTTAAGTGGTCTAATTTACCTATTGGCATATAAGAAACGTTATTATCTATAATATCTTGCATAACTCTTTCAAACTCTTCTCTACTTGTCTCGTGAAACATTCTATCCTCTGTAGCTAACATAACATAAGGTGTTTTAGATTCATTCACAAGTGCTAAAATAGTAGTTGTCCAATTAAAATCTGGCCCGTCAAGATTGTTATAAAGATTTATATTTTTTATGTGTTTATCGTATGTCTCTTTTATTTCATCTAAAAAGGTTGTAGTTTTATAATTTACGAAGAAATCACAATCATTAAAAACACTACCAAATGATGGTATCCCTTTGTAGGATTTTTGATGTTCTAATCTTTGTCTACCTCGTTCATCATCAAATAAAATATGACATTGAACTACACTAAGATATTTTTCAATCATTTGTAATCTCTAACAATCTATTTGTAATACTTTTTTTAATTTTATCATCAATATTTGGTGCGATGGATTTAAACTCATCATCAGAAAAAACATAATGTCCACAAATTTTAATTAATTCTTTTTTATTATTTTCAGGTACAAAATCTTGACTGACCCACTTTACCCATCTTTTTGAATCATAACAAATTTTATAATAGTCTTCTATATCATCACCCATTTCTTCTAAGTAACATAATGTTTCTAACTGACCAAATTGTGGTGCAATATTTATTGCATCCATCCCCAAATCAAATCTTAATTTATATTCATCAACAGATAAATAATCACCATTATGTTCTTTACTCTTTTTACCAAACTTATTACAAACTTTAATCATATCAGAGAATCTTTTTTCACCAAATTCACAGGTATTTTTAGAATTACCTAAGTCCAACCCAACACCAGATTGTACAACTGCATAAACTATATTTTCAAATATATTTGGATTTAATTTTTTCTCTAATAATGATAATAACTTTTCTAATTCATCAACTTCAAATCTTCTTATGGATTCTTCTGTACCAACTTCGAATTTAACTTTCTTATTACCAACTTCATCATAGATAAAATTCATACAATCAATAGTGTTTTGTAATCCCAAATCAAAATCTTGATATGCTTTCCAGGGGTCAACGTGAATAATATCAAAATAGTTTGCGTCAAATAAAAATGAAGTTAATCCACCATCTTGTTTATTACCTTGACTTTCACCGCCGTGGTCTCTTTGTATCACAACTCTATTATTTACATACTCAGAAAATTGTTTAGTTGTCCAATTATTTACATAACCACCATCATAATCAACTTGTCTTCTTGATGGTATAAAACCAACGATTGGATTATCTAATTCTATAACAGAATCAACAACATTTTTACTCATAGGCCCTATGTAAAATTTTATATCACTCATAAAGGAAACTCCAATCCTGTGTAAAGTTTAAATTGATGAGAAGCTTGTATACTAGCAAGTTCTCTACCTGTTTTAGTTGTTACTATACAATCTATAAATTGACTCGTATTAACTTTTATATCTTCTACTGGAGTACAATTATAAACTATAACATTTGCACCAATACTTGATATGATATCCCAATTTTCTCTAGTCACCAAAGTGTAATCATAACCTAATGACTTAGCTGCCTGTTGAACAGCTTTGGAATAACCACCATTTCCTAAAATATATAAATCTAATCCTAAACTATTATCTAAAAAAGTTCTAGCAGCTAAATAGTCTGTATTATATGCAGTTAATACACCATTATTATTAAGAACAGTATTTGCAGCTCCTATTTGTTTTACATCATCATCACACTTATCAACAAAATCTAACACTTGTGTTTTGTAAGGCATCGTAATAGCAAAACCTTTTATATTTAAAGTCTTTACTGCGTTTACGGCTTCCTCTATGTTACTTACTGAAAATGATTTATATATTTTATTTAAACCATAATAGTAAAAGGAAGTGTTCATCATCTGACAACCAGTATTACCAGCTGTTTCAGCAAATGAACAATATATTTCTGTATCTTTATTTATCCATTGATTCACTTAAAATCCTCTTTGCTAGTTGTCCAGCACTCAAACCATATTTTTCATATAAATCTTTGGGTGGTGCTGATTCAGGAAATACATCATTCAATCCAATTCTTACAAGTTTCTTAGGACACTCATCAGTCAATACCTCTGATACTGCTGAACCCAATCCTCCAACTATTGAATGGTCTTCAATCGTAAATAAGTATTTACTTTGTTTAGCAGATTCAATAATAATTTTCCTGTCTATAGGTTTTATTGTTGGTAAGTTTACAACCCTAACATTATGTGATGAATTGTTTTGTATTAAATTACTAGCTTCAACTACATCACCTAAAATACAGCCTGTAGAAAATAAAGTTATGTCATACATAGCGTGTGTTTGTTTTACAATTTGTCCTTTACCAAACTCAAAAGGCATTTCTATATCTTCAACTGGTTGTCTACCTAATCGTAAATAATGTGGTGAATCTAATTCTGTTTTACATAAGTATTCTATAACCTTTATGGCTTCAGAATAAGATGCTGGATTTAATATTTTCATATTTGGTAGAGCTCTCATAATACTAACGTCTTCCAATGCCATTTGAGTCACACCATCTTTACCAATAGCCATACCAACGTGAGTTCCAACCAAAACAACAGGACGATTAGAATAAGCTAAACTACATCTTATTTGGTCATATCTACCTGTTAAAAAAGAACCAAATGAAGCTAAGAATACTTTGTAACCATACTCTGATATACCTGAAGCGACTCCAATCATATTTGATTCTGCTATACCCATTTGAAAAAATCTGTCTGAATGAGATTCTTTAAAACTAGCTATCTTAGTGGCTTTACCTAAGTCTGCATCTAATGCGACTATGTTATCGTACTTATCACCCATTGCTGGAAAGTGGTTTCCAAACGCATCTCTTGTAGCTTTCATATTAAACTCCTAACTCTTTCATTGCAATTTCATACTCACTATCGGTAGGAACTTTACAATGCCAACTTGGGTCTTCCATAAAAGAAACTCCTTTACCTTTAATAGTATCTAATATTATACAAACTGGCTTATTATTAATATTTTTAAGTTCATCTGATATTTTTTTCATATCGTGGCCATCAATAACTCTTGTATCCCAACCAAAAGATGATATTCTTTCTTGTAAGTTTTCATACATAATACTAAAATCTTCTGAGTATCCATCATTTTGTGCCTTGTTCCAATCAATAATACAAATTAGATTTGTTTCTTTAGTTTTTGGATAATACATTAAAGATTCCCAAACTTGACCTTCTTGCATTTCACCATCACCCATTACACAAAATACACTACCCTCTTCGTTTCTTAGTTTCTTACCAAGTGAATGTCCAATTGCAATACTTAATCCTTGTCCTAATGAACCTGTTGTAGCGTCTAATATAGGTAGTCTTTCTTTATCAGGATGTCCTTGTAATGGTGAATCTATCTCTCTAAATAAATCTAACTCTTCATCTGTTATTTCACCCATTTCGTGTAATGCTGCATATATGATGGGAACTGCGTGTCCTTTAGATAAAATTAACTTGTCTCTACCACCCATTTCATATTCTTCATATAATACACTTGTTAATTCAGCCATAGAAAAACAACCACCAATGTGTCCTGATTGTTTTGCTCTGACCATATCTATAACTTTTTTTCTTAATACATTAGGATTAATTTTCATTGTGCACTTTCTCCTTTAATAACCCAACTGAAATGTGTGTTATCTTTGATAGTATATCTTCGAAGTGAAAATTATTATTATTACCTCCTGTTTGTCCAGGAAATTCTGATGTTCCTTCAAGTGATATAGTTAAATCTGCAAAATCATTACAGGTATTTACAGGATTTCTTGTGACTAATATAGTTTTCATTCCCTTTTCTTTAGCAACTCTAAACGCTTCTAATACATTTTTTGAATTACCTGAACCAGACATACCGAAAACCACATCACCTTTAACACCTTGATATTTTAATTGTTCACTAAATATAAATCTAAAACCTAAATCATTACCAACACCAGTTATTGTCGCTTGGTCACTACATAAACTAACACATTTAAAATTGTTTCGTGGAATTGTTTGAGCACCTTTGTCCTCTGATACGAATGGATGCATATTCATATCTACCACTAAGTTCTGCACTGAAGCTACGTTACCACCATTACCACAGGCAAATACTGTTTGTTCGTTCTCATAAGCTTCAAACATCATATCCACAAACTCTACAATTTTATCCGTTGGGATAGTGTGGAATACATTAGAAGATTCTGTTTTATATAACTCTATGAGTTTTTGTTTATCCATTATTATTTTCCTTATTTAAAAACTTTGCTAATAAATACTTACCATATAAAAATAAAAAATTACCATATCTACCTTCTTTAAAATTATCATATAATGTACAGGTATTAAAATACTGAAGTATCCCCAACAACTCTACATTGTTCCAATCATATTTATTTTTATTACAAAAATCTTGAAAAGTATTCATAAAATATACTAAATTACTCTTAGCGTAAAAGTTAAAGTTTGCAATATTTCCACTAATAGTATAATCAAACATATCCTTTAACATACTCTGACCATTAATCATAGTTGCGTGATACATTTTTGCTAAATCATAATAAACATCACCTATCTCTAAACTGTCACCAAAACGTTGTCTCCAATCAATCAATACAAATTTATTATTGTCCTCATCATATAATATGTTTTCTGGTTGCCAATCACCGTGAAAATAAGATGGAATGACGTTATCATAAAATCTATTCCAATCTATTTTATCTAACATAACATCTATTGGTTCTACGTCAATTCCATTTATTCTAATAATTTTATCTAAACTATCTTGTGACAACTTACTAATTCTACTTAAAGTTTTTTCTTCATACATTTTAACACAATCTTGTATAAGAAGCTTCTTATCAGTATCTTGTTTTACAAATAAATTTGTTTGACAATGGTCTAAAAACTGAGTGATTATTGATTCATCAGTAATGTTTGAAAGTAATTGGCCATTTATGTATTCATATGAGTACATATTATCATTTAATTGAGTTACCTTTGGACAATTACCGTTTAAGTATTTAGTTCTTTTAACTCTCAAATCAACAATATCTTTATTATTAAAATACTTTACAACTTTACCATTATCTATGAATAAAACCTCATCACTTTTATTAGCTACAACTTCATTTGGAAAGTCTTTTCTAACTTCTTCATAAGATTTATTATTTCCAGTATCATACCATTTTAATTCTAATAATTTAATATGACCCATTCCACTAAATCCGTGAGTGACTTGATATTCATCTTTTATTATTTTATGTTCTTCTAATGATTTAAAGTAATCTTCATAATCGTATATTCCTGCCATTCCAATAAATGCTGTGTCACCTGTTCCATAGTATAATTTATTTAAATACTTACTACCATCCACTAAACAATAGTTTATAGATTCTTCTAAATTTACAGAAGAAACACCCATCCAATTTTCATTTACACCCATTAAATCAATATCATCACCTATTATAGTGTCTACTGAAGTAAATATAAATGGTTCTTGTAAATGTGATTTACAACACAATAAACTATAACCAGGGCCTGAACCAACACCATCGTAATTATCAACATCTACATAAGTAATGTTTCTATCACTATGTACTTCGTCAACATAACTTTTTATTTGTTCAGATTTATAACCAACTGCTATAACTATTTCAACAGCTTTATCAAACTTTTCAATTATATGTGATATTGTTGGTTTGTTTTCTATAGGAAGTAATGCTTTATGTAAACCATCAACATTATTATTTCTAGTTCCCCTTCCAGCAGAAAATATACAAAGTTTATTCATTAATTACCTTCGTGTTCACCAGATATTTTACCACTACCTCTATCACTATCATCTTCAAATCTGATGCAGTCATTTAAATGGGCTGTTGAACACTCTAACATAGTTAAATCTTTAGTAGCAATTACTCTATGTTTAGTTTTCAATGGAACACAAAAACCAGTTCCAGGTTTATACTTTCTCGATTCCATCTCACCATCTGCATTTTGTAATAGAACTTCAGCTTCACCTTCAATTACATAATTAGTTTCAACTTTCTTTTCGTGCCATTGTAAACTACTTTGATTTCCAGCTTTTATGTGAATTAGTTTATAAGCATAATGTTCATTAAGTTCTAACCAAAGTTCGTGGCCCCACGGCTTTTCAACTCTGTAAGAACTAATATCTAATCGATGAGATTTATTCTCATCAATTTTATCTTTATACTCTTCAAGGGCTTCTCTTACCCAATCGTCTTTTATGTGGTCATATTTTGACATCACTTACTCCTTTGTCTCTTTTTAAATTAATTGCTATTGCAGTATCGCCTTCTCTATCTGGTTTTAAATCATTAATTAGAACTCGTGTTCCACCCCCTATGCCCATTATAAGTTTATCATATAGTACACCAGCTTTTCTCAATTGTTTTTCAGTAGATTTTCTCAAACCTTCTTTTCTGCCAGTAGTTAATATAATCATATGACCTAACTTATCCCACTCCCATAATTTTTTTAATGTGCCTGGTAATGGTGTCATAACACTATCGAAATCATAATCACCGTTCTTGGTGTTTGTATATGGATATTCACATAGTGTTCCATCTATATCACAGAATATTGTTTTTGGTTTATTATTCATAACTTATAGAACCCTTTAATATATATATTATGCATTTTAGTTAAAACTTAATTTATTTTATAGAATCAAAAATCTTGTGTGTATGTTCTAAAAATCTTTTCTCTGAATAGTATTTTTCATAATTTTTTTGTGTGTCTACCATACATTCATCATAAAATGTTTTATCTTTTAATTTACGAGCTATCTTTTTAGCTCCAGCTACATCACCAAGTTCGACAGTTGTTTTTGGGTGTAATATTTTTTGTGTATTAGAATTAGAATATGCTATACAAGGTAT
>TARA_R110002012_G_scaffold289274_1_pt1 | contig 15275 bp, 7 predicted proteins | sample TARA_R110002012 | Tara Oceans TARA_R110002012 (sample SAMEA4396515) | marine metagenome | biome: Westerlies Biome; feature: [DCM] deep chlorophyll maximum layer (ENVO:01000326); material: water (ENVO:00002006), including particulate matter (ENVO:01000060) such as... | depth 40 m
CCTTGTTGAACACTTTTGCAATGGTTACCGCATTGGTGTCCAGCTGCACGTCGTTCATAAAGACCCCATGGGTCAATGGGCGTTGCCCCGTCAAGAGCGATGCCCTAAATGGGGAACATACGGGCATGCCGGAGACCGCATTCTTAAAATTAACACTTATGGCCGCCAGACTATCCAAGTGTGGGGTGTCTACATTGGGATCACCCGCATATCCAGTGGCCTGTGCCCGCCATTGATCGGTTAATAGTACCAGTACGTTAGGCTGGGTGGGTGTTTGCAGTTCTTCAGCCATTTCCTTTTTCTTCTCATTACAAGAAACCACCGATACAAGCGTAAACGCCAAGATTAAATATTGACGAAAGAGCTTTTGAACTTTAATTTTCATGGATTTTAATTTTATAATTTTTAATTTAATTAAGATAAGAGCTTTAATCTAAGCAAATTAGTTCATATTTTCTTAGACCCAGAACCGATTTAGTAATTGAGAGATATTATTTTAAGAGAACAAGCAGTTTAAGAAATATCGTTATGTGGAGTGTCCTGTACTATCCTGCAACCAGTCATATTAAACCTACTGGAATTCTACTGAACAGGAGGCCCTTATAGAACAAAGGTCAATACATGATCCTAATGCACTAGAGTACTCCTCATACTTATGATTCAAAGGACAGATATCAATTAAGCTGTAGATATCCTTTCTCCATGGGAATTATAAGATATTTATCCCGCACCAGCGCCGAAAAATCAATACACCAACTTAGTGACATACCAACTACAAAATAAATCTATTATAATCTCAAAGGTAAAACTTGGAAGATGGATTTCATGTCAAATACATAGACGATAGTTCTATGCAACATTGGACGGCTATTTTTGATAAGAAACTGTGGGATATTGGGATAAATACTTTTTAAAATTCAAATTGTATTACAGAAATGGAAGTTGCTCCTGAATATCTAAGTTGGGGTTATTAAATGTTCTTCATATCAGACGTCCATACCTTGGCTTTAAGAAAAAATAACCTAAAATCATTATATATGAATATTACTCAGTAATGGGAAATTTAGATAAAATAGGTAATAAACAGGACAGTACAGGATACTGTTACTAAAATGGCGCGGTAGTTTTATCAAAAAGTTATGATAAAGAAATGTTAAATTATTTCTTCACATAGCTTTTTGAATATTACAACTAAACTCAAATTTATGAAAAAAACAGGAATCAAAAAATTATTAATTTTTCTTTCATTTTATCTGAAAGAACTCATACCATTAAAAGTGTTGATGCTAGCACTTATACTATGTTCAGCTGGCATGTACGCAACGTCATTTGACCATTATGAATTTGATGTTAAGGCGTATGGAGACCCATTGCAAACTCTAAATATTTCAGGTACAGTTTTGGATAGTGATAATAATCCATTGCCAGGGGCTAGTATTGTTGAAAAAGGGACTGCTAATGGAACTCAAGCAGATTTTGATGGAAATTTCTCAATAACTGTGACAGATCAAAATGCAGTACTGGTTGTATCCTATATTGGGTTTTCCACTCAAGATGTCGCGATTAATGGGCAAACACAATTACAAATCGTGTTACAGGAAGATTCCGCTCAATTGGATGAGGTGGTTGTAGTTGGATACGGAACCGCAAGAAGAAAGGATATTTCAGGAGCCGTCAGCACAATTAGGCTGGAAGATTCTCCAATCGCCCTTTCACCAAATACGAACGCTTTACAGGTTTTAAGGGGAAATGTTTCGGGTGTTAATGTTGGAGCGCAAAATTCGCCAGGTACTACACCATCTATTTTGGTGCGAGGTCAGAATTCAATCAATGGGTCAAATGACCCCTTAATTGTTTTGGATGGTATTATTTACCTAGGTAGTATGACGGATATTAACACGGACGATATTTCAACAATCGATGTTTTAAAAGATGCCTCTGCTGCGGCCGTTTATGGTTCTCGAGCTGCCAATGGTGTAGTGGTTATTACCACTAAAAAAGGAAAATCGGATAAACCGATGATTACCTATACTACATCGGTTGGTGTAAATACATGGCAGAATAAGTTCGACATGATGAATAGAGAGCGATGGACACAGAAATATATTGCGCAAACGCCATCGATTAGTTCTCCGGAAGAAATTATATTTGATGCGGCATATGCAACCACCTTGTGGGAGCAGAAGGAAGTTGACACCAAATGGATGGATCTTATTTCACGCAATGGGTTTAATCAAAATCACCAGATCGCCGTTTCTGGTCAATCAAATCGAATTAACTATTATTTTTCTGGTGGATACACCAGTAATGAGGGCGCCATTGTCGGTGACGATTACCAACGTGTCTCAATAAGGACAAAGTTGGACGCCGACGTTACCGACTGGTTAAAAGTTGGAATTGACGGTACATACAATAATAACGACTATTCGGGGGTTAGGGCGACACTTGGTAACAATGTGTATCAGCAACAACCCTGGGCATATCCGTACCGTTATGAAGGTATGCCCGTAAATCCAGGAGCTAATACCGGAAGATTATTGGAAAGATATCCTACAGGACAATCTATTCCGAATCCTTTATGGGGAACGGATGGGACAATTAAGGATGTTGACGATAGAAACTTCTATAGATTAAGTACTTATGCCTTGATCAAGGTTCCACAGGTTGATGGATTGACCTACCGGTTTAATTTTTCCATTAATTCCAACAATAATATAAGGGATGTATTTGTTTATGAGGATTATTATGTAGGGGAAGCAACCTCTGCACCATATATAGACCGTTATTCCCCGGGAGAATTGGCAAAAAGATTATCCCAAGCAAATGGCTATAACAATCGCACAAACAGTTATACCTATGTAATGGATCATATTTTGAACTATAAGAAAGTGTTGGGAGACCACTATTTGGACGCAACATTGGTGGCTACCCGTGACTATTCTTATAGCAAGTTGGTAAGTGTAACGGGCAGTGACTATTCCTCCAACGGCAATACCTTACTGGGTATTGACGGAATCCATAAAGCAGCGGTTCAAAAGACAAACTTAGATGTGGAAGAGAGATCCAATGTTGGTTATGTGGGTCGTCTGGGTTATGCTTATAAAGATAAATATCATTTAACCGGGACCCTGCGTAGAGATGGTGCTTCCGTATTTGGAGAAGATCAAAAATGGGGCGATTTTCAATCGTTAGGCGTTGCTTGGACAGCTTCCGAAGAGGATTTTATTAGTGGATCTGAGAAATTGAATTACCTGAAATTTAAAGCTTCTTATGGTAAAAATGGTAATCAGGGACTCGATCCCTATCAAACTCTGGCACGTGTGGCAAGTGGTAATGATGGTGGCATTCGTTATGAGTTTGGTGATGCGCCATCAACAATATTGTATGGTGTTGATCAGACCAATTTAGGAAGTCCGAGTCTTGGTTGGGAAACAACCACTGCCTTTAATGGAGGTTTTCAGTCTATTTGGTTTAATAATAGAGTGTTCTTTGATCTGGATTTTTATTTCTCAGAAACATCCGATCAGATCTTTTCGCGTCAAATACCGATCATGACAGGATTTGGTTCAATTTTTTCAAGTTTGGGCCAAGTGGATAATAAGGGTATTGAAATAAGCTTAAATACCGTGAATGTTGATGGCGAAAACTTTAAATGGTCCTCTGGCCTTACTTATTGGAAAAACCGAAATAAAATTGTTAGTCTTTATGGTGACGATGTCGATGGTGACGGAAAGGAAGATGATGATATAGCCAACAGTCTGTTTATAGGGGAATCTTTGGACGCAATCTATGGCTACGATTACATAGGAGTTGTTCAGGAGGATGACACGGAATACATTGCGAATGTAGGAGCAGAACCTGGAGATCCAATGTTTAGGGACATAAGTGGCCCGGATGGGGTGCCAGATGGTATCATCTCAGCCGACTATGACAGAGAAATATTAGGAAATAGGAAGGAAAATTTTAGACTTGGCCTTTCAAATACCTTCGAGTACAAAAATTTTAGCCTGTATGTTATGATTTCGGGAATTTTTGGTGGAGGTAAGGACAATTTCTATCTTAGAGAGAATGTATTGCATAATTCGTTCAAGGATAGATATGCCACCAATGAAATAGACCACGATTGGTGGACACCCGAAAATAAAAGCGAAAAATACTTACGGGCAGATGCCTATAGCAACCGCTATTTAGGGTTGCAGTCTCGCGGTTTTATAAAGATACAGGACATTAACTTATCTTATAAACTGCCAAGAGAGATTTTAGGCAAAATTGGATTAAATTCTTTGGAACTTTATACTAGTATAAATAACCAATTTACATTTACAAATTGGTTTGGAGGAGGGGATCCCGAGGCGGGAATTAGGCCAGATGATAATACACCACCGGTTCCAACAATTTATACTATGGGATTAAAACTAAGTTTCTAAAACATAAAAAATAGATCAAATGAAAATCATTAATATAAAAACACAACTTTTCACTCTATTGATGTTGTTATTAACTTCTGTAGGGTGCAGTGACGAAGAATTCTTAACTGAAGAACCTAAAACGTTTTATACCACAGATAATATTTTTTCGTCAGAGACTCAGCTGGACCAAGTTATCCTGACCATGTACTCTAGGTTACGAAACTTCAAGCTTACCAATGATCAAATGCATGGTATTGGTTCAGATGTTTTGGACGCTCCAGAGTTCAGAGTTTCAAATGCTTTTAGCGACTATAGTAGGATCAATGCTGAAAGTTCAAATTTTAGAACTGTTTATGACTTCTATTACAAGTTAATAGCAACAGCCAATACAGCCCTTGCTGCAGCGGATTTAGAAGATATTTCTTTTGAATCGGAAGCTAAAAAAGAGTACATAATCGCCCAAGCTAGGTTTTTTAGGGCCTATGCTCACGGAATGTTGGCGGAGCTTTTTGGTGGCGTTCCAATTGTGACTGAGGTGGCCAAGGAACCTCGTTTTGATTTTGTTAGGAGTACCCGTGAAGAAACGTATCAGTTTGCCATTGATGAATTAGAGGCCATAGTTAATGATCTGCCCGAAATAACGGAACAAGGCGGTAGACTGGTCAGAGGTGCGGCTCAACATTACTTATCTGAATTTTATCTTGCTTTGGGTATTGAATCATCAAATGAAGGGGCTTATGATCAGGCCATTAAATATGCCACAGATGTAATTGACGGAGGTACTTTTGCATTGATGACAGAACGATTCGGTTCTCGGGTAGATGAAGAAAACACCGTCACGGGTGGTGCCGACGTATGGTGGGATCTGTTCAGAAAGGGAAATATAAATTATTCCGATGGAAACATGGAAAGTATTTGGACTTTTCAAGTAGATTTTGATGCCTACCTTCAAGAGGATGGTCAATCTGTTTTAAATTATCCTAGATACTTTGCCCCGGTTTACAGAGCCATTGAAGGATTTGGTGGTGAAGGAGACCCCGGAGGTGGTGTTGGTGAAGATGCAGGTGGAAGGGGCGTAGCATTTTATGCACCTACTCCTTTAACAGAGTTTGCAATTTGGGACGAAAGTATATCGGCAGGCGACCAGCGTAATGCAGAACATAACATTAGTCGTAAAATATTTTATAACCAACCAGGAGATCCCCTTTATGGAACCCAGGTACCTCAGGATGTAATAGATGCTACTAATGAAGGTCGTGGTTGGATTTTTCCAATTTTTTATAAATTGAATACCGACAAATTTGATGGCTTGGATCAGGGAGAAAATAGGAGCAATATTTTCCGGGATGAATACGCGATTCGTCTGCCGGAAACTATTCTACTTAGAGCAGAAGCTTATCATAGAAAAGGAGAAAACCAAAACGCCGCTGATGACATAAATCTTATCCGATCCCGTGCACAATGTGATGTACTGGCGACTGCAGATGATGTCGATATCGACTATATCTTGGATGAAAGGGCAAGAGAGTTATATGTGGAGGAAAATAGATGGAATACTCTTTTAAGAATGGGGGGAACTGTAGCTACCGATCGTATCAAGGAATACGCACTACATCCACATGTGGCCTTAACACTTACATTCGATTATAACTTGTGGCCAATACCGCAAAGTGCAATCGATAGAAATAAGGATGTAAAAATGGAACAGAATCCTGGTTGGAACAGGTAACCTGAAATAATGTTAAAACAATATCCGCTCTGAAAATTCTAAATAGCTGAATTTAAAGAGCGGATATTTTATTTTGTACTTGAAAATTCATTTTTAAGAACATATAATCATCCTAAATCAATAAAATATATTAGAAGTTCTACTGCCATATGGGTCTTACTCCGTAATATTCAATTATTCAAAAAACAAAATGTCTAAACAAGTTGAATAATGTAATAAGCGATTAAAGGGAATAATGACGGAAGTCATTAAAACATTTTTCCATGATTTATACAAAACAAGTATTCATGAAAACGACAAAATTGGTAATAATCTTGTTGGTGATTGCCATAGAATCAATACCTGCCCAAATTATAAATAGTTCCGCTAATGAACTGCCAATCCCAACAAAATCTGGTAAATTGTTTGCACCTGTCGTTGATATTATGCCACAACTAAGAGGTTTTCACGATTATAGCAAAGTACGTGAAGAAATGATCTTTTTAAAAAACTTAGGTTTTAAGAGGGTCTATTTTGTATTGTGCCAACCTGGTTATCCTACTTTCTCCGACCCTACTATTGCAGTCATGCCTACTGATAAAGGTACGGGAAATTACACATTGGAGTCTATTTTGGCCCTCGGAGATCCGAATTATGTTTATATGTATGAAGCCAAAAGGCTTGGAATGGAAGCTTGGGCAATTATTAAACCTTATGAATCTGGGACAGGGTTCACGATTCCGCATGGTGCACAGGCACAACTTAGCAGAAAACAGATTGAAACTATTGGAGGGCAACACATTCATTTTGATAATTTGATATCTGACAATCCAAATCTTAGAGTGAAAAGAAAACCTGAACCTGATGATATTCTAAAAAGGTTAAATGAGCCCATTAAATCAGTCGAATTGGCCTTCTGTCTGGACTCCTTCAAACAAAAAGTTTCCTATGAAAAATATTTTGACTTTGACGGCTTGAAGGATTCGGAAATTCAGGTTCCTGAAATTACCCTTTGGTATAGTGAAACCAATGGTAGGTATATCAAATACAATGGTAATGTAGAAGTGGAGTCAAAATTTGAATATCGCGAGGTAGAAGATGCGAATGGTTTTTTATTAGCGGAAGAGCCAAAGCGTTTTTTGATTTTAACAATTAAAAATTTCAGCCTACCTGAAACTTATAACTATTTGGCACTACACCTTGATCAACACAAGGATTTATTTACCATTCCTTTTTCTATGTTAAAAGCATATACTTCTTCCGGTGAAATACCCGTTACCACGGGGATACATTCTAGAAGCCCTATGAGCCCTGACGAAGGAAGGAAATCTCCTGAAGAAAGGGAATGGGGGCTAGAAGAACGCCCTGTTAAAGGAGAAGAGGCTGCCAAATTATTCATGGATTGGGGTTTCGAGTTTGAATTTCAAGGAACAGGCCATTGGGGAGATGGTTGGGTCAGCAGTCCGCTGTACGGCATTGCAAAAGGCAAGCGTAAATATATGGCGGGTACCCCATGTGAAGCTTATCCCGAAGTACGGGAATATTGGTTGGAACAAGTCCAACGGACTGCAGAAATGGGGTTTGACGGAATCGATTTTCGCTTACAAAACCACTCTGGAATGGTATCTGATTATGTAAATTATGGGTACAATGAGCCGATAATAAAACGCTATAAGGAAAAATATGGGGTTGATATACTTACGACCGAAGCAGATCCATTGAAAATAATGGAAATAAGAGGTGAATATTTCTTATCGTTCCTCGAAAAAGCAGCGGATATTCTTCATGTTTCTGGTAAAAAGATGCAGGTACATTTACGCCATGCCCAAGAGGAGCCTGCATTACTTGATGATTTTAACGAATTGGGTTTCTGGGCAATGCCCAAGATAGTTCTCGACTGGAAAAAAGCAGTTGATTTGGCCGATGAGGTAACCATTAAAGATTACTATCATGGCGATTACAGACTAGGAATGGGAGATGGCATAAAAACTTACGCCAGAGTTAAGGGCAAGCGAGTTTGGGTCCATAATTATTTTACACAGGGAGATGCAGTAAAATATGATTTTTTAAATGCGATAGAGAAGGACGAAAGAATTGGTGGTGTTCTATTGTATGAGGTAGATGGAGGTATTTTACATACAGGTTTTCCAGATAATAAAAGTATACCAAATGAACAGAATATTAAAAAATTGCAAAACGTTCTTTTGAAATTGAAAGAAAACTAGGCTGGATTCCCTTAGATAAAAAGCTCAATTAAAACACCTTTCTACTTATCGGACTCCTTTAAGATTTGTGAACTGACTAGTTAATTAATAAAATGATGGATAAGGGAATATTTTAGGTAGGTTCTATTGTTATTTATTATTATTTTAAAATATGAAAAAAATTGAAAGAAGATCAGTTCTCAAGGCATTAGGCCTTGCCTCAGTTGGAGCCATGACACCAACAATGTTAAAAGCCGAAACACTGAAGGAACCATTTAAGGTCAATGAGAGGTCTATAAAAACAGATGTATTAGTAATTGGAGGAGGTACAGCCGGAACCGTTGCTGCAATTCAGGCCGGAAGGGCGGGAGCAAAAACGATATTGATAGAAAGCGGAAGTCAACTTGGTGGTACAATGACTACTGGCGGAGTTACATTTCCTGGGATATTCCATGCCTGGGGTAAACAGATTATTGGAGGAATAGGCTGGGAAATTGTCACGGACTGTGTAAAACTTAATGGAGATGAGTTGCCAGATTTTTCGATTCCTCCAGACCGCCACTGGAAACATCAAGTATCGTTAAATGGTTTCTTATACACATTGCTGGCCGAAGAAAAATGCATTGAGGCTGGAGTTGATATTCGTTATTATGAAACCCCAACTAGTGTAGAATTTAAGAATGACCAATGGAATGTGCAAACTATTGGCAAAGGGAGTTCTGTACAAATAATTTGTAATCAAATAATTGATTGTACAGGTAACGCCTCGATTACTTCAATGGCCGGTTATGATGTACTTAGGGAAACCGAAACGCAACCTGGGTCACTGATATTCCAAATAGGGGGGTATGATTATGATTCCCTTGACTTAACTAAAATTCCCAATGAATTTCATCATGTTCTTAGACAGAATATGATTAAAAATCAACCAAAATCCAGTTCTGAGAATACATATGTGCCCTATGGTTACGTGTATGTTCCCGGAGCAGATTCTACCACATCGGAATCCCATTCTACGGCAAATTATAAAGGTAGGGCTACGCTACTAGCGCTAATACGAACACTCAGAACATTTCCAGGGTGTGAAAATTTGAAGATTCTTGATCTAAAGACAGAAACGGCCGTTCGTGAAACATATAGAATAGATGGTCTATACAAAATAACGCACGACGATTATTTAGCAGGAAAAGTATTTGAAGATGCTATTTCTAATTCGTTTTATCCAATTGATCTGCATAGAGAGGGAAAAACCATTTATCAAGAATTTTTGGAGCCGAATGTAGTGGCAAGCATTCCGTTACGAGCACTTATACCCAAGAAAAGCAAAAACTTTCTTGTCGCTGGAAGATGCGTGAGCAGTGATAGAATGGCCAATTCCGCTCTTCGAGTGCAGGCATCTTCCATGGGAATGGGGCAAGCTGCAGCTGCCGCTGCGGTTTTGGCAAATAATCTAGGCGTGTCTCCCCATGATGTGCCTATTGAAGATTTAAAGAAGTTATTGAGGAACCATGGTGGAATTCTACCCTTAAGGACCTAAAAAAGATGATTGATCAGTTTCGAAGGAAGGCATTGGCCATATTGGGTAGGTTTACTAATGGCATGCGTTATATGAAAATTGCAGTTGTCTTTGTAATATTTTCATTTGTTAATGTTAATACGGAAAGAATAAAATACTTCCAACCACAGACCATAATGTTGGAACCGCATAGTACATTGGAGTATCAGGTGGCTCTACAGGATTCAGTTTCCAAAAGTGATTTATTATACAAGGTTTCATCGATTGATGGAACCCCGATTTTTTTTTATCGAAAAGTGTTCTCTCCTGTTTGTTTTGATAACAAGTGCCGCCCATTAACTGTCAATTTATATTGGAATATAACGGGGCGCTACCTGGGTTTTGAGTTGCCAGATGGTGAGTTCTTAAGTAAAACAGACCATGATCCGTTTTCTACTGAGGAGTATGAAAAATTAAATCGCATATTGGCCAATGAAAGTACTCCGTTAGCCGATATTGTTTACAATGAGCTTACCGTATCTCCTAATAGTCATGGCTTGGACAATATTGATGCAATTGCTACTGCCACACCTCAGAACTTGGCTCCCTATGTCATTGAAGGGGCGGCATATACTACATTTAAGTTATGGCATTTGATTCATGGGCCTACGAAAAACGAAGTTCAAGACTTTACTATAAATGAAATATCACCGGATTTGGTACTTAAAATATTGGAAAGCCCAGTACAGGTCGATAAAATTTGGGCTTTGGAGCATATTGATGGATATGTTGATTTTACTCCTGACCTTGAAGAAAAAGTGATTGGGATGATAACTGGGGATAATTACGTTGTAATAGAAAAAGCGTTAAGTGCCATAAACAAAAGTCAGCTAGATTCTTATCGTGTTCAGCAGTTGCTACTGAAAGCCCTAGTCAAGGAAAATTATAATGTACAAATTTTGGTCATTAATAAAATTGAAGATTGTAATCTTTTAAAGCAATCTGTTACAATGGAATTGGTAGAAAATTTGGCTGACTTAAACGGACAGGTTTTCAAGAGAGCATTGGCGGTATTGGAGAAACAACAACTAAGTTCTGAAATGTATATGAAAATTGCTCATTTGCTAAGGTCGCAAAACTACTTCATTTCCAAAAGTATAGCGAATTTTTTGAAAAATAAGGATATAAAAAATCCCAAGATTAATTCACTTTTAAAGAAATATGAAAATTAAGATTTCGCTGCCAGTTTGTGAATGCAACTTAACTTGTGTAAAAAATCAACCTATTCATAAATGATAGGTAACATTTGGTTGCTGCAAAGGTTTTGATTGAAAAACGAAAGTAAAAATATCACTAAAAACCCACTGAGAAGCCGCTATAGCTGGGCCTTTCAGAAATTTTAATTACTACATATTCAACCTTCATTAAACGGAACTAAAAATAAACACATAAACTACAGACAATTGAACAAAAAATTAACCATTTACCTGCTAATCATTCTAACATTCATCACGGTTTTGGCTTGCAAAAATGATCGTAAAGACATAGCCGTAACAAACGTAGTCTTCAACAATATAAAGGCAAATTTCCAAAACCCGGAATCAGCAAGTGGGGTAAACTGTTGGTGGTGGTGGCTTAATGGTAATGTAAATAAAGCAGCAATAACTAAGGATTTGGAAGCCATGAAATCTAGGAATTTCCATGGAGCAATGATTTTTGATGCTGGAGGCCATAATCAGCGTGGCAACAGGGACATACCCACAGGCCCTTTATTTGGTTCCGATGAGTGGAATGAATTGTTTGTATTTGCTTTGGATGAAGCCAAAAGGTTGGGTTTGGAAATAGGATTTAACATCCAAAGCGGCTGGAATTTGGGTGGTCCGCGCGTAACTCCAGAGTATACGGCAAAACAGATTACCTATTCGGAAACCATAATTTCAGGTAGCAAAAAAATAACACAAAAGTTGGAGCTTCCAAAAACCAGGAGGGACTATTATAAAGATGTTGCTGTGCTCGCATTTCCTTTAAAATCTTCTAATATAACAAACCAGCTTATTAATGATTTAGATTTAAAACTGGGATACAGCGAGTTGGGAGGGTCTGCTCCCGATACCCGCTTTTTATTAGATAACACTCCTAGTAACAAGAAGAATACAAAGAGTAAAACCAGCTATATTGTTAACAACGAAGATATCTTGGACCTGACTTCTAAAATGGACAATGAGGGCAATCTAACCTGGGATGCCCCCCAGGGAGAGTGGAGCATAATTCGCTTTGGCTATACCTGCACTAGTTCTCATGTATCGACATCAAGTGGTGACTGGCAAGGCAGCGTTTTGAATTATATGAGCACAGAGGCCTTTGATTTTTACTGGAATGACGTCGTTGAACCAATTTTGCAGGCAGCTGCTGACCATGTGGGAACCACACTTAAGTACATGGAAACCGATAGCTGGGAATGCGGTGGCATGAACTGGACCGATAAATTTGCAGAGGAGTTTAAAAATTACCGTGGTTATGAGTTAAAAAACTATTTGCCTATTGTTGCAGGTTATGTAGTGGACGACACCGATACTTCAAATGCTTTTTTAAACGATTTCAGAAAAACTCTAGGGGATTTGGTAGCCTACAACCACTACGCACGCTTTCAAGAATATGCAAATAAATATAACATGGGCATACAGCCGGAATCCGCTGGACCACATGCAGGACCGTTAGATGGAATAAAGAATTATGGTTTTAGTGATATTGTTATGAGTGAATTTTGGTCCCCTTCGCCACATCGCCCACAACCAGAAAATCGTTTCTTTTTGAAACAAGCCTCCGCTGCAGCACACATATACGGAAAAAAAATTGTTGGAGCAGAGTCGTTTACTACGATTGGACCACACTGGAACGACGAATTGTGGCATGATCAGAAATCGGCGTTTGACCATGAGATTTGTGCTGGATTAAACCGCATGTATTTTCATACATTTACTTGCTCGCCACCCGAAATGGGATTGCCCGGTCAGGAATATTTTGCCGGGACACATGTTAATCCACAAGTAACTTGGTGGGAACAATCGGGGGCGTTCATCGATTATATGCACCGAACACAATCAGTGCTGCAGGACGGTAAATTCGTTGCCGATGTGCTTTATTACTACGGTGACCATGTACCCAATGTATTTCCCTTGAAACATTCAGATCCTGCGGGTGCAATGCCTGGGTTTGATTACGATGTTACCGATGAAACAATTTTCCTTCAATTGAAAGTAGAGGATGGAAAAATAGTTGTTCCAGGAGATATTCAATACAGGGTTTTAATGCTGCCAGATCATAATGTTATTTCCCTGGCCGTATTGCTAAAACTGGAAGAATTATTAAAGGAAGGAGCTCAAGTAATTGGATTCAAGCCTGCAAGTTCGGTTAGCCTTGTAGGTGCTGAAAAAGCACAGACCACGTTTCTTGACCTGGCCAATGAAATATGGGGTGCTGAAGATTCAGAAAAAGGTGAAAAGAAATATGGAAAGGGATTAGTAACATGGGGAGTAACCGCTAGAGAGTATTTATTGACAAAAAACATCCAAACAGACTTTAACATTGTAGGCAACCAAAGTAAAACGGACTTTGATTATATCCATTATACTATTGGCGAAAGCGATGTTTATTTTGTTACAAATCAAACCACAGAAAAGCAAAAAATAAGAGCCAGCTTCCGTGTTACTGGAAAACAACCGGAACTGTGGGATGCATTAAACGGAAATATTCACGAAGCTCAAGCCTTTGACCAAAAAGATGGACTTACTACTGTTCCGCTTACTCTAGAACCTTTTGGTTCCGTTATGGTGGTATTTAACAATAAAATTCCCAAAAACCAGCAAGGTAAGGCACAGCGAAATTATGACGATTTTGAAATGATAGCAGAAATTAAGGGAGAATGGATTGTTCATTTCGATCCCAAATGGGGAGGCCCTGGGCGTATTGTATTTCCAGAACTCATGGATTGGACACAACATTCTCATGAAGGAATCAAATACTACTCAGGGGCGGCAGTTTATAGTAAGACCTTCAACATTGATTTTGAACCGCAAAAGGGGAAAAAATACTTCCTACAGTTAGGAAGCATTAAAGATGTGGGTATAGCAGAAGTGAAGATCAACGGAAAAAACAAAGGTATTGTATGGACTCCACCTTTCAGGGTGGAAATACACAAAGAACTCCAAAAGGGTGAGAATATACTGGAGTTAAAAGTGGTGAATTCCTGGTTTAACAGGGTGGCTGGTGACGAGATTTTTCCGGACAAAAATAATTTTACCAATACGAATATTGTTCTGATAAACGATTACAAGGGCAAGCCTAGAATAGAAATACCATTGGAACCATCAGGATTAATAGGGCCGGTAATAATAGAGGAAGCCATAGCTAATTAAAGTAATTAAGAGAAATTTATTATTTAGCTTAAGAATTAATCCTAGAGACATTAAATAAAAAAATAAGCATTAAGCTGGAAGTATCACCCCTGTTGAATCTCTAATCCTTATAATCTTCCAATATTCTTATGACATTCGGCTAACCACAAGACAAAACTACCTGTAAAATTGGTCCGTTATTGAACCAATTGGTTATCTAATGCCTTACTCAAGGCGAGCCATTCTTCTTTTGTAGCAGGTAATTTTTGGTGTTCAAGCATTATTTGCCATTTCCCGTTCCTTTTGGTCAAGAGCGCGTCGACATGGATAAACCTTTCTGTGCGCTTGCAATTCTCATCAAGTAATTCATGCCTAAATATACCTTTTTCAAATGCGGTAGTTATGTCCCTTGTCCGTTCGGAAAACCTAAAATCCAAATTCACTTGAGTAAGGCCCTTATTTGCTTTTTTCAGTCCATCCTGCCATTTTACACCAGCATAAAAAAGCAATTGTATTACTTACATCAAATATCGTGAATTTCCCCAAATTCCCATTAATTAGAAAAATACGCTAATTTTTTTGATCCTTGAAATTTAAATAAGAGGCATGTATTGCGTTATCGTAAGTGGCAATCAAATAAAAAGTAAAACATTATATTAAAATAGCCTTATTTCATACTTAAAATAAAAATTAGCGATACATCGACAATTGGACAAAACAAATTAAAATCTAAGACCAAATCGAGTGCTGAAGGTGTACGTCAACATTAGCCCGGGAGGTGTTCTGGATTTCTTTTTCCAAGCACAACTTCCAAGAATGATTATTTCCAAAAAAATGAGCAAACAAATGTTTTTTTTCCGGCTTAGTGTTCTGGATTACAGGTGGCCACATGCTTATTTCCGAGATTGTGTACCATTACCACCTAGTTTTATACCAAATTGGCATTTTCAATTCCTAAAATTGTAATTAAATAGATTGTTCCATTAATGAGGGTAATGAACCATTCATTCCTCTCTAGCCCCGTATCCACTAGTATCCGTTAATGTCTCCATAAAGGCAATAATA
>TARA_R110002012_G_scaffold12456_2_pt1 | contig 15273 bp, 5 predicted proteins | sample TARA_R110002012 | Tara Oceans TARA_R110002012 (sample SAMEA4396515) | marine metagenome | biome: Westerlies Biome; feature: [DCM] deep chlorophyll maximum layer (ENVO:01000326); material: water (ENVO:00002006), including particulate matter (ENVO:01000060) such as... | depth 40 m
TTTAAATAAAGAACAAAGAGGATATTTAACGCCAGATGAGTTTAACAGAATTGGAACTCAAGTACAACTAGAGATTTTTGAAAAGTTTTTTGAAGATTATAATCAGTATATACGTATGCCAAAAACAGATGTAGAGTTTGCGTCACGTATGGATCGCATACGTCAAGAGTTTCAAGTGTTTGAAAAAACAGCTACTGCATCAGCTGTTGCACTAAGCAAATACACTGAACCTACAGACTTACATAGATTTGGTTCTGCGTTTTGGGATGTAGGAACAACACGTCCTGAAATAGGTATTGTTAGTGAAAGAGACTATCAACAACAAATTTTATCTCCTATATTGCAACCAAGCAATGATTTTCCTATAGCTACATATAAAGATAATAAATTAAGAGTATATCCTGAAGCTACTGCCCCAGCTGTTAAAGATGTAGTTTTTAACTATATTAAAAAACCTGCTGGTGTAGCTTGGGGTTTTACAACTAATGCTGTAGGAGCTTATATATATAATGCAGGAACATCTGTTGATTTTCAAATTAGCAGTATGCAGCAAACAGAAGTTATATTAGAAATATTAAAATACGCAGGTATTATAATAAGAGATCCACAAGTAATTCAAGCTGCACAACAAGAATTAATGCAAGAAGAAGCAAATCAAAAAAGATAAAACATGGCATTACTAACAGAAACTAACGAACAATATTATGCTGGTCAACAAGCTTATGTACATAGTGCTGGTGCTGGCAATCCACAAACTCATTCTTGGACTGCTGATACCGCTCTAGTAGATACTACTGCTAGTAGTTACGCTAACTACAAAGTATCAGTAAACAATATTGTTCAAAGCGGAGGTGGTGCGCCTGGATATACGTTTGTTTCATCTACGCAGATAAAAATAGAAGGAACTATAATTGATGCTAATGGTAATACAGTAAACATTACTGATGGTGATGTAGCTGTAGTTGAATTAGTAGAAAATGCAAAATGGGCTAACAACAATAGCTACGCTTATATAAAATTAGTAGATGTAATAAATAACTTTATGGTTGCTTATGTTGGTATGGACAAGTTAATACCAAGATGCAAAAGATCTGATATTGTGTTTCATGCAAAGCGTGGTTTACAAGAATTTAGTTATGATACTTTAAAATCTATAAAATCTCAAGAACTAACAATTCCACCTAGTTTATCTGTAATAATTCCACAAGATTATGTAAATTATGTTCAAATGTCTAGAATTGATGATGTAGGCGTTAAGCATATTATATATCCAACCAGACTCACAAGTAATCCTTATAATGCTCCAGTGCAAGATGGTAAAGGAGTACCTACTCAAAACAGCTTAGGTGCTAATATTGAAGGATCATCACTTACTAATGCTAGATGGAAAACTGCTAATCAAAATGATTTAACTGGTCTCTATGACATTGACATGTTAAACGCTGGTGTTTATAATTATTTTTGGTATGACTTTAATTATGGAAGAAGATATGGGCTGGACCCAGAAACTTCACAAATTAATGGTTGGTTTACTATTAACGAAAGAGAAGGTAAATTTTCTTTTAGTAGTGACTTACAAGGTGAATTACTTATATTAGATTATATATCAGATGGACTAGCAGTAGACACTGATATGAAGATACCTAAGATGGCCGAGGAAGCAATATATATGCATATCTTGTACAATATACTTGCTGGAAGAGCTAATGTTCCAGAATACGTCATAGCGCGTTATAAGAAAGAAAGAAGAGCTGCTCTTAGAAATGCTAAAATAAGATTATCAGATATTAAATTAGAAGAATTTACTCAAGTAATGAGAGGTAAATCTAAATGGATTAAACACTAATTATGCCAGAAATTAAAAATACATTTCTAGCGTCTAAAATGAACAAAGACGTCGATGCTAGATTACTTCCAAATGGCGAATATAGAGATGCTTTAAATGTAGGTATAAATACTTCAGAAGGATCAGATATAGGAGCATTAGAAAACATTTTAGGAAATATTGAAGTTGCTGACTTTGGGTTAAGTACAACATGTAATTTAGAAGTTATTGGAAAATGTGTTGACGAGGTAAATGAAAGATTATTTGTATTTATAACAAATTGGGATGATGGCTCTGCTAGTAATTTAAATACGAGTCTTGGCGCGTTAGCCACATATGTTAAATGTTACATATGTATGTATGATGCTAGAAACCAAACAGAGTCTATATTAGTTCAAGGTACTTTTTTGAATTTTTCAAAAACAAATATTATAACTGGTGTTAATGTATTAGAAAATTATTTATTTTGGACAGATAATAGAAATCAACCTAGAAAAATAAATATTGATTCAGCACTATCTAATTCTAGTTTTTATACTCGTGAAGAACAAATATCAGTTGCTAAACCAGCACCGTACAAAGCTATAGAATTGTATAAAACATTTGGTGGAACTGCTGTTTCTACAATGTTAGATGTTACAAGTGAATATTTACCAGACGGCCAAACTAATAATCCTTATTATGATGCTACTTGGGGAGGTGATGGTGAATATTTAAATGATAAATTTGTAAGATTTTCATATAGATACAAGTTTATAGATGGTGAATATTCTTTAATAGCGCCATTTACTCAAATTGCTTTTATACCTGAACAAGATGGTTATTTTATCAATAGAGAAGCTATACCAGCTGTAGCTAGTTCTATTGCAATAAACGATGATGATAAAACATACGTAGGTACTGATGTAGATTTCATGGTAAATAAAGTAAATAGAATTTTGTTACAAATACCTGTACCACAAAGATTAGATGGGGTAGGTTTATGGAGTAGCGCTTTTAATGATTTACACATATCTGAAGTAGATATATTATACAAAGAATCTAATGAAACAAGCATAAAAGTTGTAGAAACAATTAAAAGATCTACTTTTGAAACAGTTACTAGTGGATCATTAGAATATATTTATAATTCTACTAAACCACATAAAACTTTACCTAGTTCAGAAATAATAAGAGTATCAGATATAGTTCCAATCAAAGCTTTAGCTCAAACAGTAAGTGGTAATAGAATTATTTATGGAAATTATATTAATAGACATGCTTCACCTGCTGATTTAAATTATTATGTAAGTACTAACACAAAACAAGCGGTAGCTGACAGTGCTGATAGAATAGAATATCCAAACCACAATCTTAAACAAAATAGAAGTTATCAAGTAGGTATAGTTTTACAAGATTATTTTGGTAGACAATCAAATGTAATATTGTCATCTCAAGATAATAATACTAATAACGCTAGCACTATTTATCATCCATATAGACTTTCAGGAGCTACACCCGCTTTGTTTTCTGCTACAGACACTTGGCCAGGTGATAATTTAGTTGTTAACTTTGCAAGTGCTATACCAGATCAAGATCCAGGAAATATAGGATATCCAGGCTTGTATAGTACAACTAATCCATTAGGATGGTATACATATAGAGTAGTTGTAAAACAAAAAGAACAAGAATATTATAATATATATTTTCCAGGAATATTAAACGGATATACTGATCCAGATGGAGCCGCAGGCAGTGGTGCTTCAACATCAGATCCTACTGTACATTTTGTACTACATGGAGATAATATAGATAAAGTACCAAGAGATTTAACAGAATTAGGTCCTGATCAAAAAATATTTAGATCAGCTGAAAGAAATACAAATGTTAAAATGTTTTCTTCGTTAGCAGATGAACAATGGATGAAATCTCAGCCAAGAACGCAAGAAGAAATATCTGATTACTATGCTCAGCAAGATGCTTTATTTAGAGATTCTGTTTCAACTGTTCCAGAAAATAGTAGTTTAGATGTGTTTTTAAGAGTTAATACTGATACTACAGGTTCTTCCGCTGCGGATATGGTTAATAAACAACATTTTTTTCCTACAAATTTTATAAAGCCAGACAATGTTACTACTATAGGTACTCTTACAGATTTAGGTTTATACGACGGAACATCTGCAACAATAGCGAAAACTAATCCTGTCTATTATAATTATCAATCGAAACCGCTTATAGCTCAAACTTCAGTTCAAGATACAACAATAGGAGAAACAGCTGCTAATGCGTTTCCTTTTTTAGGTGTTTACGAAACTAAACCTATAAAATCCGCTTTAGAATTATTTTGGGAAACTACAACTAATGGAGATGTAGCGTCACTTAACACTTTGATTAATGCTTCAGATACAGAATCAGTAGTTAAATTTGAAGATACTGTATATGCTGGAAGTGGTAGTCAACCTGGACCAGTATCTATTCTATATGAAAATATAGCTATCGGCGCTGACGCAACACAAGTGTTTAAAGCTGTTAATTCTACTGGTGCTACTAGAACTACATCTACAGGTACATTAGTAAGTGTAATAAATGGATTAGGCGCGGATGTAACTAGTGATTACTCTTTAACTAGCTTAGGAAGTGGAACGTACAAATTAGTAACTGCAGCGAAAGTAGTTTCATCTTTAAACTACGCACAAACTGCAAGATACAATACTGGTTTAGAATTTCAATTAACGGTTACGATACGAATGGTTAGTAGTAATGCTGCTTCAGCAATAATTACTAATAATTCTTTTAATATTAATATTTTAAATGTAGCACCTCAATATGTAGCACCCGCTTCTGCAGCAGTAGAAAGTATAACTACTACACCTACTGCTAACACGAGCCTATATACTATAATAGCTACTAATGGAAGTATTAATGAATATAGATGGGGTGAAGATATTGAATTTGAAATAACTTCTCAAACTATTAGCGGTGGTGCTGCTGTAAATTATTTCTTTCTAAATAATCAAATTATTGATTCATCTAATAGAGCTACTATTAAACTATATCATGATGGTGCTGATAATACAACAGCTGTTCCTACAGGTGTATATGATATCGTAGTTAAGTTTAGAGATAGACCAGTTGGTCCTATTGATTTTACAAAAACACTTAACTTTCAAGTAACTGTTTCTTAAGTAATAAATTAAATAAATAAGTAATTATAAATTATGGCTTACGCATTACCAGTAAAATACTATAATTCATTCTTGTTAAAGAAAGCTTCAAGTAATTTAGTTTCTCCATATGCTGCTCCGTTCAACTGGCCAGGTCTTCCTTGGAACCCTACTATAAGTGCTTATGACGGCACAGCTTTAAGTCCAGTTTATCCAACTTTTCCTTTTGGAGCTGGTGTTACTTATGGAACTGGAAATCAATGGTATATAGAAGAAGCTAGAATAAAAGGTGGATTTAACAACACTAGTGTTGACTTTGGAATAAGAGCTTATGCTGTAGAAGAAACAAATACTCAACCAAATAATCAAAGCTCTTTGATTTATTCTGGTATTTTAAACAACGCTACAGGTTTTAATGCTACTAATGTATTTTCTATAGGTGAAAATATAACTAAAGGGTTTAATCCAGCTGATGGGTCAATACAAAAGTTACATGCTATGGATACTAATGTTGTAGTATTTCAAGAAAGCAAAGTAAATAAAATACTTATAAATAAAAATACTGTTTATTCAGGTGATCAAGGTGCTCAAGAAACAGCGCTAATAAGGGTTTTTGGTCAAATATATCCCTATGTTGGTGCTTATGGTATTAGTAAAAATCCTGAATCATTTGCTGTATTTGGTAATAGAAAATATTTTGCAGATCAAAATCAAGGTTTAGTTTTAAGATTGTCTAATGATGGTTTTACACCTATATCATCATATGGTATGAGAGATTACTTTAGAGATACTTTAGCTACTGTTTCTACTAATTATAGACCAGTTATAGTTGAACAAAGTTTTAGTTTAACAGTAGATGCAGATGGTAATATTACTACCCCTACTGTTGCTGGAGATGTCTCATGTAATTTTCCATTAGGCTCTACTATTCTGCTTAATGGAATACCTGTAGAAGATACTAAAAGTGGAGGTAATGTCTATTTAAAAGCTATAACTTATTCTGCTCCAAATACGTTGTTTGGTTTTAGCGAAGATAATGCACAATTTTGGACACCTGCATTACCTTTAGGAGCTACAACAGCAGTTACTTTAGGTTTTGAGACTAGAGAAATAGGTAGAATATTTGGTGCTTGGGATATACATGATAATAGTTATGCAATATCTATACAGTCTAACAACGGTACAACTAATTATGCTACATTAACATATAGTGAATCAAGTAGAGGTTGGGTAAGTAGACATAGTTATAAGCCTCAGTTTATGGATAGCATGCGTGATAAATTTTACTCTACTAATCAAGGTTCTATATGGCAACACTATGATAATATTACTGTTAATAATAGAACTAATTATTATGGGGTAAGATATGATGCTAGCATAGAATTTGTTTTAAATCAAAATCCATCTGTAACTAAAAACTTTTTAACATTAGGTTATGAAGGTAGTAGTGGATGGCAAACTGACTTTTTCAAATCTGACTTTGAAGGATTTGATTATGAATATTATACTACACCTGTTGGAGGTTATATACAAAATCAAGATACAACAGCATTAATTTTAAGTAATCTTAAAGGAAGATATGAAATTAATACGCCTGCTAATACAGGCACAAGTGCTGTTACACCACCTTTTGCATATGCTGGTTTCACTAGAAAAGAAAATAGGTATGTAGCTAATCTTATTAATAATAGCACCGCTAGAGAAGGCGAAGTAATTTTTGGATCATCTATGTCAGGAATTAAGGGTTATTACTCTACAGTGCAATTATCTACTGATGATACAACAGAACCTGGTGGTGAAAAAGAATTATTCTTAGTATCATCTACTTTTTCAGTATCATCTTATTAACAATTAAAAATTAAAAATTATGCCTATACCTTTTGTACTTATGGCAGCACCTTTCGTGGCTGGCGCTATTCAAAGTGTTGTTGCTAATAGAAAAGCAAATAAAATGCAAGGAGATGTTCAAGCTGCTCAGGGAAGAGTAACCGAACTTCTTGAACAAAGACCCGACGTTATAGATAAATCTGAAGATATTAGAGATTTAAAATCTATGGTATCCAATCCATATGCTAATCTTGGTGTTGCTACTCAAGCAGCAGAAATGCAAGCTGAACAAACAGATCAAGCTTTAGCCAATACTTTAGATACAATGATGGCTACAGGAACGGGTGCAGGTGGCGCTACTGCTTTAGCACAAGCTGCAGCTCAATCTAAAAGAGGTATATCAGCTAGTATAGAGTCTCAAGAAGCTCAAAACAATAAAATGAGAGCTCAAGGACAACAACAAATGCAACAACAATTAATGGGTATAGAACAAGCTGCTATAAGTGAAGAAATAGCTGCTTTTGGCAGACAAGATGCAAGAGATCAAGCTGCTATAGATAGAGCTTTTGGTGAGTCAGATTTTTTACGATCAAGACAAATGCAATTACAAGACGCCGGAGATGCAGCGATGATGGCGGGTATAACAGGATCAATAAATGTAGGTAGTCAATTAGCGGGAAATAGTAGTTTTGGAAGCGGTTCAGACGGTTCTAGACCTAATACTCCAACAAATCCAGGTATAACTAGTGGTACAAGTGCTGTAGCTACACCAACTGGAGGAGGAACTGTTGTTCCTATCAATACTTCAACAAGTGTAAATACATTAAGTTGGCCTTAAATAATAAAAGAATATGAGTCAAAGACAAGTAAATCTAAAAAGCGGTAGTCAACTTGCTCAAACGGCAGCGACTTCTGTTTCTAGCATGTCTAATCAGCTAGTTAAAACTGCTGCTAATATGCAAGCAGAAAATAGAAGACAAAGTGAAAGAGCTATTTTACAAGGTAATAAAACCACTGAAGAATTTGTAAAAGCATATAGTGCTCAAACTAAATCTACTAACGAGGAGCTGCAAACAGGTATGAATACCTATATAAGAAGCCAAGCTCAACTTATTGGTGACGCAAAAGCAAAAGCTGAAAGCCCTGGAGCTACAACAGAAGATAGACAAGAGTATTTAAGAATAATGCAACAAAGCCAAAATAATTTAGACGCTATAGCTAAATGGAGTGTAATGACTGAATCTAATAAAAACTCTTATTCTTTACATCAACAGTCTGTAGAAACTGGAAGTTCTTTAAACAGGTTAGAAAGAGGTGCTTTAAATAATAAAGATTTAATTGCTTTTGAAAACGCATTATTAAGTGAAACTACAGAAAATTTAAGTATTAGTCAAGGAGAAAATGGAGGAACAGTAATATCAATTACTTCTAATGGACAAACTTATACTAGAAATATTACTGATGACGTAAGAGCATTTTCTCAAACTGGAGAAACAATAAAAGGATCAGCAATAAGTCAAGATGAACTATTAACAGGTAAGGCAGGTAATGTATGGCTAGCAGAGGCAAGTAAATGGCCAGATTTACAGTCTAAAACAGTTAATGAAATAGAATTAGATGAATCTGTGATAGAAGATGGAAAAACAGTTGGAACTATAACAGGTAGAAAAACAAAAAAAGCAACTGATATATATAACACAATAATCAATGATCATGATGATTTTTTAGAGTCAAAAATAAAAATTAATTTTTCAAAAAACTGGGATCAGTTATGTTATTTAGGTGATGAATATGTACCTAAAGGTGCATTAAGAGACTTGTCTTGGGGAACTTTAAATAACTCTGACTGGGAAAGTGGTGTTGCTAATTTAAGAGCTCAAATTGGAGACGACGCTTTGGCTAAACTAGACCTAACAGGAGGAAAGTTTGATGAAAACGATTATTTAAATTTACAAAAGCAACAAAGAACTTTAGCAAAAAATGCTATGGCTAAATTTATAGCTGGAGGATTACAACAAAAAGACGCAGTTGTTGCAGAAAACATAACTAGAACACCTACACTAGATAAATAAAATAGATGGAAGATATTGAACAATTATATATCACACTTAGAAATTCTAATTTAACTAATAAATCTTTTAAAGAGTTTATTCAGTTATATCAAGATGATGATTATAAGTCAAGAGTTCACGACGCTGTTGTAAATAAAGGTTTATATAGCAATGATCTTAATACCTTTATGTCGGATTACTCAATGCCTGTAGCTCCTACAGTTCCAAGTATTACGTCTATAACTGACAACATTTTAAAATTAGGATCTGAGGTTTTTAATAAACTAAGTGTTAAATTAAATACACCTATTGATGATGCTGGAAAATCAGAATATCAATTTAATCAAGAAATAAAAGATATTGACGAAGACGTATTAAACAAAATTAATACACAATTTAATAAAATAAAAGAACAGTCTTTAAAGCAAAGAGCGTCATTAGGAGAAACTAGACCTTTAAATGCAACTAATTTAGTAGATCTTATACAAATAAATCCAGAGCAAGGTATAACAGAAGAAGTATTAAAAAAATATAAAACTGCACTAAGTAAAAAAGAAGAAGTTAAAATAAACGATACTTTTACTAAAGAAAATTTTCCACAGAAAACAATAGAAGACTCACCTTTTCCAACACCAACTTGGGATAATTATTATTCTGATTTCTATGCAGGAAAAGCTAATCCAAAAATAAATGGAGTTGGTATACATGATCATATGTTTTCTGGAGAATATGAAGATGTATCTTCAACTTTTAATTTAGATTTAACAGATGCTAATAATGTAGTTCCATTAAAAAAATATTTAACTGAAGCTTATCCAGATTATGAATTTTCTATATTAGAAGAAGAAAAAGAAACTAAGTATGGAAGTTATTTTAGAGATGTAGGAGTAAAAATGAAAAATCCTACAACAGGTGAAGAAGTTATTATTGGTGAAAGATTTAAAGATGGTTACAAGACATCTAATGAAATAAAATCTAATATCATAAACTTTATTGATAAAAATGGAATAAATATAGATGCATATAGAAGTTTATACTATAAGCAAAATGAAAAGTTTAAAGAATTAGATAAAATAACTAGTTTGACTAGTGAACAGGTAGATAAATTAGCTAAAGAAGAAAAAAACTTATTAAGAGACGCAACACGTACTGATCAAGAATGGGGTGTTTTTCGTCCAGACAGAACAATTGAATCGCTAACAACCACTACTACTATAACAAACCCATATAAAGATGAGTTAAAAAATGCTGAGAAGTTATTAAATCAACAAAGAAAAATAGAAAAAGAGCTAAATCCAGATAAAGAATTTAAAGATATAACTGACGAAGATATTAGATTAAAAGCAGTAGAACTTATACTAGCTCAAAAAACTGCCGAATACAAAAAAGATAATTTAACTAATTATTTAGAAGCTAATGCAGATGCAAAACAAGCTGCTTATAGATATTATGCTAATGCTAAAAGTGATAGAAAAAATACTAATGCAATAGCTGCTCAACTAGAATTTGAAAACGTAGCATCAAAAAGTGAAGCTATAAAAAATGATTATAATTTTGTAGAATCTGTTTTAGCAGGTGAAAAAAACATTGATCCTAAAAAAGTTAAAGGTGCTACATATGAAATAACTAATAAAAATGGAAATGTTAACTTTGTAACTGAAGAAACTTATAATTCTTTTTTGCAAAAAATTAAAAGTGTAGAAAATTACGGAATACAATATGAAGCTGCTTATGAACAGTCTGTAAAAGCTACTAATGAACTGCAAGATGTTAATCTTCAATTAAATTTATTAGGTAGAGATTATGATACTTTATCTAAGTTTGGTAATAATATTAAATTAGGTTTTGCATCTATTGGAGCTGGTCTTGCTTATGGTGTAGGTAAAGTAGCTCAAGGCGCTACATGGTTAGTTAACGAAGATGCGGCTGGAGATATAGGTGATTTTCTTGGTGATCAAGCAATAGAATTTGAAGATTGGCAGCAAGGTAGTAGAGATGAGTATGCTTTAGACGTAAGTTTTGATAATGCTTTTTCTAGTATAGACGCTTTTGGTAGATTTGTTTCTCAAGAAGTAGGAACTCAAGTACCTATATTAACAACTATAATAGCCACAGGTGGTACAGCTTCTCCATACGTTATTGGCGCATATACTTTTGGTGAAAAATACATGAGCATGGATGCTGAAGATTATAGGACTGGAAATTTTAGAAGTGAATCAGAAAAGTTTTGGACGTCAGCAGGTTATGGAGCTTCTGAAGCTATATTTGGCACCTTACCTACTTCTAGAATATTAGGTAGAGGTCAAGCATATATAAGACAAGCTGGTAAAAAATCTTTATTAGATTATAGAAACGCTATAAAATTAGGCTGGAAAAAACAATTACCTAGAGTTTTAGTATATGAACCATTGTTAGAAGGTGGTAGTGAAGGTTTAACTCAAATGACTCAAAACCTTATTGATGGTAGACCAATAATGGAAAATGTAGATCATGCTTTTTTCTCAGGTGGTATGATGGGCGTTGGCATGTCTACAGCTCCTGTTATTACAGGTATGGCTATGAGTAATTTTCAATCCCCTGCTTTATATACTGAGTATATGGATAAGCAAAAACAGATTGGTTATTTAAATGAGTTTTTAAATCAAGGGTTAGACGCTTCTACTGTAAAAAATATTGAAAAACAAAAAGCAAAATTACAAGCAGAATCAGATGCTAATTTAAGAGATATAGAAAATCTAACTATAAATGATTTAAGCAAAAAAAGTTTTAATAAATTTAACGAAGCTACAGCTAGACAAGAAGAACTAAGAAATGAAGCTAAAGATATATTAGAATCTAATGACTTTAAAGGAAATACTGAATTAAGAGATGCCTTGCTTAGTGATCTTAGCAAAGAGTTTGATGTATTACAATATAAAAGAGATTTATTTAGAAACCACAAGAGTTTTGGTAATAGATTTGCTTTATTAGAAAATGGTACAGAAGCAGAACAAATTAGATATCAAGAATTAAAATTACAAGCTGAAGAAAATATAAGAATAAAAAAAGATAAATCACCTGATTATATACCTGATAATGCTGAGGTAATGAATGAGGCTTATGATTTATTTGTTCAAGATAATATAGAATCTAGAATTAATAGTGCTAAAAAAAGTAATGGAGTTAGTTTTGAGGTGGCTAGAACTAATCAAGACGCAAAAGATGTTGTCAATAATTCTGAAAGTTTAAATGATAAACAAAAACAAGAGCTTATAGAAAAAATTGAAGCTGGTACATTAAATGGTGTTGATGATATAGATGGTAAATCTTATATATTTATGCAAAACGCTATAAGTAATGAACGTACTTCTACTATAATACATGAACCAGGACATCAAGTATTTAAGAAAATACTAGGAGAAGGTCAAGCTGATTTTAAACCAATGGTAGATCAAGTATCTGCATGGTTGAAAAATACAGACCCAGACATGTTAAATGTTATTATAGAAAAACAAAGTAAAAGTGATGATGCTAAAATAAACTCTGAAGAGTTTGTAATGGAGTTTTTAGAACAAGTTGATCAAGGTAATATTAACTTTGATAAAACTAATAACAAAAGATTAGCTAGCTTATTTGGATATATGACTACAGATGTTATGTCTAAAAATGGTGGCTTTGATTTAGAAATAAAAGGTGAAGCTGATGCTGTAAACTTTCTTGTTAACTTAGCTGCTAAAATTAGAACTGGAACATTAACAGAGACTGATATAAAAGCCGCTAGAGAGTCTGATATAATTAAATTATTAGACGTTGATGAAAAAACAAAAGGCAAGCCTACTATCAAAGAATCTAGTGATTTAACTAAAGAACAAGAAAGTAGAAATCTAAAATATAAAAATATTTTTGAAGACAAGTTTAAAGACATGTCTAAGCAAGAGTATAGAGAATATATGTTAGAGGATGGTATACCTTTATCTGAAGGTGGAGTATTAACTCCTGAAGGTAATGAACTATATAGAGATTTAATTGTTGATTTTAAAGATCAAATATTACAAGTAGCTAAATTTGATCCTGAAGTAGCAGCTGCCACAGTTGCTGGTCCGTTTTTACAACACTTATTAGCTTTAGATCCTCAAGTTCAATTAACGGCTAAAGCACCTATAGCTGGATATATGAGTTCTTTTTTACCATTTAAAACAGGTACAGCTAAAAAACAAGTAGAAAAAGGTAAAACTCCTCAAGGTAAATCTGTTAGCATTGATGAGCAAGTTGAAGGTAGAAAGCAATTAGAACTTGCTGCAGATGAAAAAACTATTACTCCTGAGCAAGAGTTGAATTTTAGAAACAAACTTAAAATTGAAACGGGTGGGCAGTTATATAAGTCGGTGTTAAGAAAAGCTAAAATTGCATTAAGTACATTATCTACTAATCTTACTGTTCCAAAAACTAATATAACATTAAAAGATGTTAAGAAAAAAATAGAGGTAAACCCTAATGACAATAAAGCAATTACTGAGTTAAATAAAATATATAAGTCTTTTAGACAAACATTAAAACAAGCTTTTGATACTCAATTATTTAAAGAAATTAAAAATTCTATGGGTACTAGACAAGCTTATAATGAATATTTAAAATCTAATAAAAAAGCTATATTAACTAGTTTGCCAATAGCAGATTTAGTAGCTATGCAAAAAGCTAAAGGAGCTAATAAAATATTAGTTAAACCTATCAAAGAAAATTTAAGTACAAATGAAATAAGAGCATACGAAAGTTCTCAAGATCTTATGTATGTTAGTCCTACATCTGGTCCTACACTATATCAAAGATTAGATCCAACAGATAAAGAGTTTGTAGATTTTTTCAACGTTAAAGGTAGAAAAGATGCTTTAGCTAGGAATATAGCTGGTAAATTAGGAGAAGAAGCTACTATGGAAACTTTAGAAAATAAAGATGTAGTAGAATCTTTTTTAACCAAAAATCCTACATTAAAAGAAATACCTACAGATATATTAAAAAACTCTATAGCTGCAGCAATAGATTCTGGTATACAAGTTAAATTTAGTGAAGAATCACAAAAAATTGAATATTTAAAACACTCTGATACGTTTTTAGATAATTTAAAAAAGCAAAATTTAGGTGCAAAAAGAAATGCTATAGCATCTGCATTGTATAAAACATATATAAATGATAATCCTAGTGATGTTTGGGGAAAAACTTTAAAAGAAAAAGAAAAAACATTATCTACACTTGCTAAAGATTTAGTTAATCCTATAAACAAATATTTAACTAAAGAAGAAAAGATAGGCAGTTTACCTAACGTAGGTGAATTTACAATGGAGGAAATAGCTCAAACAAGTATAGCTACTAATTTAATAAAAGTTTTAGGATTAAAAGGAAAAATAAAAAGTTTTATAGAAGCTTTTGAAGATCCTTTTTTAATAACTTTTCAAAGATCATTAGAAGCGGACTACGTGCAAGACCTTGTGGGAAGAAAAGGTAAAGTAGAAGCGATTAGAATTGCTTTAAGTATTTTAAAAGGTCATAACGCTACGTCAGGTAAAATTGGTGGTGGAAGATATCAAGTATTTGAAGGACTGGAAGATTTTGTAAACTCTACTTTAAATACTATACCAGGAGTAGACATAAAGATAGGCTATGACAAAGGTGGTAAAGGTTTTATTGAGTCTATAACTGTAGATGGAAAAGTTGTTCCAAAATTTGAAAGTAGAGAAAGCCAAAAATCTAAAAGTAAAGAGCATTTTGAAGAAACTTTTGATAAGAGAGATAAAGAAGCTGATGAGGCTTGGGAAACTTTAACTGATTATTTAGATTTCATGCATAGAAACGGTAATAAGTTAAGTTTTGGTATGACTATGATGTCTTTGAAAAGCAATATGGATAGTATGTTAAAAGCCGCGGCTTTAGCTAAGTACTATTACGTGGGACCTGCTATGAAGTCTACTCAATTAAGGTATGAACATATGATTCCTACTGAGTATATAGTTATGAAACTAACTCAACACTTTAATGGCAAAAAAATAGATTTAAAAGCTTTAAAAGATAAATATAATGTTGCAGTAGTTCCTAAATCTATGGACAAAAACTTTGATGTTCAATTTCAAAAAGTAATGCCTTCTACTTGGAATGAAACTATGTCTGAAACCGAACGTTATTTTAATGAACTCATGATGGGTTATCCTAACATGTACGCATTAGAAGTAATAGGTGGTAAAGATAAAGGTAAAATTATTGGACAAGAATTTATAGAACTTTCAAATCAAAAAGCTGAAGTAAAGCAATCAATAAATATTCCTATTATAGAATCTTCTAAAGTAATGAATATTAAGAAATCTGAAGATATGAGTTCAGAAGATGTTCTTAACAAGGCTGCTAGTTTAGACGAAGCTTTACGTAATGCTCGTAATCCTAAAGCACCAATTAAAAAAAT
>TARA_R110002012_G_scaffold40547_10_pt1 | contig 15263 bp, 13 predicted proteins | sample TARA_R110002012 | Tara Oceans TARA_R110002012 (sample SAMEA4396515) | marine metagenome | biome: Westerlies Biome; feature: [DCM] deep chlorophyll maximum layer (ENVO:01000326); material: water (ENVO:00002006), including particulate matter (ENVO:01000060) such as... | depth 40 m
GCAACAGCGGCGGTGGTCGGCTGGGCAAACAGCACCGTCAACACCTTCGAGGGCACGTTCCTTGCCGTGCAGGCCATCTGGGGCGCGCTGCCGGATGTGTTCGACCGGGTTGGGGCCCTTGCGATCAATGGCCTTGTCGAGGTGATGGAGACCGGCATTGCGGGCATCACCGAGGCGATCAACGGCGTGCTGACCCTTGGAGGTCTGCGTCCGGAGTGGGCCATCGCAGCGCCTGATCTCTCGGAATGGAAATCCGCAGTTCCCGAAGCTGTCAACCTGGGAGCGCGAGCCCGGGAGGCTTACGACAGCGCCTTCTCGGACAATCCCTTCCAGGTGCCTGAGCTCTTTGGCGGTATGGCCGACGATGCGCGCGGCAGGGCAGCGGGCTATTCCGAGGCGGCGGGGATGCTGTCAGACGCAGCTTCGCGACCCATGACCGCTTGGCAGGCGTTGAAGGATGCAATTTCGGGCGCGGGTGATGAAGGCGAAGCGGCGCTGGAAAGTGCCGCCAATTCAGCGGACCGGTTCAACGATGCGCTGGAGGAGACCGAGGGACAGGCCGGGCGCACAGGTGGTGCGGCAAAGCAGGCGGGTGCCGACGCAGCGGAGGGTGCAGAGGCAGCCGCCACTGGCTGGCAGGCCGTGGTGAATGCGGTCAGCGAATACGCGAACAAAGCCCGCGATGTAGGTGCAGACATCGGCAACGTGCTGGTGAGCGCGTTTCGAAGTGCGGAAGATGCGATTGGGAACTTCGTAAAGACCGGCAAGCTGGACTTTAAAGGCCTGGTCACATCGATGATCGCGGACCTCGCGAAGCTCGGCGCGCGCAAGTTCATCCTTGGCCCCATCGCCAATGCCCTCTCCGGCGCGCTGGGCAACCTCGGCGGCATGTTTGCCGGTGTCTTCCACCAGGGTGGTATTGTCGGTGGTCCTGCGCCCTTGCGCATGGTGCCTGCCATGACATTCGCCAACGCGCCCCGGATGCACGAGGGTGGCTGGGCTGGGCTCAAATCAGACGAGGTCCCGGCGATCCTGCAGCGTGGCGAGCGCGTTCTGTCTCGCCGAGAAACGCGGGACTTCGGCGGCAACAATGGTGGCAGCGTGACAGTCAACATCCAGACCCGCGACGCGGAGAGCTTTCGGCAGAGCCGTACGCAGGTCGCCGCCGATATTTCGCGCGCGGTCTCAATGGGCCGGAGGGGCATGTAATGGCGTTTCACGAGGTGCGATTCCCCGACAACATCAGCCGCGGCGCGCGCGGCGGGCCACAGCGTCGCACGCAGATTGTCGAGCTTGCTTCTGGTCGCGAGGAGCGGAACGCTTCCTGGGCAGCGTCGCGCCGCCGCTATGATGTCAGCTACGGCATTCGCCGCGTCGATGACCTGCACGCCATCGTCGCGTTTTTCGAGGCCAGGCTGGGGCGGCTCTATGGGTTTCGGTTCAAGGATTGGGCAGATTACAAATCCTGCGCGCCCTCAAAGGGCGTTTCTGAGATGGATCAGGTGATCGGCACTGGGGATGGTGAGACCACAGCGTTCGCGCTGACCAAAGCCTATGGCACCGCACCCCACATCTACCAGCGCCGGATCGAAAAGCCTGTGGCTGAAGCTGTCCGCGTCGCCTTGGGCGGTGCCGAGTAGTTCAACGGCTGGTCGAGCGACCCCACCACCGGAATCGTTACGTTTGAGGTCGCCCCCGATCCGGGCGTCGTCCTCACTGCTGGGTTCGCCTTCGACGTCCCCGTCCGCTTCGACAGCGATTTGATGGACGTCACCCTCGACATCGAGCGTCTCGGCTCGATCACCTCAATCCCGCTTGTGGAACTCCGCCTCAGCTAAGGACCTCGCCCATGCAAACCTATACTGCCCTTGAACATCGCCCTGGCGATACGCCTCAGCTGTACGACATCGACGGCGGGCTTGTTGCGCAGACCGCAGACGGCAAAGTCGTCCGCCTCAATTCCAGCCAGCAGGTCACAGCCGTCGCGCCTGTGCCGATCGAGGCCGAGGAGCGCTATGCATTCCGCGCAGTGTTTCGGCGGGCCACAAACAGCCCTGATCCCTCTGACGACGCCATTGCCTGCGGCATCGACTGGCTGGCAGCGGACAAGACACCGCTGTCCACCACAACTATTGAGACCATTCTCAATTTCACCAACGCCGATGGGCGGCGTGAGGTCCGCACCTCCGTTGTGGCAGAAGCCGATGGCCCCTCCAGCGTCGTGGCCCCAATCGGCGCACGCTACGCAGTCCCTTGGGTGCGCACATTCGGGATCAACCACGCCACAGACGTCGAGGTCTGCAGCCTCCAGCGGCTGCCCTTTGTCTCGCTACCCGTCGCGCGCACATTCTATGTCACCATGGACGGCAAGGACCTCAACGAGGGCTCCTCGCTTACCGCACCCTTGGCCTCCATTGCTGAGGGCCTCGCGCGCGCAGCCGCTGTGGCTCAGCCCTGCGTGGTGATCGTCCAGCCTGGCGAATACACCGTGCCCCCCGATACCGTTATCCCGGCCAATTGCGCCCTTTACGGCTACGACCTGCGCGTCACCAAGCTGAGCCTGCCGCCCGGGCAATAGGTGAACAACATGTTCCAGATGTCCAACGGCATCAAAGCCTGCGGCTTCACCTTCTCAAATCTGCGCCATGAGCCCTACACCCTCGCGGGCGGACCACCGCAAAAAGGCTGGGCCTTCGTCTTCAAGCCCGGCGAGGTCCTCACGCGATCGCCCTATATCGCCGATTGCTCGCAGCTGCATGCCTTCACTCAAGACCAGATGAACCTGCCGATCGACAAAGCCGCAGGCAATCCCCTGATGCCGCGCGGCGGGGGCAACCTGCTGGCCGATGGATCGGTGTTGGCCCCGTCCTCCCCGCTGCGCTCGGTGGTGGTCGACAGCTATACCGCGATCAATCCCAATGGCGTGGGTTACGCCGTCACCCGCAACGCCTTTGTCCAGCTGGTCTCGGTCTTCACCAACTGGGCCCGCGTCGGCCTCTGGGCCCATGATGGCGGCCAGATCACCGTCGCCAACTCCAACAACACTTTTGGGGATTACGCGCTGGCGGCGACGGGGTTTCGTAACGCGGTGCTAATCGAAGGGCTGGCCGGTACCGGCGTGCTGGCCACGCACACCACCGTCGCCAACACCCTAACCGCTCAGACCGAGGCCATCGTGATCGCCCTGATGGGCACGCGCTATCCAACCCTTGCAGGCTTCAATGGCCTCTCTGACCGCGACAAGGCCTTCACCGAGCGGGACACCCGCACCCTACTGCGCAGTCTCATCAATGATCTCCGCTCAGGCCAGGACCGCGGCGCGCAGTCCTTTGCCAAAGGGCTCTTCGACTGGAACGCAAATTATGTCTTCTCCATCGCCCTTGTACCGCTGTTTCTCGCCAGCTTGGAGCAGGTCCGGCTGGAACTCGCCACGCGCATCACCGATCCTGACGCTGCAGCGATGATCGCCGCCCTCATCGGGCTGATCTCAGATGTCGTTGCGCGCCCGCAAGACTACCGCGTGGGCTTTGCCTCTGTCATCGAGGCCACCGGCCAGCAGTTCAGCTACGCAGGCTCCGGCGTCAATTACAACGCGCTGCCATTCAGCCAGCGTGGCACCGGCCGCGCCCCCGATCCCGCCAGCACCCTGCTGAAGACCGGCGGTGGCCGGATCTACGCCACCTTCTCCACCGAGGTCGGCGACACCTATCTGGGCGAAGACCTGAGGGTGGATTTCGAGCGCAACACCATCGAAGGCCAGGCCTTCTCGCGCGGTGTCCAGAACATCGCGCTTCCCCTCATCATCGGTCTCGGAGCCTGAACCCATGGTCACCATCACCACACCGCGTCCACCGCTGAACCTCTTCGAGGTGGTCCGCCAGACCCTGACCGCTGACTGGGCCACTGTCTACGACGTGCCCGATTACCTGATCCCAGCAGAGGGGCCAAACTCCGCGCGCAGCATTGCCACCGCTGCCATCATGACCGGCGTGCTGATTACCCCCGCTGCCGAGGCCTCCGCCCGGGTCTCGATCCGGGTGCTGGCCGCTGACAACACCCCATGGCTGCTGCTCGATCGCGCCTTTGCCCCCTCGGGCGATGTGCTCTCCATCGGGCTCGACCGCCAGGTGCTTAAATCCGGCGAGCGGTTCCAGATGAAGGTCGAGGCTGGCGAGGCGGCGGTGGCGCATTTCTCCTTCATCCTCAATCAGCGCGAAGATTTCACGGTGATCGCATGAGCATCCTGCGCTACGCCACAGGCCGCGGCCGCTTTGTCGGCCAGTCCCTCATCTACCCCGTCCCGATCCCGCTGGATGCTGCGCAGTACTTCGGGGCGGCGGTGGTGGGCGAAAACGGCCAGTTCTATTATTCCAACGGGCTCGAATGGATCGTACCCATCGAGGATAACGAGATCCTGCGTCCCTCGGCCCTCGTGCCCTTCAGCGTCGATGAGCGCACCCAGCTGCGCCTGACCACGTTTCGCTCGCCTGCTGGCCTTGAACAGACTGGCACCATCTTCGAGATTTCCAGCAATGGCGTGGATTTCGACGGCGCGCTGACGCGGATCGTGCCCGGTTTCGGCAATGCCTATCAGATCGAATTCCCCGAGGACGACTTTGGCCCCGGCGACCGCGTGCTCTGGCGCGCGGCCTATACTGGGACTGGCGGCGCGCAATCGAACTTCTCGGTGCCTTACGCCCAGACCTTTCCAGAACTGATCTCGCGCCCCAGCCCAATAACCCGCGAGAACGCCATCACTGGCACAGTGCGTGTGACGGATTTCGAGAGCGCCGCGATCTTCGGCTATGGCTATGCGGAGACCCAGACCGAGTTTTACGCGCCCGATGCCACGCCGGGTATCGACGCACCCCTGATCACCGTGACCCAGACCGGCGGGGCGATCACCACCGTCCCGATCCCACCGCTGGTGCCTGCCGCAAACTATCTCTGGCGCAACCGCTATGGCGGGCGGCTCAATGCATCTGCGCCCATCATCTATTCCGACTGGTCGAGCCCGCGGGTGTTATTTCTGGGCGCGGCCTCGCTGGTCCTGACCTATGATCTGGATCTCGCCACCGCGCGCACGATCCACATCCCGCTCGGCGGTGGTACCGTCAACAACCCCCTCATCGTGACCATCGATTGGGGCGATGGCAGTTCCGAGCCGTTCACGACCGCCGGGATCAAGCCGCATACCTATGCCGAGGGCGCTGGCCCGCGCGTCACCGTCACCATCACCGGGCGTCTGGATTGGTATGGCACCAGCCAGCCTATCGATCAGGCCGGATTGTTGCGCGTCGAGAACATCGGCTTTGCCATGGGGCTCACGTCCTTGCGCGGCGCGTTTCGACAGACCACCACATCGCTCGAGTACATCACCCCCAACATCCCGGAGACCGTCACCAGCTTTGAGGAGCTGTTCCGGGAAAGCCTCTGCGCGGCCGACCTGCGCGACATGGACACCCGCAACATCACGACGATCCGGCGCATCTTCTATCGCTCCGACGGCACCGGCCCCAATTGCGCAAACTGGGACGTCGGCCGCGTGGAGGACGTGTTTCAGGCCTTTGCCGACAGCCAGATGAACAGCCCGTTCTCCCTTGGCAATTGGGAAAGCCTCACCTCGATGGAAGAGATGTTTGTCCAGACCATCGGTGATTACTACGGCGCGCGCGACGGCCGCGTGCGCTTCAACTAACCCATAGGTTACTGGGACGTCAGCCGCATCACATCCATGCGCCTGATGTTTGGCTGCACCATGCGCGCTAACGCAGGCAAGATCGGGGCCGACTTCAACCAGCCAATCAACGCTTGGGACGTGCGCGCTGTCCAGTCCTTCGAGGGCTTCATGGGCCATCTGGGCAATCCCGGCATCTGCCAGAACACCCATGCTTTCAATCAGCCCTTGAGCCAGTGGAACACCTCTGCCGCAACCAACATGACCCGCATGTTCGCGCTCGCCCGCAGCTTCAACCAGGACATATCCGGCTGGAATACCGCCAATGTCACCACCATGGCCGGGATGTTCCGCGGTGTGGCGGGGGTGCACGGGTTCAACCGCAGCCTCAATGCCTGGGACGTCTCAAACGTTATCGACATGAGTGAGATGTTCTCCTTTAGCGACTACAACCAGCCGCTTGGGGCCTGGAACGTAAGCGCCGTCACCACCATGCGCGCGATGTTTCTCAGCGGGCTGTTCAACCAGCCGATTGGGGCGTGGGACGTGAGCGCCATCACTGACATGGCCTTCATGTTCGCCTCCGCAAGCACCAACCAGCAGCGGGCCTTCTTCGATCAGGACATCAGCGCCTGGGATGTATCCACCGTCACCGATATGGAGGCGATGTTTGGCGCGGTCGGCGCGGGGCACTCGCAGCGGGTCGAGTTCAACAACGGCGGCAGCCCCGCCATCGGCGGCTGGGACGTGTCCAATGTGACCAATATGCGCGCCATGTTTCGCTCGGGCGACAGCAACAGCGTCAACCCCTACCACCGGTTTAACCAGCCGATCGGCAGCTGGAATGTGGCATCGGTCACCACCATGCGTGACATGTTTCGCGGCTGTCGCCAGAGCTTTGATCAGGACATCTCGCAATGGCCGCTGCGCCCGGGCGGGATCGATCTGACGGATTTCATGGCAATCGATGTCGAGCGCGCCTTTTCCGAGGCCAACTATTCGCGCCTGCTCACCGGGTGGGCCAATCGCGTTGATGCCGTTAGCGGGCCGTTTCTCGTGCCCTTCGGCACGGCCGACCGGGTCTACAACACCACCGTTTACCAACCCGCCTCGCGCTTTACGAATGCGGCCGATGCGCGTGTGTTTCTGGTCGCACCCCGCAGCGTTGCAGTATCGGCCGCGTCCACCGTGGACGCGGACGGCACATACACCTTCGACGCCGCAACCGGCCTCTATGCCAAGGCGACCGGCTGGTACTTCCTCAAACTGGGCTCAACCTGGACCCTCTATGACGCGACTGATGCCCCCCAGGCCAGCGGGGACGCCAATCTGCCATGGGAGGCGACAGCCTGGACCGGCCTTTTGAGCACCGCAACGCTGCGCAACGCGGGCGCGGCCTGGACCATCACGGGAGATATCGCAGCATGACCAATAGTTTCACAGCAACCGAGCAGACCTTCTGGATCGCGCATTCCGACGGCGCACTTGAACACGGCATCCTTGATCCGGGCACACGGATCGATACTGGGCAGGCATATCTTGAGACCTACACCTCCGCACGGGCCTGGACCCTCCGGATTGCAGCACTCCGCAAGGATTATGTCAGCGCGGTCGCCGCATGGCGCGAGACTCTGCGCCTGCGCGATCCGTTTGCAATGCTGGCCGATCATCGCTGGCGACATGAGACCGCGGGTCTTGATCTGCCGGGCGGACAGCGCATCCAGACCACCCGCGAAAGCCAGGCGCAAATCACCGCAGTGGTCAATTCGCTGCAGATGGGCCTCATTTCCGAACCCGTCACCTACAAGCTCGACAGCGGATGGGCAGAGTTGACTGCGGCTGAAGTGACAGCGGTGGCGCAGGCGGTGGGCGGCCATGTCAAAGCCTGCTTCAGGGCCGAGCGCACCGTGGCCGCGCAACTGGTGGCCCTGGAAGATCCCACAAACGCTGATGTCACCGGGCTATTTGAGGCGGCATATATTGTGGAGATGACGCAATGACCCTGTTTGACGCTACCCGCGACCTTCACCACGCCTGCGAAGCGCATGCCGTGGGCCAGGCAATGGTAAACGGGGCTGTGACGCCGCAGCAGTGGGCGGACTGGCTCTGGGCCATGCGGTGCTTGCACTCTGTTGTGGACGCTGGGCTGCCAGCGCATATGGAGCGCGACACGCTGTTTTGCGCTGATATGTCTGTGTTGCCGAAAGCGCACGCCAGCCGCGCAGCACTGCGCTATGCGCGTGAGCTGATCGGACAGGACTGCACCGGCGCAGCCTATGTGCTGCACGGCGCGCATCATTCTGGCGGCCGCGTGCTGGCACCCAAGATGGCCAAGCGCGGCCTGCCGTCGCTGCACACTTCCTATCTTGATGCCGCTGCCTCGAAAGCATGGATTGTAGCGGCGCGCAGCAGACTGGAGGCAACGCAGCAGGCGCGTGCGACTTTCCAGTGCCTGCTGGAAGTGATGGACGAGATCTTCGCACGGGAGGGTTTTGGGTTACCCAGCACGGCGTTGGAAGACCGGACATGAAGGCATTGTCCGACGATCTGCAAGCCCATCTCGACAGCGGCACCACGACGCTGGCCTGGTGCTGGCGGCTGACCCGTGCCGATGGCGTGAGCTTTGGGTTTACCGATCATGACCAGGCGCTCAACTTCGAGGACACCGCGTTCGAGCCCGAGAGCGGCTTGACGGCCTCGGAGATCCGCACAGGGTCTGATCTGTCGGTGGATGCGCAGGACGCCGAAGGGGCCCTGACCTCTGATCGCATTACCGAGACCGACATTCTGGCTGGGCTCTGGGACGCGGCTGAAGTTGAGGTCTGGCGGGTGAACTGGGCCGAACCCGGCCAGCGCGTGCTGATGCGTCAGGGGGCCATTGGCGAGATACGGCGGGGCCAGACCGCCTTCATCGCCGAGATCCGAAGCCTTGCTCATATTCTGGGCCAGACCGTTGGGCGGATGTTCCAGAGCAGCTGCGATGCCGATCTTGGCGATGGGCGCTGCCGGATCGATCTCAATGACCCGGCCTTCACGGGCACAGGCGCGGTTCTCGAACCTCTGCGCGATCGGGTGTTTCGGGCCGCAGGGCTCGGCGCGTTTGATCCCGGCTGGTTTGCCTTCGGCACGGTTGAGTGGGACAGCGGCGAGAATGTAGGACGCCGGATCGAGGTCCTTTCACATGAGGTCACGGACGGCATTGCCACCCTGACCCTGCTTGAAGCCCCCGTCTGGCCAATCGCAACCGGCGATACCTTCACGGCCCGCGCGGGCTGTGACAAGCGGATCGAGACCTGCGCTGCAAAGTTTGCCAACAGTGCCAATTTCCGAGGCTTTCCGCATATCCCGGGGCAGGACACGATCCTGCGCTACGCCACGCGCGATGGCGGGCATGAGGGAGGGGTGTTGTGATGAACGTCGCTTCCAGCGGAAACGACGGGCGGCAGTGCATCGCATCGGGATGCACGAGAGCACCAGCTGATCCCGACCACGTCATCACCGCAGCGCGTGCCTGGCTCGGGACACCGTACCACGATCAGGCAAGCCTGCGTGGCGTCGGCTGCGACTGCCTCGGGCTGGCACGCGGCGTCTGGCGTGATGTGGTTGGGCCGGAGGTGTTTGAGGTCCCGCCCTACAGCCGCGACTGGGGCGAGATCGGTCCACGCGAAGTGCTCGCTGAGGGTGCGCGAAGCATGATGATCGAGGTTGAACCTGCTGATATGGTGCCCGGTGCGCTCGTGCTGTTTCGCATGGCACCGCGCGCGATCGCCAAACATGTCGGGATCGTGACCAGTCCTGGCACTTTCCTGCACGCTTATGAACGGCTCGGTGTCATCGAGGAACCGCTCACCTCGTCCTGGCGTCGGCGCATCGCCTTCGCCTTTCTCTTTCCCGAACGCTGAGGTTCCCAAATGGCCACGCTTGTTCTCGGGGCCGTCGGCACCGCCATTGGCGGCAGCATTGGCGGGTCTATTCTTGGCGTCAGCGCCGCCACCATCGGTGGCTTTGTCGGCTCCACCATCGGTTCAGCCGTTGACAGCTGGATCGTGTCCTCCCTGGCACCAAGTCAGCGCATCGAAGGTCCACGGCTCGACAGCTTGCGCATCACTTCCTCAACCGAAGGGGCTGTCCTCCCGCGCGTTTACGGTCGCATGCGCATGGGCGGCAACGTGATCTGGGCCACGGATTTCCGCGAACAGACCAATACCACCTCCCAAGGTGGCGGCAAAGGCGGCGGCGGTGGTAAGGTCACGACCACCGAGTATCTGTATTTTGCGAGCTTTGCTGTGGCCCTTTGCGAGGGGCCAATCACCGGGATCGGGCGCATCTGGGCTGATGGCAAGTTGCTCGATACCGCAGGCATCACCTGGCGCTGGTATCCGGGCGACGAGGTGCAGACCGCCGATCCGTTCATCGCGGCGAAGATGGGTGCGGCCAGCACGCCCGCTTATCGCGGCACCGCCTATGTCGTTCTTGAGGATCTGGCGCTTGCCAATTACGGCAACCGCTTGCCGCAGCTGACCTTCGAGGTCTATCGGCCGCTGGCTGACACCGACACCGCCGAGGGGCTCACGCGCGCCATTGCGTTCCTGCCAGGCACCGGCGAGTTCGCCTATGCCACGACTGGCATTCGCAAGGGCAGCGACGGGTCGCAGACCGCAGAAAACCTGACCGTGCTCACCGCCACCACCGACATGCTGGTGGCGCTGGACCAGCTGCAGGCCAGCGCGCCAAACGTGGAAAGTGTGACTTTGCCTGTTGCCTGGTTCGGGGATGACCTGCGCGCGGGGGTCTGTCAGATCAAGCCGGGTGTCGAGGTCGCGGTGAAGATCACCAGCCCGCAGACCTGGCGGGTCAATGGTGTGGCGCGCGTCACTGCTCATCTGGTGAGCCAAACCAGAGATGGCCGCCCGGCCTATGGCGGCACACCGGCGGATTTTGCGCTGATTGAGGCGATACGCGAGGCAAAGGCGCGCGGGCTGCGGGTCACGCTCTCGCCCACACTGCTGATGGATGTTCCGCCCGGGAACACCCGACCCAACCCGTATTCCGACAATGCGGGGGACGTGGGTCAGCCGGACTATCCGTGGCAAGGGCAGATCACCTGTTCTCCGGCAGCGGGCTATGCCGGGACCGTGGATAAAACCGGCACGGCTGCTGCCCAATTGGCCGGTTTTTTTGGCACTGCGACATCTGCGCAATTCGTGGTTTCTGGGGAGAGCGTCAGTTGGACTGGCGCCGCCGATGACTGGGGGCTGCGGCGCATGGTACTGCACTACGCCCATCTCGGCGCAGTCACTGGCGGCGTCGATACCTTCCTGATTGGCAGCGGAATGCCGGGGCTGACGACAATCCGCTCGGGCGCATCCACCTATCCGGCCGTGCAGGCGCTGCGCACTCTGGTGGCCGATGTGCGCGGCATTCTTGGGCCGGGCACAAAGATCAGCTACGCAGCTGACTGGCGTGAGTATTTTGGGCATCACCCCGGCGATGGCAGTGGTGATGTGCATTTCCACCTCGACCCACTCTGGGCCGATGCCGGGATCGATTTCATTGGCATCAACAATTACATGCCGCTGTCGGACTGGCGCGACGGGTTTGAGCACACAGATGCGAACGAGGGTTGGCCTGCAATCTATGATCGGATCTATCTGCAGGCGAACATTGCTGGCGGCGAAGGCTTTGATTGGCTCTATGCCAGCGCGGCTGATCGGGCGGCACAGGTTCGCGCGCCAATCACTGATCCTGACCATGACAAGCCTTGGGTCTTTCGGCCGAAGGATCTGCGCAGCTGGTGGTCAAACGCGCATTATAATCGGCAAGGTGGGGTGGAGACCGGCACGTCCACGGCATGGGTGCCGCAATCCAAGCCCATCCGCTTCACCGCCCTTGGCTGCCCCGCCATTGATCGTGGATCCAATCAGCCCAGCGTTGCCGAAGATTTCAGCCCGTCTGGTGCGGTGCTGCCGCACGCCTCGCGCGGCTGGCGCGACGACGCGATCCAGCGCGCCTATCTCGAGGCCACATACCTCTGGTGGGGCGAGGCTGCGAACAATCCGGTGTCATCCATTTTTGGTGGCCGGATGGTCGACAAATCAGAAACGACTGCCTGGGGTTGGGACGCACGGCCCTATCCGTTTTTCCCAGAAATCGCCGCAGGCTGGGCCGATGCGTCCCACTGGCGTCTTGGCCCTTGGCTGACGGGACGGCTCGGAGCGGTGTCGCTCGCGGCTCTTGTGCGCCATCTCTGTCTGCGCGCCGGGTTGCCAGCGTCCCGCATCGACGTCTCCGGCCTTTGGGGCGCGGTCGAAGGCTATGTCATCAGCGCGCTGGAAGCCCCGCGCGCCTCCATTGGCATCCTCGCGCGGCATTTCGGGTTCGATGCCGTTGAGACACAAGGCATGATCCGCTTTGTCATGCGTGGGCGTGGTGCCAGTGCGGTCCTTGATCTGGACACACTCGTTCCCGCCGGTCGTGAAGGCGAGGCCATCGAGAAGACCCGCGGCCAGGAAACCGAACTGCCTCAGGCCCTCAAATGGCAGGTGGCCCGCGCCGATGAGGATTACGAGGCGGCCCTGGTGGAAGCCCGCCGCATCACCGTCACCGCAAGCCGTATTGCCTCCGAGCGTTTCCCCGTCGCCGTGCCGCCCGAGGAAGCCGAGCGCCGCTGTCGCCGCGCGCTGATGGAAGCCTGGGCAGGCCGCGAGAGCGCTATGTTTCGTCTGCCGCCCTCGCGTCTCGCGCTGGACCCAGCCGATGTTATCACGCTTGGCGAAGCTGACCGTCAGGCTGACTTTCGGCTCGTGTCCATCAGCGACGCCGAGGCCCGCTCCATTGAAGCCGTGCGCCAGGACAGGACGGTCTATGATCTGCCCTCGGGCGTGGCGCGCATAGCCGCCCCTGCGACCGCCATTGTATTTGGCGCACCCGTCGCCCTGATCCTCGATCTGCCGCAGCTGCGCGAGGAACTCAGTGCCCATCAACCGCTCGCGGCCGCCCATGCAGCACCCTGGCCGGGGGAGATGGCCGTGTTTCGCAGCCCATCCGACGATGGTTACACGCTGCTGACATCACTTTCGGCGCGCGCCAGGATCGGCACGCTCCTCGCCGACCTGTCATCTGGCCCCACGTCGCGCTTTGATCTGGGCAATGCTCTGACCGTCGAGCTGTTGTCCGGTACGCTGGAAAGCGTCACCGACCTCGCGCTTTTCGGTGGTGCGAATGCGATGGCTGCCGAGAGTTCGCCAGGTCTATGGGAAGTCCTGCAGGCCGGATCAGCCGAGCTGGTCGCACCGGGGCGCTATCGACTGACCCGCCTCCTGCGTGGTCAGCGTGGCACGGAGGTCGCCATGGGTAACCCGACGGCTGCCGGTGCGCGCGTTGTGGTGCTGGATGAGGCCCTGTCGCCGCTGCCCATCGCCGAGGCTGATCTAGGCATCCCCTGGAACTGGCGCATCGGACCCGCCAGCAGGCCTTTTACCGACGAGACCTATGTCGCGCAGACCTTCTCCGCGCAGGGTGTGGGGATGCGCCCGTATTCGGTTGGTCATGTTTCGCAACCCTCGCTGAGCGGGCGCGTGCCCGGTGACGTGGAGATCCGCTGGGTTCGGCGGTCACGGGCCTTATCGGCCGATAGCTGGGCCGCGGCGGAGGTGCCGCTTAGCGAAGAGACCGAGGCTTATCTGATGGAGGTTCTGGACGGCACCGCAATCAAGCGCAGCCTGCAGGTCAGCGCGCCGCAAGCGACCTACAGCGCCGCTGACCAGATTGCGGATTGGGGCGGGCTGCTGGGGCCCGGCGACACCCTCAGGCTGCGCATTGCCCAGCTCTCAGCCCTTTATGGGCCGGGCGCGGCAAAGACCGTCACCCTCCAGTTCTGAAGGAGTTCCCTATGTCAGACACCACCACCCGCCTGCTTCTGCCTTACATTCTGGCAGCGCAGGCCCAGAAGCACGTCACCCATAACGAGGCCCTGCGACGGCTCGATGGGCTGATCAACCTCACCGTGAAGGACAGGACGCGGACCGCGCCGCCCGCCACTCCGACCGAGGGTCAGGCGCATCTGGTCGCGGGTGGGGCCAGTGGCCTGTGGGCAGGTTGGTCAGGCGACATCGCGGTCTGGACGGACGGTTCGTGGCTTCGTCTCCCCGCACAACCCGGCTGGCGGCTCTGGGTCATCGACGAAAGCGTGATGCTGGTGCGGGTCAGTGTAAACTGGATCCCGCTCGATGTAGCCATGGGGCTGATCATTCGCGGGGCCACGGTCTCGCTGGCGGAAGGTGTCATGGGCAGCACTACAAGCCTCGGGATCATCGATGCCACCGTTTCCGGAATGACAGGCTCTGCGGTCACGGCGTCCCTGATCCTGCCCGCCAATGCGCTGATCCTTGGCGTGACAGCGCGGGTGACCACTCCCATCGTGGGTGCTACGGGCTTTGCGCTCGGCATTGCTGGTGAGCCGGAGCTGTTTGGGACGGGGTACGCACCGGAAACAAGCACAGAAGCCGTGGGCGTAATCGGCCCGAGGGCTTTCGCGACAGCAACGCTGGTGGTCGTTACTGCCGAAGGCGGTAGTTTCACCGGCGGTGCTCTGAATCTAGCTTGTCACACCCTTACTCTGGGGGCCCCGACATGAGCGATAATTCCTCGCCCGGCCTGCTTGGCAGCGTGATGACCGCCCTGCGCGATCACGGGCTGACGGCGGCCATCACTGCGCTGATCGGTGGGTTCCTGGCGCTGTTCGCCGCCATCACCCGTCGCGCCTTCACCAATGACGCACTGCTGCAGCGGCTCGATCGCGAACTCAGTTCAGAGCGCCAACGTATCGACGCGCAGCGCGCTGAAGACCGCCACACCGATGCAAAACGGCTCGACCGCATCGAGACCGACATCCGCGCTGTTCGCGACATGATCTTCGAGGCGTTCCAGCGCGGCCCGCCCGGCTGATCACACCCGCCCAGACCCTAACCATCGTCCCGCCCGCAGTGCTTGTTGCGGGCTTTTTCTATTCCAGAGGAGGCCACCATGCCTGATACTGTCCAAACCTACCGTCATTTCCGCGATGTGCCCAAGCGCGACTGGCGCTGGACCAACTTTTCGCCCGCCGAGATTGCCTGCCGCGGCACCGGCAAGCTGAAGCTGCACCCGGAAGCGCTGGATAAATTGCAAGCGCTGCGCGACCGGCTGGGAAAGCCGCTGATCATCCGCTCAGCCTATCGCAGTCCAGAGCACAATCGCGCGGTGGGTGGCGCGACACGCTCGAAGCACATGGAGGCGACGGCCTTCGACATCGCGATGGCAAACCACGATCCCGTTGCATTCGAAGCGGCAGTGTCTGACGTCAGCACCCGTGGGACAGATTTGAGGATTTGAATAACGGAGGATTTCTGGTTCATCTTATCGATTAGGAGATCGAGATGACGAAGAAGCCACAAACAACGAAAGAGGCCGCCGGGAAGGTGGTCAAGAACATCCGCCGCAAGACCCGGCAAACCTATTCAGCTGAAGAGAAGATCCGTATTGTATTGGCAGGCCTTCGCGGCGAGGAAAGCATCTCGGTGCTATGCCGCCGGGAGGGTATTGCTGA
>TARA_R110002012_G_C11674678_1_pt1 | contig 15251 bp, 11 predicted proteins | sample TARA_R110002012 | Tara Oceans TARA_R110002012 (sample SAMEA4396515) | marine metagenome | biome: Westerlies Biome; feature: [DCM] deep chlorophyll maximum layer (ENVO:01000326); material: water (ENVO:00002006), including particulate matter (ENVO:01000060) such as... | depth 40 m
TTGAAAAACTTAAAATGAGTGTGTTGCACTTATGAGTTGAACACAGCCATTCAAAAATCTATAAACTCCAATTTATAGATTTTTTTATGATTAATGCTTTCATTTTAGTGTTTGGTAACTTCGCCTGAAAACTTCAAATTACAAAAACATTTCAATTATATTTGCAGCTTAAAACTCCAGTCATGCGTATTGATATAATAACCGTTTTACCAGAATTATTAAAAAGTCCGTTTGAAGCGTCTATTTTAAAACGCGCCATTGAGGCGAATTTAGTTGAAGTACATTTTCATAATTTACGTGACTATACATCAGATAATTACAAATCTATTGATGACACCCAATTTGGAGGAGGTGCTGGAATGGTTATGATGATTGAACCAATAGATAAATGCATTTCACAATTACAATCTGAACGTAAGTATGACGATGTTATCTATATGACACCAGATGGTGAAACCTTAAATCAGGGCATTGCCAACCATATTTCCTTAAAAGAAAACATTATTATTCTTTGCGGACATTATAAAGGTGTAGACCAGCGCGTTCGTGATCATTTTATAACTCGGGAAATATCCATAGGCGATTATGTGCTTTCTGGAGGCGAATTAGGTGCAGCAGTTTTATGCGATGCTATTATTAGGTTAATTCCTGGTGTTTTAGGTAATGAAACATCTGCGCTTACTGATTCGTTTCAGGATAACCTTTTAGCGCCACCAATTTATACCAGACCACGTGAATATAAAGGTTGGAAAGTCCCAGAACTCTTATTCAGCGGCAACCTACCAAAAATTGAAAAATGGCGTGAAGAGCAAGCTTACGAGCGTACTAAAGCATTAAGACCTGATTTATTAGATGAAAAATAAGGCGCTAATTTTCGCCTTATAAAAAGTGAAATTATTAATTGCAAGTTATTTATAAATACTTATCTTTGCAGCCAATTTCGAGTTAACCTCTGGCGATAATCGTGAATGTTGTTTCGGATTAATTTAGATAAAAATAAAAGATATGGAATCTTTAATCAAATTTGTACAACAAGAGTTTGTACCAAAAAAAGATTTTCCAGAGTTTAGCGCTGGAGACACAATTACAGTTTATTACGAAATTAGAGAAGGCGAAAAAGTACGTACACAGTTTTTTAGAGGTGTTGTTATTCAAAGAAGAGGAACAGGATCATCTGAAACATTTACTATCAGAAAAATGTCTGGAACAGTAGGTGTTGAACGTATTTTCCCAATCAATATGCCAGCTTTACAAAAAGTTGAAGTTAACAAACGTGGTCAAGTACGTCGTGCACGTATCTACTACTTTAGAGGCTTAACTGGTAAGAAAGCTAGAATCAAAGAAAGTATGAAACGTTAATATTTTGTTGATAACGTTGAAAAGCCCTGTTTTTACAGGGCTTTTTTTATGAACAAAAGTTAACAAGTCTAGTTAACAAACGGTTGATATCTAGTTGCTTAAAAATTATAAAAAAATAAAATTGCGCCTTATATTAGCTAAAGAATTACTAGACAATCTAATTGGTTTTGTTCTAAAAAAACAAACTTACTACTAGTTCTTTTAAAGAAACGTTCTTTATATATTATTGTTTTTTGAGGTTTTAAAGGGAATTGCTTTAAGTAGCTTGGAACTTAAAAATCATGATACTTTTTACTATGCTAGATGTGTAAGCAGGTAGTAGGTTAGAAAAAGTTGAAAGTTTTAAATGTCTATTAGAAACGAAAGTGAGAATTAGACAATGAAACAATGTTTTGAGTATACGTAATTCATGAGAGTGAATTATAAAAAGACAGAACATCAAGAAAAACAGTAAACTGAAACATTTTAACAACAGATCAATACATTTTGAAAGTTGTACTTTAAAATGTTTCATTTTTGAAATAGTGCGACATAAATTGAATCATGTATAATTTTACATGTTGGAATCGGAAGATTGCATAGATTATGTTAAGGCTGTTTCAAAAGAAAGCCATGTCAAGCCAGACGTTCGTCTGATATGATATGGCTTTTGTTTTTTATGTCAACCATTTTTGAGTAATTTGGCTGCTTTCAAATTTCAGTTTATATGAATTTACCCTTCATTTGCGATAAAATATTTAAGAAACAAATTTATACAGATAAACCCCTACCAAAAGCTGAGTACGATAATTGCCAATTTATAGATTGTAATTTTTCAGATGCTTTTCTTTCCTATATATCATTCATTGATTGCGAATTTATAAACTGCAATTTAAGTTCGGCTAAAGTAAAAGACGCTACGTTTAAAGACGTTATATTTTCTGATTGTAAAATAATGGGTGTTTTATTTAATATGTGTAATCCGTTTCTACTAGCACTTTCTTTTAAAAACTGCTCATTAAATCTATCTGCTTTTAATAATCTAAAATTAAAAGGCACAGTATTTAATTTGTGCTCTCTTAAACAAACCGACTTTTCTGATGCAGACCTCTCCTATTCTACCTTTTTAAATAGCGATTTGGATCAGACTATTTTCAACAAAACAAATTTATCTCACGCAGATTTTACTACGTCAAAAAACATCATATTAAATCCAGAATTTAATAATTTAAACGCTGCAAAATTTTCAAAAGAAAATGTATTAGGTCTATTAACGTCTTTCAACATTATCATTGAATGATTAGCTCCTGAATCCCTGTTGGTTTTGCATATAAATTTTGTTTTTTTATGATTTTTTTAAGACTACTAAATTAAACTTAAAGATAGTTTTGTGGTCTAATAACTACACCTAACCAGTTCCAAATGCGAAACATTATACTTTCAATTTTAGGAGTCATACTTATTATTGGCTCATTTTTTATTGCTAAAAATTTAATTGACAACAAAACAAAGCCAAAACCTGTTATAGAAAAGGTTGTAAAAACGGTGTATACAGATACAGTTAAGAACACAACCATTCCTATTTTAATTCCTGCAAATGGTAGTTTAGTAGCAAAACGACGTGTGGAATTATATGCTGAAGTTCAAGGTGTTTTTAAATCTGGAAATAAATTATTTAAACCAGGACAACATTATAAAAAGGGAGAAACGCTTATTAAAATAGATGCCTCGGAATATTATGCAAGTGTTCAATCTGCAAAAAGCAATCTATATAACACAATTGCTGCAATTATGCCAGATTTACGTTTAGATTTTCCAAATATGTTCCAAAAGTGGCAAGGGTATTTAAATAGCTTCGATTTAAATAAAACAACACCAAAACTTCCTGAAATGACATCAGATAAAGAAAATTATTTTATTACTGGTCGTGGTATTGTTTCAAGTTATTATACAGTTAAAAATTTAGAACAACGTTTGGCAAAATATAATATGTCAGCGCCTTTTAATGGTATACTAATAGAAGCGTTAACGAATGAAGGTGCCTTAATTAGGAGTGGGCAAAAGTTAGGAGAATATATAGACCCATCAGTTTACGAAATGGAAATAGCCTTAAGTAAATCCTACGCCAGCTTATTAAAAGTTGGAGAGTCTGTTGAGCTTCAAAACATAGAACATACAGAACGTTTTACTGGGCAAGTTTCCCGTGTTAATGGAAGTATTGATGCAGCTACCCAAACCATAACAGCATTCATCGAAGTTAAAAATGACCGTCTTAAGGAAGGCATGTATTTGGAAGCCAGTTTAAATGCCAAGGAAGAAGAAAATGCCATTGAAATTAATAGAAATTTAATGTTAGATGGGAACCAAATATTCATTATAAACGATAACGTTTTGGATGTCATTAATGTTAAACCAGTATTTTATTCTGAAACAACGGTTGTTTTAAAAAATGTTCCAGATGGAACCATTATTCTTAAAAAACCTGTTATTGGTGCCTATCCAGGCATGCTTGTTAAGCAATTTACAGAAAATATCACTTTAGAGGACAACCAATAAATTATGAGAAAATTAATTACATATTTTATTCGGTATCATGTAGCCGTTAATGTTTTTATTATTGCATTTTTTGCTTTTGGAATATTAGGTGTCATGTCTTTAAAATCGTCATTTTTCCCGCTAGTCGATTCTAAAATAATTAATATCAGTATTGCCTATCCAGGTGCTTCACCTCAAGAAATAGAGGAAGGAATTGTGCTCCAAATTGAAGACAACCTGAAGGGATTAAAAGGTGTAGACAGAGTCACGTCTACTTCAAGAGAAAATAGTGGATCTATTACTGTAGAAATTGAAAAAGGCGAAAATATAGACTTCATGCTACTAGAAGTTAAAAATGCTGTAGATCGTGTCCCTTCGTTTCCAACTGGAATGGAACCTTTGGTGGTTTCTAAACAAGAAGAAATTAGAGAAACTATTTCATTTGCTTTAAGTGGAAACAATGTTCCTCTCGCTACGTTAAAACAAATTGGTAGACAGGTTGAGAATGATTTACGAGCTATTGATGGTATTTCGCAAGTTACAGTATCGGGTTATCCTGAAGAAGAAATTGAAATTGCCGTAAACGAAAATAATTTACTAGCTTATAATTTAACGTTTTCAGATGTTTCAAAAGCGGTAGCATCTTCAAATATTTTAATTACTGGAGGAAACATCAAAACCAATGCAGAAGAGTATTTAATACGTGCCAACAACCGCTCCTATTATGGTGACGAGCTTTCAAACATTATTGTTAAAGCCACTCAAGAAGGAAAAATTGTACGATTAAAGGATGTCGCAATTATACGTGATCGTTTTTCCGAAACGCCAAAAGCTACTTATTTTAATAAGAATCTATCGGTAAATATTTCGGTAACAAGTACCAATAATGAAGATTTAATGTCTTCTGCCGAAAAAGTAAAAATTTATATAAATGAGTATAACCAAAAGCACGAAAATGTACGATTAGATATTGTTAGAGATTTGTCAATTACATTAAATCAACGGACGAAATTATTAACTGAAAACGCCATTGTTGGGATGATTTTAGTGTTAGTTTTTCTATCCTTATTTCTAAACACACGTCTGGCATTTTGGGTGGCATTTGGATTGCCTATTTCATTTTTAGGAATGTTCATTTTTGCAGGACAGTTTGATGTTACCATTAACGTATTATCCTTATTTGGGATGATTATCGTAATTGGTATTTTAGTAGATGATGGTATTGTAATTGCCGAAAATATTTATCAGCATTACGAAAAAGGGAAAACACCAATTCAAGCAGCTGTAGATGGAACAATGGAAGTTTTACCTCCTGTAGTTTCTGCTATTATTACAACCTTATTAGCGTTTTCTTTATTCTTGTTTTTAGATAGTAGAATTGGCGAATTTTTTAGTGAAGTTTCTGTAATTGTAATTTTAACTTTAGTCGTTTCATTAGTTGAAGCGCTCATCATATTACCTGCGCATTTAGCGCATTCTAAAGCATTAAGAAAACAAGTTCCTGAAGCGAATCCTTCAAAAGTTAAACAGTTTTTTGCCAAAATGCGTGGCATTAATGCGTTTGGAGATCGGATTATGAGATTCTTAAGAGATCGCGTTTATACACCAATATTACTGTTCGTTTTAAAATTTAAAATGCTGTCATTAGGTATTTTTATAGCTCTTTTAGTGTTGACATTTGGAGCTATAGGTGGTGGTATTATTGGAGTAACTATTTTCCCTTCCATTGCTAGTGATCGTATATCTATAGATTTAGATATGCCTAACGGAACCAATGTCAAAGTAACGGATTCTATTATTTCTATGATAGAAGAAAAATCCTTTATTGTGAATGAAGAATTGACTGAAAAATATTTAAAAGGCACCGATAAAGTTCTTTTTGAAAACACCATACTAACATTAAACAGTAGCTCTAGCGCACAATTAGTTATTAATTTATTGCCTGGTGAAGAAAGACCAGATGCTATTAATTCTTCATTAGTTGCAAACCGATTACGTGAGTTAGTTGGTCCTGTAATTGGTACCGAACGCTTAATTTTTGGTTCTGGTGGAAATTTTGGTGGTAGCCCTGTTTCTGTTGCTTTATTAGGTAATAATATTACCGAATTGAAAGCTGCTAAAATGGAATTAAAAAACATTTTAGAAGAAAATCCATTACTAAAAGATATTGAAGACAATGATCCTGCTGGTATAAAAGAAATTCGACTAGAATTGAAAGAAACAGCTTATTTATTAGGCTTGGATCTTACTACGGTTATGAGTCAAATTCGTTCTGGTTTTTTTGGTTCTCAAGTACAACGTTTTCAAAGAGGTCAAGATGAAATAAAAGTTTGGGTGCGCTATGATCGTCCAAACCGAGAATCCATTAACGATTTGGAAGATATGCGTATTATAACACCTTTAGGCGAACGAATTTCCTTAAAGGATATTGCCACCTATACTATTGTTCGTGGTGATGTTGCTATCAATCATTTAGAGGGTAAACGTGAAATTCGCGTGTCTGCAGATTTAAAAGACCCTAGCTCTAGTGCTACAGATATTCTTGATGATATAAAAAATGTATCTATTCCCGAATTACAATCCAAATACCCAACTATTTCGGCTTCTTTTGAAGGACAAAATCGAGAAGCTCAAAAGCTATCGTCATCTATTTCTAGTGCAGGAACTATTATTTTACTATTAATTTATATAACAATAGCCTTTACTTTCAGAAGTTATAGTCAACCATTATTATTACTATTATTAATTCCGTTTAGTTTAACCGCTGTTGCTTGGGGACATTGGTTATTAGGATTTCCAGTAAATGTATTATCCTTATTAGGAATAATTGCACTTATCGGAATTATGGTGAATGATGGATTAGTACTAATAGGTAAATTTAATACGAATTTAAAGGAAGGCATGTCGTTCGATTTAGCACTTTCTGATGCTGGAAAATCTAGATTTAGGGCTATTTTCTTAACATCTTTAACTACAATAGCAGGATTGGCACCTTTATTATTAGAAAAAAGCAGACAAGCACAATTTTTAAAACCTATGGCAATTTCAATCTCATTCGGGATTGCTTATGCTACTATTTTGACATTATTAGTGCTGCCGTTATTTTTATCATTTAGTAATAGTATCAAGAAAAATGTTAAATGGCTTTACACAAACAAAACAGTAACAAAAGAAGAAGTTGAACGCGCCATTAAAGAACAGAAAGAAGAAAATGAGCACTAAAAACGTTATCATATACAGTTTAATTTTACTGTCCATTCCCGTATTTTCACAAAATATTTTAAATCCAGAAGATGCCTTTTCAATGGCTTTGGAGCATAACTACGGTATTAAAATTACTAATAATACATTAGAGATTGCAGAAAACAATACCAGTATTTTAAACTCTGGATATTTACCAAGCGTTACTGGAAATGCAGGAGCTACTTACAATTTAGATAATACGGAAGCCCAATTTTCTAATGGCGGAAGTACTGTTTTGAATGGCGCAGAAAGTTCGCGTTATAACGCATCCGTTAACTTAAATTATACCGTTTTTGATGGAATGGGCAGGCAGTATAATTACAAACGCCTAAAAGAAGAATATTTCTTGTCTAAATTGGAAGCCAGAGAGACCATTGAAAACGTAGTTCTCCAATTATTCACAATCTACTACGACTTGGCTAAAACATCTGAAAACACACTAGCTTTAGAGCAAACTTTAGCTATTTCAAAAGATAGATTATTAAGAGCCGAATATCAATTTGAATATGGCCAAGACACCAAGTTAGGTGTTCTAAATGCACAAGTGGATATTAATAATGATAGTATAAATCTCATTAATATTAAACAACAATTAAAAAACACTAAACGCGATTTAAATGTAGTTATGGGTAATCAGATTACTGAAGACTTTAATGTTAAAACCGACCTTACGTTTTTATTAGATTTAGATAAAGACGTATTATTATCTAAAACCAAAGCTAATAATGTGGCCTTATTACAAGCAGAAAAAAATATTTCAATAGTCGAATTAGATATTAAATCCCGAAAATCTCAATACTTACCAACAGTTGGATTAATTGGCTCTTATGGTTGGAATAAAAATAATAATAATGCGGCTTCTTTTGCCACTACCACATCCAACACAGGACTATCAGGAGGTATTAACCTAGCTTGGGATTTATTTGATGGAGGTAATACCATTACACAAGTAAAGAATACCAAAATCAATTTAAATAATCAAAAACTCCAAAAAGAAGAGCTGTTAATGAATGTTGAACGCGACTTTTATAATGCTTGGGAAGACTACCAAAACAAACTGGTTATTTTTAAAGTTCAAGAAAACAATATAGTAACATCAGAAAATAATTTTGAACGTACACAAGAAAAATTTAAACTTGGGCAAGCGACTTCTATTGAGTTCAGACAAGCGCAGTTAAATCTTCGAAATGCAGAATTAAGCAGAAATCAGGCAAAATACGATGCCAAACTTGCAGAGTTAACTGTGTTGCAAATAAGTGGCGACTTATTAAATGTAGAATTCTAAAAAATAGGTATTAAAAATTGTTAATTATTCAATTTGAACCGTTAGCATTTAATAAAACCCAATAATACTATATCTTACAAAATTCCAAGTGGATTTTTGTATCTTTGCCTTGTTAAAAAAACGGTTTAATTACTCACTAAAAACTAAAACACAATGACAGACTCTTCTACAATAATTTATACTAAAACAGACGAAGCTCCAGCTTTAGCAACAGCTTCATTTTTACCAATAGTTGAAGCATTTGCAAAACCGTCTGGAATAACTATAACAACTAAAGACATCTCATTATCTGCTAGAATATTGGCCGCTTTTCCAGATTTCTTAACAGAAGATCAACGCGTTGAAGATGCACTTGCTCTTTTAGGCGAATTAGTAAAAAAACCTGAAGCTAATATTATCAAGTTACCAAATATTAGTGCCTCTGTACCACAATTAAACGAAGCAATTAAGGAGCTTCAAGATAAAGGCTATAAATTACCTAATTATCCTGAAGATGTAAAGAATGACCAAGATAAGGATGTAAAAAATAGGTACGATAAAATAAAAGGTAGCGCTGTAAATCCAGTGCTTCGTGAAGGAAACTCGGATCGTCGTGCACCTAAAGCAGTAAAGAACTTTGCAAAAAAACATCCACATTCAATGGGAGCTTGGAGTAAAGATTCTAAAACAAGTGTGGCTACTATGACTTCTGGAGACTTTGCTCACAATGAAAAATCGGTTACTTTAAATGCGGCAACAAGCGTTAACATAATCCATACAGATACAGTTGGGAATAAAACGATTCTAAAAAAGGATTTATCTTTATTAAAAGATGAGATTATAGATGCAACTGTTATGAGTAAAAAAGCACTTTTAAGCTTTTTAGAAACAGAAATTGCTGATGCTAAAGCTCAAAACGTATTGTTTTCATTACACATGAAAGCAACTATGATGAAAGTGAGTGATCCAATTATTTTTGGGCATGCTGTTCGTATTTTCTTCAAAGATGTATTTGAAAAATACCAAGACGAATTTGAAAAAATAGGCGTCGATGTAAATAATGGGTTTGGGAATTTAATAAATAATCTGTCTGAATTACCAGAAGTAAAACGTAAAGCTATAGAAGCTGATATTGAAGCAACATTTAATAGCCGTCCAGATTTAGCTATGGTTAATAGCGATAAAGGTATTACCAATTTACATGTACCAAGTGATGTTATTATTGATGCATCCATGCCAGCAATGATTCGTACATCTGGTAAAATGTGGAATAAAAAAGGTGAGTTACAAGATACAAAAGCAGTCATTCCAGATAGTAGTTATGCAGGTATATATTCAGCTACAATCGATTTCTGTAAAGAACACGGTGCTTTTGACCCAACAACAATGGGAACTGTGCCAAACGTAGGATTAATGGCTCAAAAAGCTGAAGAGTACGGATCGCACGATAAAACATTTGAGATTTCAACTAATGGAACTGTGAGTATTGTTGATGTTTCTGGAATTATTTTAATTGAACATTCGGTTGAGTCTGGAGATATTTGGAGAATGTGCCAAGTAAAAGATGCTCCAATTCAAGATTGGGTTAAGTTAGCTGTAAATAGAGCAAAAGCTTCTCAAACTCCAGCTGTTTTTTGGTTAGATGACCAAAGAGCTCATGATATTGAATTAATTAAAAAAGTAAATACGTATTTAAAAGAATACGATACAACTGGATTAGATATTCGTATTTTATCACCAATTGAAGCAACTAAATTTACATTAGAACGTGTTAAAGCAGGAAAAGATACTATTTCAGTTTCTGGTAATGTATTACGTGATTATTTAACCGATTTGTTCCCAATTTTAGAATTAGGAACTAGTGCTAAAATGTTATCCATAGTACCTTTAATGAATGGTGGTGGCTTATTTGAAACTGGCGCTGGTGGCTCTGCACCAAAACACGTAGAACAATTAGTTGAAGAAAATCACTTACGCTGGGATTCTTTAGGTGAATTTTTAGCATTAGCAGTCTCATTAGAACATTTATCGGAAGTTGCTAAAAATCCAAAAGCACTTATTTTATCGGAAGCTTTAGATGAAGCCACTGAAAAATTATTAGATAATAACCAATCACCTTCTAGAAAAGTTGGCGAATTAGACAATAGAGGTAGTCATTTTTATGTGGCTAAATATTGGGCTGAAGCCCTTGCAAACCAAACAAAGGATTTAGAACTAAAAAGTACGTTTGAAAAAGTGAGCCTTTTGTTTAATGCTGAAGAGAATTCCATTCTTGAAGAATTGATTAATATTCAAGGGAAACATGTTAACATTGGTGGATATTACCAACCTAATGACGCCTTGACCAGCAAGGTAATGCGTCCAAGTGAAACGTTAAACAGAATATTAAATACCATTTAATATTTATAAACTTTATGATAAAAAGCTCCTAATTAAGGGGCTTTTTTTTATATTTTTAAAAAAAATTGCTATTAATGAACATACGTACATTCTGGTTAGTTCTGATTTTCGCTTTCAGTTTTAATTCAATTCTTTCGCAAAATAAAATAACCTTAAAAGGTGTTATTTCTGATGTAAACAGTAGTGAAACACTTATTGGTGTTAATATTTTGTTTCCAGAACTTAAAACGGGAGCTACAACAAATGAATATGGTTTTTACTCAATAACTATTCCAGAAGGAACTTATAAAATAGTCATTAGTTACCTAGGATATAGCGAAGTTTCTGAAACATTATTTCTGACAGAAAACACAACCAAAGATTTTAATTTAACGGAATCTTTTCAAAGCCTAAATGAGATCATTATTAAAGAAGATGTTGAAAAACTGAACATTAGAAAACCACAAATGAGCATAAATGCCATGTCCGCAAGCACCATTAAAGAAATACCTGTAGTATTTGGGGAAGCTGATGTGATTAAAGCAATTACGTTACTTCCAGGAGTAACAACAGCTGGAGAAGGTGCTTCAGGATTTAATGTTCGCGGTGGTGCAGCAGATCAAAACTTGATACTTCTAGATGAAGCAACAATTTACAATTCATCACATTTATTTGGATTCTTTTCTGTTTTCAACCCAGATGCTATTAAAGATTTAAAACTTTATAAAGGTGGTATTCCTGCCAGATATGGTGGTCGTGTCTCTTCCGTTTTAGATATTTATCAGAAAGAAGGTAATAAGAACAAATTTCATATGAATGGTGGAATTGGAATAATATCAAGCAGACTTTTAGCAGAAGGACCAATTAATAAAGGGCAAGGCTCGTTTCTTTTGGGAGGAAGAGCTACGTATGCACATTTGTTTTTACCACTTTTTGATTTAGATAACAAAGCTTATTTCTATGACCTAAACACTAAAATAAGTTATAAACTAAATGACAATAATAACATCTATCTATCAGGATATTTTGGACGCGATGTATTAAGCTTTAGTGATAGTTTTGAAAACACGTATGGAAATACAGTTTTAAATTTTCGTTGGAACCACTTGTTTTCGGATAAAATATTTTCAAATTTATCGTTAATATACTCTGATTATTACTATGGTTTAGACTTAAACTTTATAGGTTTTAATTGGGATTCTGGGATTCGTAATTTTAATGTTAAATATGATTTCAAACATTACGTAAATAACAACATAACACTTCAATATGGATTAAATAGTATTTATCACAAATTCAATCCGGGAGAAATTAAACCGTCTTCAGAAGAATCGGGCATTAATCAAGATAAATTAATTGATAAATATGCCTTTGAAAATGCACTATATCTAGATGTTGAACAGAAGTTATCAGATAAAATTCAATTATCCTATGGCTTACGGTATAGCACATTTTTAAGATTAGGACAAGATGAACTTAACATTTATAAAAACGATGAACCTGTCGTTTTTAACCAAGAATTACAGATTTATGAAAAAGCAGATGCAATTGGTGTTGAAAACTATAAACGTAGTAAAGTATTAAAATCATTTGGAAATTTAGAGCCTCGTTTAGCTATAGCATATCAATTACAAAGTAATTCATCTATTAAAGCTAGTTATAACCGCTTAAGTCAATATTTACATTTATTATCAAATACCAGTTCACCGACTCCATTAGATATTTGGACACCTAGTGGCAGGTACGCAGATCCTCAAATATTGGATCAGGTAGCTCTTGGTTACTTTAGAAATTTCAAAAACGATATGTTTTCATTGGAGTTAGAAACATTTTACAAAACGGTACAAAATAGAATCGATTATATTGATGGTGCAGATTTAATAGCAAATGATGCTACAGAACAAGTAATTTTAAATGGTGAAGCAAGAGCTTATGGAATGGAAATTCTTTTTCGGAAAAACACTGGTAGATTAACGGGTTGGGTAGCTTATACTCTATCCAAATCAGAACAAAGAACACCAGGTAGAACAGCTACTGAACCAGGAATAAACAATGGAAACTGGTATAAAACCGCTTTCGATAAAACACATGACATTTCCATAACTGGAAGTTATGAATTTAATACAAAATGGCGATTTAATGCTAATTTTATTCTTCAAACAGGTCAACCAGTTACCTATCCCAATGCACAATATGAATACAACGGGATAACGATACCCAATTATGGTTTACGAAACGAATTCAGATTACCAACATATAATAGGTTAGATATATCTGCAACCTACACTCCTAAACCTGATAAATCTTCGGGTTGGCAAGGTGAATGGGTTTTTGGGATATACAATGTTTATAACATATATAATGCAGCTTCAATAACCTTTTCTGAAAACAGAGATACAGGCGTAAATGAAGCAACTAGATTATCAATTTTTGGAATTGTCCCATCCATTACATATAATTTTAAATTTTAATTTCATGAAACAAATAATATCAATATTACTGATTTTAATCTCATTATTGTCATGTGAGGAGGTTATAGATGTGGATGTTCCAACTTCTGAACCAAAATTAGTTATAGATGCATCCATTAATTGGGTTAAAGGAACCGCTGGGAATGAGCAATTTATTAAATTATCTTTAACTGCTCCTTACTTTGAATCAAATGTCCCACCTGCTAATGGTGCAGACGTTTATATTACAGATCAAGCAAATAATATACACACATTTATAGAAGATGCAAATACAGGTATCTATACAAACACTACTTTTGTTCCAGAAATAAATGCAGAATATAACCTAACAGTCACTTATCAAAATGAAACATACTCCGCTACAGAAACCCTTTTTAGTGTCCCAGAGTTTGATTTTATTGAACAAAATTTAGAAGGAGGTATTACTGGAGAAGACACAGAAATCAAAGCCTATTTTACTGATCCTGAAGATGAAGAAAATTATTACTTTTTTGAATTTATACCAAGTACTCCAATAATTAAAACCTTAGACACTTTTAAAGATGAATTTATAAACGGAAATCAAATTTTCGGTTTTTATGCTGAAGAAGAATTAGCGATTAATGATTCAGTAGTAATTAGAAATTATGGTGTTTCAGAACGGTTTTATGAATTCATGTTTATTTTATTACAACAAACAGGTACAAGCGGAGGAGGTCCTTTTGAAACACAACCAGCAACAGTTCGTGGTAATTGTAAAAATATAACTAATCCAACTAATTTTCCATTAGGTTATTTTAGACTTTCTGAAGTTGTTGAAATAACGTATACAATTGAGTAAGAACATTATCTAAAAACTATAATTATACATTAATTTATTTTGTAATTTTGAATCTATGAGCTTTATAAAAACTACAGAAAAAGATTCAAATTACGACAATCTTGATAAGATGTCGGTAGCTGACATTTTGAAAAATATTAATTCAGAGGATCAGTCAGTACCTTTAGCTATTGAAAAAGTCCTACCACAAATAGAAGATTTAGTTTCTCAAATATTAGAAAAACTAAAAACGGGAGGTCGTCTTTTTTATATTGGGGCTGGAACTAGTGGTAGATTAGGTATTTTAGATGCATCAGAAATCCCGCCAACTTTTGGAGTTTCACATGATTTAGTAATTGGAATTATAGCTGGAGGTGATACAGCAATCAGAAAAGCAGTTGAAAATGCTGAAGATTCGAAAACCCAAGGTTGGGAAGATTTAAAAGCGTTCGAAATTTCACCTAAAGATGTTGTGATTGGTATAGCAGCTTCTGGAACTACTCCATATGTTATATCAGCATTAGAAATATGTAATAAGCATGATATTAAAACGGGTTGCATAACATGTAATAAAAACAGTCCATTATCCCTAGTATCAAAATATCCTATAGAAGTTGTTGTAGGTCCAGAATTTATAACGGGAAGTTCTAGAATGAAAGCTGGTACAGCTCAAAAATTGGTACTTAATATGATAACTACAACTGTAATGATTCAATTAGGTCATGTTAAAGGCAATAAGATGATAGATATGCAATTAAGTAATGACAAATTATTTGATCGCGGAATAAAGATGATTATGCAGGAACTTAAGATTCAATATTCTCAAGCCCAAAAATTATTAGAAAATTATAAAAATGTTAGAACAGCTATAAATAATTATAAAAATGCAAACAGAAACTAAACATACGAACAAAGATGTTCTTATAAATGGAATCAAGAAGATGGGATTATCATTATTGTGTATGTTCTTAGGTCCTACTCTTCTATATATAGCTTTTAGTAATCAAGAAAAAACATTGTATATCCCACTACTTTTAGTAGGAATAATAGTTTGTGGTCTTGCCATTATAATGGCATTTAAAGGATTAAAAACTATTATGGATAGTATGTTTAAATAATATTGTATGATTTCTGTATACCAAACCATTCTATAAATAAACTATGCTTCTTCAGAGTTTTAATCACAGAAAACAGTTTAAATTCATGTAAATATACGAAGTCT
>TARA_R110002012_G_scaffold223489_2_pt1 | contig 15247 bp, 18 predicted proteins | sample TARA_R110002012 | Tara Oceans TARA_R110002012 (sample SAMEA4396515) | marine metagenome | biome: Westerlies Biome; feature: [DCM] deep chlorophyll maximum layer (ENVO:01000326); material: water (ENVO:00002006), including particulate matter (ENVO:01000060) such as... | depth 40 m
TCAAGATAAAGCGGTTCAAATATGGCAACTAGGCACGTTCCTACGTCATATCGAGGTCGGTGTTATTATTGATATTGTCGAGGGTAGTAGGACTATGACAGTAGAAGAAACAGATGATGCAGATTACCTAATCATTAGCGAAAAGGAGAAGAAATAAGTTTTGTAACACTCATGAGGGGGAGGACAATTTACCTCCAAGTAACATCCCTGTCCTCTCTCTCTTGTTTCTCTCTCTCTTATGTTTTGTAACGGTAAAGTTTTGTAACACTTAATGCAATATAATAAACGTTACAAAAAGTTTTGTAACGGCTTGGTTCCTTTTATATAGTAGATAATTGTAGCATTATTTGGAGGTGAAATGTAACTATGGATATAAAAGATTTTGTAACGCCATGTGGCGAAGGATTGTGTTGCACTACTGATTTCAAAGGCGAAGAATTAGTATTGTCACAGTGTTTTGTAACAGGTGTTCACGGTGTTAGAAAAGCCGTTGATATGGTTATATCAGCAAACAGCGAGGGCGGCACAATACCGCACCGCTACGGCTTGATATTAACTATGGCAAAAGCAGAGGCTAGAAGCCCTAACGGGATGCGTATGACTAATGCAGGTAACGGCGTTAGTGCTACTATCAAAAGAGAATGGGGCATCAGCAGAAACTTAAGAAGAGCAAAAGTTCCGGTTGTAATGGAGTTAGTTTTAGGATTAGCGCAATTACAATTAGAACATAACAGAAAATACGCTTAAGTTTTGTAACGGCAGATTTCGTAAAGGTTGGGCGGGATGACTCGCCCAACCCCTAGACTTTTGTAACGCTAAGTTTTGTAACGGTCTCTCTCTTTAGTTCTCTCTCTCTAAAGTTTTGTAACACAAAGTTTTGTAACGGAAAATACAACATAACTAACGTTACAAAAAGTTTTGTAACAGCATAGATAGGGTTATATACTCAGTTGGATTAGTTAGGATTGGAGGTAAGTAATATGACTGAATTATGTTTAGATTGCGAAAAAAAAGAAGCGACAAGAGCGCCGGAATGGAATTTTGAAACCGGAGAGCATTGGAATGCAGTAACAGACCCAAAGTTTTGTAACGACTGTTTTCATAGAATAAGAAAATGGTTTAGAGGCTATTAAGTTTTGTAACGGACGGACTTTCGTAAACCGGCTCATTGTTTTGTAACGGTGGGTCGGTGTTTTTTTATTCCTCGTAAAAGTTTTGTAACGGTTTCTCTCTCTCTCTAAAAATGTTTTGTAACGTTTTGTAACGGCAACACAATATATCCTATGTTACAAAAAGTTTTGTAACGGGAGCGGCAGACTTAATAAGGAAGAGATACAGGATAGAACATGGTCGAAACAACCAAGAAGCATACAGGACAAGCAAAACAGATTCATTCCTCATGGACTGATGAAGCGATTGCTCAGATTAAAATGCAGAATGCTCAAGCACAAGAAAAAATGAAGAAAGCAAAGGACTTATCAGATTTAGTAGACGAATTAATTAGAGAGGGATTATGAAGTTTTGTAACACTCACAAGGGGTAGCGTAACACCTCCCCAAGTCCTGCCCGTAATGTTTTGTAACGATATCCCTTGTGAGGGGCATAAATTGTTTCAACCATAACATTGCGGGTAGGCAACTTGTGTATAGTGCAATATATCCCATGTTACAAAACTTTTTGTAACGTTAGATATAATGCAGGAAAATAAAAAGTGTTACAAAACACAGGCCGCCGTTCCCGCCGACGACCTGCTTACGTTAAACCGTTACAAAACCTTAGACTTGGTTTTTTGTTGGGTTCCAAGTTCCCCATGATGTAGCATAGGGATTACCGTCTATTTTACGGGTGTATAGGGCAATTACAGTTCCGGCAGGGCAGTCATGCAGGTTATACCACCCGCCGCCGCCAAACATACTGTAATTGTAGCCCATAGGCTCCGCTCCATTTGCTAAGTCTCGATTTAATTGAGCCTTAGATTTGCAGTTTATGTATATTTTCATTGACATCTTTTTTTACCTCCAATTAGTCCTAAACGCTCACCCTATATAAAGAAGATGTTACCGTAACAAGTTTTGTAACGAATGTTTTGTAACGGATAAACTCAGATGTTACAAAAGGTTTTGTAATGGTTAGATTCAAATGTTACAAAACTTGTAACACATTAAAAGAGTTTATATAGTAATAGTTACAGGCTTAAACATGGCTGAAACACCTACATGGACTATAATGCACAAGATTGAACCGACCTTCGATACAGGTTTTGTAACACTTAGCGACTATAAAAAAGTCGCAACTGTTAAGTTTTGTAACGACAGGATGGGATTAGGTAATTTATTCAGACTCACTAATTCAGTGGACGAGTATTGGGCAGAAGAGTTTTGTAACGCTATATATCATGACGAATGGATAATGACCGTTTTTGCAGAAGGTAGCGAATTTTCATGCAGAAGTTCATCAGTTGGAGATTTGTTTTGTAACGGCACAACGATTTATGAAATCGCAGGTATTGGATTCATCGAGCATCCGATGCCGGAGTAAGTTTTGTAACGCTCTCTCTCTGTTTTGTAACACTGTATATGTTTTGTAACGCTTTAGAAATTATGCAACATTAGTAATGTTACAAAAAGTTTTGTAACAGCGCCCTAAGTGTTATATACTCCACAATTGGGATTTAAGGACACCCATCACAACAAATAGTAAGTGAGTAAGTGGATGTAACAACGGAGGTAAAAAAGAAATGACAACAAAGATAAATGAAGCAAGAATGAATGCCGTGTGGGATAACATGACGGTGGAGGCGCATACACGCCTTTACGCTATGTATCAGGGCTATACCCACACCCTTGAGTGTATGTGCAGGGATAGCGGGTGTAAAGGTGTATTTTCACTAAGTCATATGAATGACTGTGAATATGTTCCGTTCCAATTTAAGGATTGGATTAAGTTAAACCTGTATGACCTTACAAGAACACTTGAAGCAGGTGGCATTGCTTTGACTAGAACACTGTATCATGTTGATTTGACTAAGAGTTTTGTAACATATGATGCTGATGAACTTACAGAGTCAGGTTTTAATTGGGTAGAGCCTAACTTCTAAGTTTTGTAACAGGTAGTCGTAAAGGTCGGGCGGGCTTGCTCGCTCGACCCCTAACTTTTGTAACGAGTTTTGTAACGAGTTTTGTAACAGACTGTTTTGTAACGCTCTCTCTCTTTTTTATGTTTTGTAACGTTTTAAAAAAAACGCTACAATATACTAAATGTTACAAAAAGTTTTGTAACGTTACATATATTGCATAAATAACAATAAAATGGGAGGGCGAAAAATCGCCCCCCGCATTCAATTTATTCGTCGGTGTCGTAGGTAAATTCTAAAATTACTTTACCGAATCGTAGAATATACCATGTAAGAAACCTCCCCCATAGTTTGTGTAGCATCATATCACCTCCTTGAGTGCCTTCTTGCATTGTGCATAGAGTCCTCGCCCGTGTATTTTGCGCTCGTCATACCATGTGTCATTAGTATGAAAATATTGGCGGTGTATTCCTAGTTCAGTTTCAAAGTCTATGTCAGTTCGTATAGCCCATGCAATCGTGGTTGAGTGCCTGTCGTCGTGGTTATAGTCCTGTATTGCTACTGCCTCCGGCGCTAATGACTCCGGCCTTAGTAAAACCAAATCCATTGAGTGAGTTATCTTAGCATCGTTCTTTAGTGGTTGGCCTGCTTGTTGATTTAGTGTTCTGTTTATGATTTGGGTATGCCTTACTTCTGTAAAGAAGTGGCGTATATTAGGATGATATAGACTGAATGCCTTTGCCTCAGTTCTTGCGAAGGTGTGAGATAAAGGCACTTTCAAAGCAGGTCGGTTTATTTGTCCGAGTGTCAAATCAACATAATAGTTTTGAGTCTGAACTATTATATGGCCGTCATATCCGCTCGGTGTATTTCCATAGTATCGAGGGTTAGTTCTTGCGTCGGGATAATGTGGGTCATTCCCGTCATGTCCTTTGTGCCATAGACATACTTGCATAGTTGGACTCTTGTTATCAAAGGCTTGTGCTGATAGGTCAGTGCATACCGGCTTTGCTCTGTGGTGTGTGAATAATCTGTTATACACTTTACAGAATAACATTGAGTCTGTGATGCATGACCCTGCTCGACCTTGAAAGCCTCTTACGTTGTCATTGTATTTGTGAAGTTGTTCCGTTACAAAACTTATTGCCTCCTCCTCGCTCAATTTGCGAGGGGTAGGTGTAGCCGCCTTGCGGCGGGCATTTGCCTTTGCCTTGAATCCCATGCTATCACCACACCCCGTAGACTGTATAAACTACTCTGTTATCAGTTGCGCCCTTGTGGGGTGCTGTGTCTACTACTACTCGCCCTGTGTAATCTGTCGCGAATATGTGACCTTTTACTATGAAGATGAAGTGGCTCGGTAGTTCACCTTCGTGAAGAAGTTGCTTGATTTGTGTCTGTGACATTTCGCCGTTTACTACTGTTACAAAACTTTGCACGTCATACCCACGATTTCTTATGATGCTGTTACGTTGGCGGATTGTGAAGCCACCCTTTCGCATTGCTCTAAGGATATCCTTAGAGAAGTGCATAAAGTGTAGGTATTTTCTAACTCCGAAATAAGCCGCCGTTGCTGTAAGGCATGGCGAGCCTCTGAAGTCGTGATTGAAGTAATCGAAGGCAAGTGATTTTGCTCTGTCAAATCTTGCCTCCGTTACAAAACCTTCTGTAGTAAATCCGACGTGTGGCCTAAAAGCCATGTCGCCTCTTTTTGTGTTATTGATTCCGCCGTCTTTTCCGTCCATGATAATCACCGTTACAAAACATAAGGAGAGAAGGAGGCCGAAGCCTCCCTCAATCTTATTCTGTGACCTCCCTGATACCGAGGTTAACTCCTCGACCAATGATGACTACTCCGAGAGTAATCAGGTCTGCCATTTCGCTGATATCTATGCATCTTACTGATATGGTGTCGTTGATAATTACTGTGTAGAATACTTGTTGCATCCATGTTGGCTTAGCACCCTTCTCACGGCGTAGGAATGTAGACCACTTCTCAGGGTTTACCTGATTGATGTCTGAGCCTGCTCGGCGGGTTACTGTTACAAGTTTTGTATTAACGATTTTACCGTTAATGATTGTAGTATGCCACACTTTAGCCTTAGGCTCATAGCGGTTTGCTACGTCGTTACGCATTGTAGGCTCGCCGCCTTCAGGGTGATGAAGACCGCATTTCTGAGGTGTAGACCTGCCACTATTGCACATGAAAGTCTTAGGGTGTAGGAAACCACTTTGACAGGTAGGGCATATCATTGATTCTTTAGATGTGATGTCGATGTTTGTATATGATACCTGTCTGTCAATTTTTCGTGTAATTACTTTGCTGTCTACTACGTCGTTATACTGTTTGCCTGCTGTGTAAGATGTTCTAGCAAATATTGACTCTGTAAGTCCTGCATTCAGGTTGTTGTAGTTAGGGTCTTTTTCAGCGATTATATCGCTGTCTGTAGGGGAGTAAAACAGTGGAACTGAGGCTCTGTTGGCTCTGTTAGCCCAACCTCTCAAGGTCTTACAGTTCGGCAAATCTGACCGAACTCCTGCTCTCTCTCCGAGAGAGGCTCTCCAATCCATTGGAGCACCAGCCTTGTCAAGGCTGTCTCCTAATGGGGCAATCGTCGTTGTATCCGTGCATAAGTATTTCAAACTCATATATATCCATAGGGGTCGCCGGATATAGGTGTATCGGTCGGGTCTTTTTGTCAAAAACGCTATACTGCGGCGGTGCAAAAACTACACCGCTCTCTAAAAGTGTATATGCCTACCACCTCTCGCAATTTTTTACAAAATTTTTACAAAAGTTGTGTTTATAAAGTTTTAGTTTTATGCTTAGTTATTTTTTTAAGCGCTTTATATTTTTTAGGAGTATTGATAGATTTTTTTCGTGAAATAACTAGATTGTCTTTTTCATACTCTCTTAGGATAGCGCCGACGCTAAATGTGCTTAATTGAGTCCAAAAGTTAGAAACGTGTTCATTAGCGTGATATGCAATTTCTTTTGCTGTAAGCCATTCTTCATTATCTAAATACAAGTTTAGGACTTGCTCTATTGCGTATCTATAAACTATATGTTTTCTTTGGGGGCCATGTCTACGAACTTCGGGATTCTGTTTATTGAAAGGCTTGCCTGTTACTTTACTTATTCTAATTTTATGATTATTGTCATGCCTTGTTGGTTTAACACTTTGTTTACTTCTTTTACCTGCCATTTTACCACCTTTTTATTACTTTGCCGCCTGCACCACTTTTATTAGTTCTTTGGCGTTTACTAACACCGCCTATCCATTCGCCTTTACCCATACTTTTCATAATTATTGGGGTGTTACTAATTTTATATGTAAATTGGTCTAAGGCATGAGCAAAAGCCATAGCAACGTCATTATGTCTACCTAAGTCTACAATAATACCGTCACGCCAAGCATGAGACTCTAATTCTTCTAATAATATGTTAATTTGATTACGAGTAAAATCATCACCGTATGGAAAACATATTAAGCCTCTTTCAAACCAAACTCTAACTCTATTCATTAATCCTTGCTTTAAAGTTCTATTACTAACTTTACTTTCTCGATAATCAATTATAGCATTCTTTTGGATTAGTAGACTTTCGTATAAATGTTGGAACCCTACAGACTCTACTGCAAAAGCAGGTGTGCCATATCTTTTATTCCAATCAATCATCATATCTGCTTGCTTATCCGGTGGGAAATCATTCCTTCTCCATATATTTACTAAATGTATAAAACCATCAGAATCTTGTCTAAGACAAACCATAACGCTGTAATCTTGCCCTAGTCCGTGTGCAGGGTCAAAACCAATAGAATATCTATCATTAGTCATTTTTTCAGTCTCCATAACAAAATCTAAGTTTAAATTTTTGCGAGTTAAGTTTCTTGGGTATACTGCGGCTTCATCGTCTATGACTTTACACAAATACTCTTGCACAAAGGATAATTCACCCATAGCCTCTTTTTGCTCTAGTAAAAATCCTATCGGTCTAAACTCCGGCCATAGTTCTTGAGGTTTTACATTAACAGGGTCGGACTTGTATTCATCCCAATTTACAACACTAGACCAAATATCTGATTTCCACATCTTATTATTTATCATTTCCGTGTGGTATAAATCTACCATACTCATAGGTGTGCCGACCACATATATAGAAGTTCCGGGCGAAAGCATAGGTGTAACTTTTTTCCTAAACCAATTTCTAATATTAGTCCAATCCATGTCTCCCATATCGTCAAGAACGTCGTCAAAAGCAATACACGCAGGATGTTCACCACGAATAGCCGCACCAACAGACGTAGCACGAATCCAAGCACCGTTGTTAAAGTGTAATTCTAATTTATTACCACGTCTTTTGTCTAAAAACTTGCTTAATTGAGGATGACGCTTCATATCTTCTCTAATTTCTTCTAATCTACGCATAGCCAAGTCTTTACTAGCGGAAAATAACCAACAAGTAAAGGGTTTATTGCGCCATCTTTCAAATAATGCTGAGTGTAATAGTTTTACCCTTAAAGTAGTAGATTTACTATGGTCTCTTGGCGCAATAACACAAACTCTATGCACAGATTTCTCATCTCTAGCACCATACATTTCCATCCATTCGCCTATGTGGTCGCCCCATGTGTAGCCAAGCCACTTATAGAAATACTCAACATCGTTACGAGAACGAGACATAGCAAAATCTGTCGAAAATTTACTCATTATTTATCACCGGAGCGAAAAGATTGCCAATTAGCCCTAATTCTTTGTCAAGAAGATGGGCTGAAATGCCGGGTCTCGCTAATACAAACCCTTTTTTATAATGCCAACGGTCTGTTCCTGCTAAACTTGGTAGTTGGATAACAGTAGTGCCTCCTGTTTCCAATAAACGTTGATGATGTAGATGCCCGTGAAACCAAATACGGTGTTCACACGAACCCCAATTCTTTCTTGATTCGGATGCCATAAGTAACGGTAAATCATTACCCTTTACACCGTCACCATGAGTAAACCCTATAAGATTATTACCCCAAGATATATACTGTCTTAGTTTTGGGTCTAAAATAACATTTACGTCATCTACATCTTCATACACAGCACTTAAATACAGCATTAATGCTAATGCGGTATGTCTATCGTGATTACCACGCATAAAGACTACTTCAATAGGACATACTGTTCTTAGTAGTTCTATATGTTCTCTTGCTAAGAAACAACCGTCTATAAATATTCTAGCAGGACTTGCCGACATATCTTGTGGAGTGCCGCCTGTAGTAGAGCCTTCTTCGTTATCTATATGAAACCAATCAGAGCCGGTAGCCAAGAAAATCTTTTCCGGTCTACTTGGCAAACGAGAAATTAAGTTACTTGTTCTGTCAAATAGTCTTTTCTTTGCTTCTTGTGTATTGTAGTGTGTTCCTGTCTCATCAATCCAAGAATCTGAGCCATAGTGTAGGTCGGTAGGGGATATTACTACTGAATACGGTTTACTATCTTTCATTTTTATTAGTTTTGGTTTTTTAGGAACAAGATTAGATGTTTTTAGGTTGTCTTTAAACTCATTTAGTATAGTTTCTTCAAATAGTCTATATTTATTAGCATCTTTTTCTATATCCTTCCAATGTTTCTCATTCGCCTTTTCTAAAACAGCATTTCTTTTTATGGCTATTAAATCATTTACAAGTATTTCTTCTGAGTTGTTTTCTATTACATCATCAGTAAAAATATCCATACCGTGAGTCCAATTATATACTTTAATATATTCGACTAACCAATTTTCAGGATAGTTATATTTTCTACTCATATTTTCTATTGTTAGGTTATTACCACTTGCTGAATATGACTTTTTCATATCTCTATGTATGCTACCACTAACTGAAATCATTTGTGCTAAAGAGGGTAAGTAAGTAACGTAAACATCTTTATCTGCATCATAGTGCTGAGTAATTTTTAATACACTTTCTGCAACAGGGTTATGTTTAGAACTATGCTTATAAAAAGTTAGTTGATTACCTTTGGCTACCCATCTAATAATCATGCTACGCCAACCTTGCATACTCCTAGTTGGTTCTGCTTCATGTAGAAGCCTTGCCAATTCACTTGCGTTACTGTATTGTTTGGTTTGAGCGAACTTTTTTACTAATTCGTAATTTCCCAATACATACGGCTTTTTCGTGGACTCCCCATTAGTCATTGAACATAACGAACAATAGATGCCTTATAAGTATTAGTTTATTTTGTTAATTATGTAGTCTACAAAAAGAATTAAACGCTAGACTGCTCTAATTATTTTTAATTATTTTATTTCTTCAAAGAGACTTATTTTCAGATTGGCAATACTTGCTATATTCTAATTATTATTACTACTAACCTATTTCTTTAATCTAGGTCTTTGAAATAATAAAAGAATTAACAGACTTGAGAGCAGTATAACGTTTTATTTTTTCTGAAAAAATCCAAAAAAACAAAAATAATTAAAAAAAATAACGAAAGTTGATAAACCACTTACAAATTGCACATAGTATGGCAGAGAGGACTCGTTGGTTTCAGTTTTGGAGAGATGTGCCGGAAAGACAAATAGCAAGTAGTGGTAGAGTGCCTTCAAACAAGTCAATGAGAGTAGCGGCAGGCATACCTGATTTGATGAGAGATACTGAAAGACTACAAAAAGATAGTAACTACGATAATGAGTTTGATATGTATGACCTTATGTTAAAATTAGACCCTGAATTAAACGGTGCAGTAAGGGCGGTAAGTTTAACAGCAAATAATTATTCTATAAATTACGATAAAGGCAAGAACGGACAAATACGTGACGCAGTTCGTGAATTAGTAGAAGATACTCTTGATTTTGATAACATAATGATTAACGCTATGCGTAATATGATGGTATATGGAAATGATATAAATAAAATAGTTGCTAATTCAAATGTAGGCATAACTGATTTACAAAGCCTCCCTATAAAACAAGTTACTATTGTTGATGAAAGAGGGGGTATTGATTCAGTATTTGACGCTACAGAAGATACTCCTATTACAAGAGCATCTAAATATCTACTTAGAGAAATGAGACTAAATGCTAGAGAAATAGACGCTTCTGAAATACTACACATAAGAATTGATTATAGAAGTAATTGGTTTGTAGATAATAGAGGTAGAAAGACATACGGAGTATGGGGCGCATCAAGGTTTTCAGCATTAAAGCAGGCTATACGCATGAAATACAATAGTATGAATAATAGATTATCCCTTGAGGATTCTATGACAAAACAATATATTACTATTAACAAAGATGCCATAGAGCATATACAAGACCCCGCAGAACAAAGCCAAAGACTAACTCACATTATGGATGAGGTTATATCTTTGTTTGAGGGATTACGTGGCGACCAAATACCTGTTCTACCCCATTATGTAGAATTACATCACGTAGACTTAGAAAACTCTTTGCCTGATAGTGGTGGGTTTTTAGATGCAATAAACGCAGATATTGCGGCAGTATTACAAGTTCCTAGAGTAGCCGCAGGTCAAGAGCGTGGTTCTACTTTTGCCGCAACATTTAACGCAAACCTTTGGGCGGTTCAAGCCATAAGCCGTATGCATAGAATATTATCCGAATCATGTAGAGATTTATTTAGCCTACATTTAACTTTACTAAACATACCTCACAAAAAGGGTGATTTACCTACTGTAAAATTTGAGGCTATGGATAGTGAAACACCGCTTAATGTTATGCAAAGAGCAGTAATGGGATATGAAAGTGGTATCATAACTTTGAATCAGGGTTTGGAAATGCTTAATTTACCCCTTGATACTCAGAATGGAAACGAGAGAAAGCAGGTAGCGCCCGATTCTTCTAAAAATGAAGGCAACCTACCCGAAGAAAACTCACAAGACGGAGCAAAAGATACTGCACCAATAGACGACCCACCGAGAAGTGATTAAAATGATGAGAAAACCGCAACCAAACGATACACTAATGCTAGTATTTGGATTAGGCGTAGTTATGGCATGGGTAATTATAGCATCTGCCGCATCTTACTTTAGCGTAGTCGAACAAAGAGATATATCAGACTCACAACTTACAGTAATTGGTCTACTAGGGGGGCCGGCACTTTTGATTATAACAAATGTTTTAGATTTATTTAAGGGTAAAGAGAGCGCTAAAATTGCTATACTTCCTGATGAACTTTCAGCAGAAGTTAATGCTACAGAAGCACATAAAGCACATACAAGAATGCTACAAGAACTTAGGATTAAACACGAATTAGAAATGGAAGGTTTAAGACAAAAGCACGATTTGAAAATGGATGATTTCTTAACTACAAGCACAGGAGTAGGTAGCAGTAAGTTATCTAGTGTAAAACCCAAAGTAAAGAAAGATTGAATAAACATCTTTTACCATTACCTATAGGTTGGTATATTGAAAGATGAGTTGTTTTCCTTTTTTGCTGTATTAATAATTTTAAGTGCTTTTGCGGGTGCAGGAGTTAATCAATATAATAAAAGTAGCCAATGTGATGTAGTATATGGCGAAGTTATAAGTAAAGATGAACAGCCTTATTTTAATTTATGGGTTGTATTTACTGATATAGATAGTGACAAGACTACTTATATGTTATATGTAAGTCCTGAAACCTATGCTAAATATAATGTAGGAGATGTATATTCACAAGAAGTATGTAGTAATCCCGATTATGAAAATATAAAAGAAATAATAAACCAATTAATAGATATAGGTGTTATAGAATATGGATAAGTATTTTAAGTCATACGACATTTGAAGAAGTCATGTCGTGCGGATGCGGATGTAGTGGAGAAGCAGTCGCTTACGAAAATTGGGATGACGAAAATGTATCTGCCGCAGAGTATCAAGGCCGTAAAGTTACACTAAACAAACCTTTTAGAACAAAAGGAGAAAGTAAAAAATTTGGTGTTTATACTAAAAACGGTAGCGGAAAGGTTGTTATAGTAAGATTTGGCGACCCTAACATGGAAATTAAAAGAGATTCACCGGAAAGAAGAAAATCATTCCGCTCACGGCATAACTGTCAATCGCCCGGCCCCAAATGGAAGGCTCGTTATTGGTCTTGTAGACAATGGAGAAGTAGTTCTCCTGTCGAAGCAGAAGATGGTAGCCCGTGTGGTTGCGGTTGTAATGATGAAAGCGCAGAAGCAAAAGACGCAGATGACCCATGCACAGAAGGCTACGAACAATACGGTATGAAAAATAAGAATGGTCGTAAAGTTCCTAATTGTATTCCTATTAAGAAAGATAAAGCAAAAGCAGAATATAAAGTATGCTCAAGTTGCACTACTCAAGCAAAGTGTGCTGAGATGGGCGACTGTATGAAAGCCAAGATGGATAAGCCGTCTATGGAAAAGGCTTTGAAAGAAGCGGCATTACCTAAACCAAAGAACGGAGAAAGCCACGATGAGTTTATGTCGAGGTGTGAGGCTATGGGTAACAGTCGAGAAGAATGTATGGCCGCACACGAAGGGCATGAGTTTGAAGTAGAAGGTTACAAAGATAAGAAAGACGAATACGCTTCTGAAACTTGTGGTGTTGGTGAAGAGTTAATTGACGGCGAGTGTAGAAAGGTTGCAGTTACTTTAGACCTAAATATAGATAATGCTACTAGTATAGTAGAGGCTACTACCGGAAATACAATTATAGAAATTAAAGGAATAGCATTCCATCAAGGTATGAATAAAAACAAATGGGAGATTACAGCAGAAGGCGCTAGATTTGTAGCAGAACAAATGATAGGTTCTGATTTAACATTAAATCATCCTGATGCAGAAGAAGGTAAATCAGGGTTTGGTAGAAATATGGATGGTGGAGTAGACAAAGCCAACGTAGGATATATCCATTCTGCTTCATTCCACCCTAAAACTGATGGTGGTTACGAAGTAAGATACGTTGCTCATGTAACAAGACCTGAATTATTTGAGGCTCTTGAATCCGGACTTTGGCTAAGACCCGATTACGGTGTTAGCATAGGAGGTTCAGGAGTTCCTATCAAAGCAGATGAAGACGGAATAGTATTTGGTGAAGATTTTACTTTCGACCATTTGGCTATTGTTCATAGACCGGCTTATGCCGAAGCAAATATAGAAAGTGTTACTCGTATACAAAAAGAAGAAGAAATTAAGGCAACCTTGATAAGTCATTCTAATCCTGCGGAGAATAACACAAAACAAAAGGTGAAGTTTATGAGTGAAGAAGAAAATACAAATACTCCGGATTATGAAGCACAAATAGAAGAGTTACGAGCATCATTGGTTCTCGCTAACTCACAAGTAGATGAGTTTAAAGCATTAGAAGATGCAAGAATTGAATCTTCTCGTATGGAACTTGTTTCAAGAGCAAGCGAAATGGGAATGTCCGGTCATGACGACTTAAAGGCAGAAACCTTAGAAACTCTTATCGCATCATGGGAGGCATCACACCCTGTTACAGAAACAGTAGAAATGAAACCTATTGATGAAACTCCTGCCGTAGCATCTACAGAAGTAGAAGCACCAAAAGCAGTAGTAGCAAATTACCTAAACGGTTCTATGGTAGAATCCGATGAAGGTATTTATTCCCGTTGCTATAACGCATGGGCTAAAGCATGGAATGGCACACTCGCAGGAAATGAATCAGAAATGAGGGCAAAATCCTACGAACAAATCAAGGAGATGATGTAAAGTGAACAGAACAGACCCCGTAAATATGACAATGATAGATGCTAAAGTAGTAACAGGCGTAGGTAAACTATTAACTATGGATTCTACTAATAATAAAGTAGACCTTACTGCGGTAGGAGAAATCTGTATAGGAATTTCAGCAGGAGAATCCGAAAGAGCGGCAGGTGGCAGTTACGATTTAACAGCACCAACAGTTTCTATGTATCCTCTAGGTGGAGTATTAATGGTTCAGTCGGCGGCTTCAATGACATGGACTACAGGATTAACTGTTTACGCAACTAACAACGGACTAGCAACTACTGCATCCGGCTCTTCTGCAAAGAAAATCGGTTTATATGTAGGAGAAGGTCAAACAACAACTGCTTTAGTTCTTAACGGAAATGGAGACTTAGTAGGTGTAGACGGTGCATCCGGAACAGGTCTTTTAGAAGGCAACATGATATTAGTCAATACAGCAGGAGCGGAGATTGCTTGAGTCTGACGACTAAGAAAATAATTAATGGAGATGAATGAAGTGGCAGGAAAAACATTAGAAGAAATACTATCAGTAGAAGCGGCATCGGGGCCATTTGGCACAGGAGATGCAGTAATCGAGCAAACATTAAGAGATTTCATACAACTACAATCAACTACTATCGCAGTAGGAACAAATGTTGTAGGAGTTCGTTCAGTATCATGGATGGACTTTAAATGGTATACAGGAGTAAACGGTAGTTTCTCTTACCCATTAGATGACAACGCAGTTGTAGACCCAACCAAAATTGGAACAGAAAGTTACTCAGCAAAACTCTTTAAGGGTCAAGGCCGTGTTACTTTCCTAGACTCTGTAAGACTACGTGGTGAATCATGGGAGAACATTGACAGGCAACAACTTGGAATAGTCCGTGCAAGGGCTGACAAGATTGACGCAACTATCCTAGCGGCTCTAGTAGCAGGTGCAGGACAGACTCAAGCGGCTACTGCGGCATTCGGTGCGGCAACAGCAGATGAAGAAGGAGACCTTTTGGCGGCAATGGATTTAATCTTTGCTAACGCAAGAGTTTCCGGAGATGAGCCAATGGCTCTTATCCTACCTGCTAACAAGAGAAGCGCTATGCTAAACACACAATTGTTTGGTAACGTCGTAGAATCTTTACAAGACCACATGGGCAGAATCGCAAACTTGAGAGTTTACTACTCAAGAGATTCCTCAGTAGCAAGTGACGCACTTCTACTAATTCCGGGTTCAGAAACAGCAGAGTTCTTCCAATACAACGGAGAAGGATTCATGGAAACTGAACTTACAAGATTACCGGGCGTAGGATATGATTGGCTACTTACTTCTTTCATGGGAACAGTTGTTCACGAACATCAAGACGGTGCGGCTTCCGGAAAGAATATGAGAATATGCAAGATAACAGGCGTGGCTTAAGGAGGCAAAGTAAATGCCAATTAACCGTAAACTACAACACTTGGACTCTTATGTTGGCACAGCCAACCTAAAAGATGACTCAG
>TARA_R110002012_G_scaffold77737_1_pt1 | contig 15236 bp, 25 predicted proteins | sample TARA_R110002012 | Tara Oceans TARA_R110002012 (sample SAMEA4396515) | marine metagenome | biome: Westerlies Biome; feature: [DCM] deep chlorophyll maximum layer (ENVO:01000326); material: water (ENVO:00002006), including particulate matter (ENVO:01000060) such as... | depth 40 m
TCAATCTTGAACTCTGGTATCACCAAGATATTCATATCGTTAGATGCGACAACGTCTGAAACGTATAACAAGCAAAGGCTATCTGGTAAGTTCGACACTGTAGTGAAGAATATCTTAGATTTTGTAGAGGAACGTAACCGACGCGGTTTAAGATACCCGCTGGTACGAGTAAGTTTTCTACGCAACGCTTTAAATATCCATGAAGAACAAGAATTCCAAGAGTTCTGGCAAGATAAAGTGGATATGATTGCGTTCCAGAATATGAATGATTTACCCAATTTAGATAGCGGCATAATGCTCGACAAACAGGATACAGAACCCGAAGGCTGTAGCTTCCCTTTCAAACAATTGGTCGTAGATTATGAGGGCGACATTCTGCCTTGTTGTAAGATGGGCGGAAAGATATTACGGTTGGGCAATATAAAAGATATGACCTTGCAGACGGCTTGGGATTCCAAACGGATGAAAGGCCTGCAAACCATGCACAAAGAAAACCGATGGCAAGAAAATCCTATATGTAGACGATGTATCACTGGTAAGTGAGGATAGCTGATGGCTGGTGAAAGTAAATTATCGCCGCGTCGGATTGAAGCGCAAAATAAGCAACAACAAGCACTTGAATTGCGTATGGCAGGCCGTACTTGGGCAGAAATTGCCGAGCATCTTGGCTACAAAAGCCATACTGGTGCTATAGAGGCTGTCAAAGTAGCACTTTCACGCTCAAACCACGAGGCGGTAGAGGACTATCGCAGTTTGACACTAGGGCGTTTGACAAAAGTTTTGCAAGTACACTGGCCTTTGATGCTTCAAGCCGACCCCGTAGCAAGTAAACTTTGCTTACAAACTATTAAAGATATGCGGGAATTAATGGGATTGGATTCCCCTGCACGCTTAGAGCATACAGGTGCAAATGGCGCACCTATTCAGCATGAGGTGATGACGTTAGACGTTGGTGACATTACCGAGGCAATCGAAGTCCTGCGAGATGCTGGGGCAGTCCGGCTGGACACAAATGGACACGCTCCAGCTTCCTTGGACGGAATACATCCCCCACAAACCCACCTCTAAACAACTTGCCTTTCTTCTCTTAACCAATCGGGAAGCGTTATATGGCGGAGCGGCAGGCGGAGGTAAAAGTGACGCCTTGCTTATGGCGGCGTTACAACACGTTAACGTCCCAGGCTATTCGGCTTTATTATTGCGGCGTTCCTATACGGATTTAGCGTTGCCTGGCGCACTTATGAGTAGGGCTAAAGAATGGTTGATACCGTCCTCCGCCAGATGGCGGGACGGCATGAAAACATGGGAATTCCCCAGCAATGCCACTATCACGTTTGGTTATTTGGAACGTCCTGGCGATGAATACCGTTATCAATCTACAGAATTCCAATTCATAGGGTTTGATGAATTAACCCAATTCAGTGAAATCCAATATCGGTATCTATTTAGTCGTTTACGGCGTACTGAGGGAATTGATGTACCACTGAGGATGAGAGCCGCGAGTAACCCTGGCGGGATTGGTCATGAATGGGTTAGAGAGCGGTTTATAGACGCGGAAGGTTTCGAGGAAGGACGTATATTCATCCCTGCCTCATTGCCCGATAATCCGTATCTTGACCAAGAAGCATATCTGGAGTCATTGAACCAACTTGACCCAGTAACCCGTCAGCAATTACTCAATGGCGATTGGTCGGCGCGCCAGCCAGGTAACTTATTCAAACGTGAATGGTTCCCTATCGTGGATGAATTGCCAGTTATGCGTAACCGTAGTGTACGGTTCTGGGATTTAGCGGCGACACCTTTAAGGGCGAATAATGACCCAGACTTTACGGCAGGCGTCCGCGTCGATTATGGGGCAGACGGTTTGTATTATGTGGTGGACGTACAGCAAATGCGCGGCACTCCGGCAGAGGTCGAAGCGTTAATTAAACAAACGGCTCAGATGGATGGTGGCGGCACTCATATCTATATCGAACAAGAGCCTGGTGCAAGTGGAGTTAATACGATTTATCACTATGTCACCAAAGTTCTGCCTGACTTTACGGTACGAGGCCAACGGAATACTGGCTCTAAAGTAGAACGCGCAGGCCCAGTAAGTAGCCAAGCTGAAGTTGGTAATATACGTCTGTTACGCGGCCCTTGGTTAAGTAAATTTCTGGATGAAGTTGAAGCGTTTCCGCTAGGTGGACACGACGACCAAGTGGACGCATTATCAGGTTCCTTTATGCGGTTGCGTAGTATGCACTCGCCAGAGCCTTTGGTTCATAATCTTGTTGGAGCGGGTCGAATTAGTCCGGCACAGAATCCTCTAGGCTTAGACCCTGATAATCCGATATATTGGGATAAGCCGTAAATGGCACATATAGTATTGCAATGCCCTGATTGTAGACAGCGCGATAACCGAACGGGTTGGAAAACTATCAACGGACGTGGGAAATGCCGTTGTGGTTCATACCTTGTGCATCATTTTTCAGGACTCCTTTACGCAGACCCTGAAATTAATACCTGGGATATGAGTGATGAAGATAACCCGAAATTAGTTAAGCCAGGATACCTTGGAACCAAGGCGGCTTATCGTCTCAAATTTGATAATACAGCTTTCAGCACAAAAGTTATTAGCGGAGTGGTATTCTCTGATTTGTCTGGACAATGGTTACCAATTGATAAACTTTGGTCGTAATGCCGTGCATGAGACGCGGTTTAAGGGTGATAAAAATATAAAGATGGGGTATTAATCGGATGGTAATGACGAATGGCCTCGACCCTGTGGCGGAATCCCTCATGCGATGGATTCAACAGCAAGCGGATGAACGCCGCGCTGATTATGAGGTGGCTCGCCAATACTATGGCGGTGACCACGATACGGCAATCACTGACCGCCTGAAAAAGTTCTTGCCTCCTCGCCTCCAGTTCCGTGACAACTTTATGAACGTTGTAGTGGATAGCTTGGCGGAAAGATTGTCGGTGTTAGGTTTCGAGATAGAGGATGAAACGATTAGTGAGTGGGTGTCCGAACTCTGGGGGCGCAACCGCATGGACTACATCCAGAACGTAGTGCATACGGAAACAGTCATGCTTGGAGACAGTTATCTGCTATGCGACTGGGATGACGAGAATCAACGCCCACGATGGACGCACCAAATGGCGGAAATGATTGTCCCTCATTACAACGAAAATACCCGCGAGATAGATTGGGCAAGCAAGAAATGGATTCAGCGTCCGCGTATCGGGGATGAACCAGAAACACGTTTGAACCTTTATTACCCTGACCGCGTGGAGAAATTCGTAGCGCGTGGAGGAGTTTGGGCGCGGTATTCCGAACTTGAAGAACCCTGGCCTGTCCCATGGGTGAATAATTCGGGAGAGCCTATCGGTGTTCCGTTAATTCATTTCCGTAACCGTCCGATGGGTGGAGATTTCGGACAGTCGGAGATTATCAACGTTATTCCGATGCAAGATTTGTTAAATAAATCTTTAATTGATTTGACGATGATATTGGATACGTTGGCATTCCCACAGCGTTACACCTTAAACGTGAATCATGGGTCGAGCCGATTGGATATCCTCCCTGGTAGCGTCACCGAATTCCATAGCGAATATGACGGCGGTTCCGTAGGCCAATGGAACGCGGCAACGGTTGACGGGCCACTTAAATCGATTGAGGCATTGGTTCAGCATATTGCTGGTACGACTCGGACACCTCAACATCTATTCCAGATTGTCGGAGGTATGCCGAGCGGCGAGGCGTTAAAGACAGCGGAAAGTGGCCTGGTGAATAAAGCCAAACAAAGACAGGTAAACTTTGGTAACTCCTGGGAAGATGCACTGATGATGGCAATGCGGGTACAAGCGGCTTTTGGTACTGCGTTGGCAGATATTGAGGAAGGGAGTATCCAAACGACCTGGGATGACCCTGAAACACGAAATGAATTAGCGCACATGGACAGCCTGAAAGCCAAGATGGAATTGGGGATTACCAAACACCAGATATGGAGAGAAATGGGGTATACCCAAGAGCAGATTGACCAGATGGACGAAGATAATACTCAAGAACGCGCATCAGAAACTAATATCGGCGCAGAGATTCTAAGGAATTTCCAAGCCGGAACAATCTGATAAAAGTAGAGGCTCTAGAGGCCCATGTACAATCTTAGCCTTGGCCCGATAGTCAAATTGGAGACGCCAATCACAGAGATTACGGAACACGCTAAATACCGCCAATCATCCAAGCGGTCTAACAATATCCGTAACCAACAAGTTGACACTCGTAGAGATTCACTGACAACCGAATTAGTCGGGATGGTCGGAGAGTTTATCGTCGCACAATATTATTCCAAATTATTGAAGCAAGATATTCGCGTCAATCTTGAGGACTATATGGGTGGCGACAACGGCATAGACTTTGCGGATATAAATGGCTACAGCATTGATGTAAAGACAGGTAATTATGTACATAATGATTTGATATTCCCTGACTTATCTAAGTTCCGTGCAGATATTGCTATATTGGTCGTGCCAGTAAGCCGTCAATACCAAAGTTTCCTAAGAGAAGAAAATCCTTTGATGCGTATAGCTGGATGGGAATACCGCGAGGTTTTTATAAACGATTGCATATACCATTACAGACATACGGAATCAGCAATGGAGCGAGCATCAGGTACATGGTGGGGTTACGGTAAAACCCAAACCAATGTCCTTATGGACTGTAGCAAATGCGACCATCATGCTAATCCAATCCGTCCGATAAAGATTCCACATTATGCCACCACCTGAAGTACAGATAGCTGTCGAAAAAATGGCGCAACAAATGATTGCCTTAGACGCGGCAACTGCGGCGCGTTTGATTGATGAATATTCAGTTGTGTATACGCGATTGCAACGCGATACCGTGCGCTTAGTAAACCTTGCAAAACGTCAGGAATTGAAACCGTGGCAAGTTATGAGACTAGAGCGTTATCGCACTTTAGAGTCTCAATTCTTGCGTTCAATGGTTCGATTCAGCAGGGTAGCTGGAGGCGTTATCACTGAAAGCCAGAGGGCCGCAGTCGGATTATCTATTACAGGCGCACCGATAACCGTTAATGCCGGATTGCCGCCTGGAATAACTCTAAATAACCTTGCTAACGTAGGGATTAGCTGGAACCGATTACCAGAGGAAGCGTTTGAAGCGTTCGTTGGTATCAGTGGTGATGGCGCACCTATTGGTAATCTCTTAAGCGAATTAGGTTCTAAATCGGCAGGCGATATAAAAGCAACCATACGCACAGGCATAGCGATGGGTGAAGGGCCGATAGCGACTGCGAATAAGATACGCCGAATAGCTGGCATGGATTTATCCCGCGCATTGACTATCAGCCGCACAGAAACCCTACGGGCGCACCGTGAAGCAACACGACTAAATTACGCGGCGAATAGTAATATCGTAAAAGGGTACAGGCGTTCTGCTACCAAAGATTCAAGTACTTGTATGGCCTGTATTGCGCTAGATGGTACACTTTATGAATTGAATGAACCTTTAGATTCACATCCTAATTGCCGATGCGCGATGTTACCCGCTACGTTAGATTACAAAGATTTAGGCTTGCAGAATGTACCAGAGCCTACACCTTTACCTACAGCAACAGATTGGTTTGCGGAGCAAAGTCCTGCGGTGCAATCCAAAATGATGGGAACGCGGCAATTTGACGCATATAAAAAAGGCCAATTGGATTTAATGGACTTAGTTACCATTAAATCCGACCCTGTATGGGGTAAAAGTGCAACTGTAAAATCTGCGAAAGCGTTGGGAGTTTAGAAATGCAAGCTGAATTAAATGGAGAAGTTCGTCCGATTATGCGTAACCGTCGCGGCGTGGTTTGGTGTCCATTCTGCGATACAAGTAGCGTACTGAGTAGCGAATTATTGGGATGCACGAGTTGTTTAGCAACTTTTAGTGATGAAGCCTCTGATATCGAACAGCCCAGGCCTCGCCGACGCCGCGCTGTACGAATACCTGAAGAAGCTCCTGAAGATGATACTTCAGTACCCGAAATGACAATAACAGCCATGCCAGAAGAATCCACTGAAGAATAATGAATTGTTATCGGTGCGAAGATGAAGAATTGGTTTTAGCACCGTTATGGCCCGCGGAAAGAAAGGATTATTCTGCGGCAGGCGTGGTATTACGCCAATGCTTGAATTGCGGGTTAGAACAGAATCACATAGGGGATGATGAACCTCTTGAACCAACAAAAGCCGCCTTGGTTGCGCCGTCGCACACGAGGTAATGGTCGGCGTATTACCTATTGGGATGATAAAGCGATTGACCCGCCTAGTGCGTGTATATTATGCGGCGGAGAAACCCGTGACCAATCTTGTAAAGTCCGTTGTTTAAACTGTGGATATACTAGAGATTGTAGCGACCCATAGTGTAAGATAAGAAAACTTTATGTTGACGGGGTAACCATGCCAAAAGAGAAATATAAAGGGAAAGGCAAAGGTAGGGTTAAGAATGGGCCACCTAAAGATAAACGGCTCAAACCCAAGAAATAAGTAAATTTCGATTACCGCTACCCAGCGGGTATAAGTAGGGGGAGGAATATGGTCACTGAAAATACGGAACCACAGGGAGAGGAAGCCGTTCCATCACCTACGGCGGAAACGTCGGCACCTGAAAGTACGAGTGCGGAGCGAACATTCAGCCAAGAAGATATGAATCGCATCCAGGCTCAAACTAGAAGGGAGGTTCGGAATCAGTTCGCTGATTACAACCAACTTAAAGATAGAGCGGCTAAAGCAGATGAACTGGAGCAAGCGCAATTAACAGAACAAGAGAAATTGGAAGCAAGGGCATTGGAAGCAGAGCGCAAAGCCGCAACTGCGTCTGAGCAGATATCCTCAGCCATGATTGCTTCTGAAGTTAAAGTGCGTGCCTCTCAGATGGGCATAATCGACCCAGACGCGGCTTTATTATTGGTTGACCGTGCGAATGTACGTTATACCGATGACGAAGGAGTGACTGGAGTTGAAGCCGCCCTTACTCAGCTTGTGGAAGATAAACCGTACCTTAAAGGAGTGCCTGCCAATCGTGCGCCGAACCTTAATCCGCAAAGCGGCGATTTAGCACCGTCTTTACGTTTGTCAGCAGACCAACAAGAAGCGGCACGCCTGATGGGAATGACCGACGAAGAATATGCTCAAGGACTCTAATCTTTAATCGGGGATAGAACCCGTAGGAGATAATTATGGCCGCAAATGGTTTTGAATGGCGTTATAACGTTAGCGGAGGGCGTCCGCTTATTCTTACTTTCGCAATGAAAGACACGGAAACCCTTACCCGTGGAGATATGCTTAACATTGAGTCTGGCGAAGTAGACCTGATGGTGACAAGTGATGTTGCCGCCGCTGGTGTATTCGTCGGCCCAGAGAATCCCAATGATGCAACCGACGGTCAGCCTGGTATTGTGTCAGGGACAGATAGCACCACGATAGTTAAGGTAATCGTGAATCCCGACGCGGTTTATGCCGACCCGAATGACACGAGTGCTAGGCTTGCGGGAGCTTTATTGGATATATCTGGAGCAACAGGAGCGCAAACTCTCGCTTCGGCGTCCAATAATGAATTCGTAGTAGTCGAGCGCAAGCGTCAATCATCGGATGAGACTCGCGTACAATTCACGGCTCCGACTCATTATCTGAGCAAGGTTCAATAGGAGGGCTAAATGCCTCTAACATCTGGTAATTTTGCTGATTTATTGAAGCCAGGCCTGAAGCGTATTTTCGACATAGGTATGAGTCGACCTCGACCTATAATGGAAATGCTCTTTGGCGTGGAATCTTCAACGCGCTTCGAAGAATCCTACCAAGGGATGGGAGCGCAAGGTCTGGTTCCGCCTTTTGATGGGACGGTTCCTTACCACGATTTTGATGCGGGATACCGCACCGATATCCGTAACTATGAGTTTGCGATGGGCATCCAAGTAGAACGCCGACTTGTAGATGACGACCAATACAATCAGATTCGCCGCCGTGCTGGAAGTATGGCAGATAGTTTCAATACTACTATTGAAACGGATGCGGCTAACGTATTCATTAACGGTTTTACCGATAGTGGAAGCAACCGCATGGGCGCATCTGTAGCTGGCTCTGATTCCGTCGGCCTACTTAGCGCGGCGCATCCTCATAGCCCAGCTAATTCAAATACGACTCAGGCGAATGAAGGGACTCTGGCGTTGACTATCGACAGCCTAGATACCACTCGCCAAGCGATGCGTAATTTTACAGATGATGCAGGCCAACTGTTGGGAGTAAATCCCGATATGTTGCTCGTACCACCTGAATTAGAGCGTGACGCTACCCAATTGGTCAGTGAACGCGCCATATACGAGCCAGGCTCGGCTCAGTATGACGTGAACATGTTCTCTGGTCGCTTCCGCCCTGTTGTTTGGGACAGGCTTACAGACAGTAACGCTTGGTTCCTCATTGACAGCACGTTGATGAAGCAACATCTTATCTGGCAGTGGCGCATACGCCCTGAGTTCTCTGAAGCCGAAGATTTCGATGGCCTGACGGCTAAATTCCGTGGGTACATGAGATACGGTATCGGTTGGACAGACTGGCGTTGGATTTACGGTCAGAATCCTAGCTAAATAAACTAGGCAGAACTGGCAGGGGCCATGTATGTAAATGCACCGCCCCTGCTGGTTCCTTAATTTAAGGAGGAACTGGTAATGCCTACCAATTTTCCATCTGGTGTGAAATCTCGCGGAGTCCCCGTTGAAGGACTTGGCGGTATCGGCAGTCCTTTACTAACTACGGGTAACGTTTACCACGTAGACAGCGGAGCCAGTGCCGCAGACGATGATAACGCGGCAACCAATCCCAAACAGCCAGCGGCTACGCTGGACGGCGCGATTGGTAAATGCACCGCTAACAACGGCGATGTAATTCTTGTTGCTCCAGGCCACAGTGAAACTATCTCAGCCGCCGCCGCTATAACGTTTGACGTTGCTGGCGTAACGGTAATCGGGATGGGCGTTGGTGGTTCTAGGCCAACTATCACTCTCGACACAGCCGCAACTACTGACATTGACGTAACCGCCGCTGATGTACAGATTCACAACATGATTTTCAGTATGAATTATGCTGATATCGTTGAAGTGTTTGACATTAGCGCGGCAGGGTTTGTGGTAAATAAATGCCGCTTTGTCGACACAGCTACGAGCATGAATTTTGTTGACCTGATTAAAGGTACAACGACCAATAACGAATGTGACCGCCTAGAGTTCACTAATAACGTTGTTATTTCTCCTGACACAGGAAACAACGGGATAATCGATATCGGTGGCGATATTGATGGACTGGTGTTTAATAACAACTATATTGCTTTAGGTGTGGCAGATGGGGAAGCTGTTATTTCAGTAGCAACTGGTAAAGATGTTACTAACTGTGAGATAGCACACAACCATATATACCGCCTGAATACCGCAGGTGACCTGTTAATTGATAGCGACACGACTGCCAACTCTGGCATCATCGCTCATAACCGTATAGGTCATGCCGACACAGGCTCAGAGGTTTTGATTGATGCTGATGGCGTCCGTCAATTCGACAATCTGGGGACGGCTACCAATACGGCTTCAGGATACGTTCTACCCGCCATCGACAGCTAGGAGGGCTAGATGTACGGTTATTCAACAGTCACAATCAATAGCGGTGAGGCGGTGGGGGCAAATGGCTCTGCCACCGCCAATAATACATCGACCCATGTTGTCACAGGGCAGATTTGCTCTATCGGCGTGACATACGGAGACTCGCCACCTGGCACGACTGATGTAACGATTGCCACGGCAGGGAATAATGGCCCTGCTTTGACCATCTTGACGTTAACTAATGCCAATACAAATGGTTGGTTTCATCCACGTCATGTAGTAGATAGTAATACTGGGGCGGATATTGAGTACGCAGACGGTTATTCTGTCTACGATAAGGTCTGCGTATCAGACAATATCAAAGTCACGATTGCACAGGCTAACAATCCTGACACAGCAGAAGTCGTAGTCGTCTATTATGCTGGTGCGTAATGGCGATAGAAAAATACACCATCAAGGTGTCAACTACAGGCAGTAGCGGTTCGGCTACAGGGAGTTTAGTCACGGCGTTGCCATACTGCGAATTACTCGCGGTACGATTGGATTTCCACGCATCCGCACCAGGCACGACTGACACTACGCTCTCCTCCCCAGGAGGGCCAGTGTCGGTCACTTTATTAACCGTCACTAATTCGGCTACCGATGCTTGGTTTTATCCGACGCATCAGTTAGACGATAGTAGCGGGTCAGCAATCACAGGCGCATATATCCCAGCAGTAATCCATGGAAATCTGTTAGTAGAACTTGCTGGGTGCGATGCGCTTACAGACGCACTTACTATGACTATATTTGTGAGGACATAATGGCCTTCACATATACCTCAGGCAGTACAGCAGATAGAGATAGAGTACGGTTGGAAATAGGTGACACTGATTCTGACCGTGCTTTATTTCAAGATGCGGAATTAGACGACTTTCTTACTCAAGAAGGCGACAGTGTTCTTAAAGCATCGGCGCGTGCTTGCGAAACGCTGGCAGTACGCTTTGCACGGGATTTTACGTTCTCAACTGAAGGGTCAAGTTTCCAGAAAGGAAACATCACTCAGATGTATATGAACCAAGCCAAACGTCTGCGCCGTAAAGCGCAAGGTACGACTACAGTTATGCCTCGCCGCAAAGATGGTTACAGCGTTTACACAGATTCCGACGAAGTTACTGGTTTGAATATCCTTGACTCCGGCACAGGTCAATTCGGACGGTATGCAGATTCCTGATGGTAGATAAATTATTGCAGTCCAGTGATTTAACTTATATGCGGTCAGAAGCTAAAACAGCTATGCCCGACACAGTTAATATCCAACGTCTATCGCAGACAGCGGATGGACAGGGCGGCTTTACTATCGAATGGTCAATTGTGTACCAGAATATTCCCGCAAGATTGTCTGCCGCAGGGAGTACAGAATCACTTACTGCTGGCAGACAAAATTCGGAACCTGACTTTATGCTGACCGTGGCCTCCGACCAATCTATTGAAGAAACCGATAGGGTAGTTCACGAAAGTGGCACCTATGAAGTACAATCAGTAGATAACGGGACGTCATGGCAACTAACAACCCGATGTCAAATGCGCCGTCTGTAGGCTTACAGGAAGCACGTTGTCGCCGGATTGAGTGCCGGAGTTTATTAGCCCGACTAAGGTTGGATGGGAATAGTCTAGTTGAGATAAAATGCCGCAGATGCCAGGCCGTTAGCACTTTCGCGCCAGACACTTCTAAGGTTAAACTAAAGGCTGACGGACAAGGCGGATATGTCCACGTCCCAGTGGGCGACAATTAAATAACCACCGCAGAAGCTCATTGAAGCTCATAAGTATCTTGAATACTGGTGGATAATATAAACGAGGCACTTGGATGCCCTTAGATACGCTTATATGCGCTTCTAAGGGTGTTTTTTTATGGCCGACTTCGTATTTGAAACTAAGATTGAGATAAAGATTGACCCACGATGGAAGAATGTGGAGTCAGAGTTAAATGACGTTATACAAGTAGCGGCACGCAATATCGAAAGCCGCGCTAAACAATTAGTCCCACGCAAAACTGGCGCGACGGCTAACAGTATTGAAGCGCGACCACAAGGAGAAATGGAGTGGCGAGTTGGGCCGACTACTGACTACGCTCCTTTCTTGGAGTTTGGTACGGTATATATGAAAGAACGTCCTTATCTGATTCCGTCGGCAGAACACGAGCGTCCACGAGTATCAAAAGCAGTAACTGAACTCGTGAAAAAGTTGGAGCGGTAATGGCAAATCTTCGCGTTAATCTTGACACAGCAGTTTATAGCGTTTTGAATGTAGCCGCTGTCACTAACGAAGCGACGGGAGGCGTATTCAATGGCGTGGCCCCACAAGGAACGGAACCGCCGTTTGTCGTATTTTCTGCTATGTCGAAAACTGATGACTACTTTGCTTATACTGAGAGAGGCGGAGAAGCCATTTATATGATTAAAGCAATAGCTCGTAGTCCTTGGCCTAAAGTAGCAGGCGATATTGATACCCAGATAGATTCGGTCATGCAAGATGCTTCGTTAAGTATTACGGGACATACATTAATCGAATGTCGCCGAGAGTCAGACATATACTTAGTTGAGGATTTAGACGGGGTAATCTACCAGCATATTGGCGGGTTATACCGAATCATTGCAGATGAAACCTAATAGTAACTGTATCCATCATTGGGTCATAGAACCATCCAACGGACACTTAAGTTTAGGAAAGTGTCAAAACTGCGGGATAGAGAAGAATTTTGAAAATTCTATATACCCAGATAGCAATCATATAAGTTTAGAAAGGGAACGTTCTGATGCCGCGCAAATCGACGAAAAAAACCGAATCCGCTGGAACAATCACTGAAGAAATTTGGTATCTTGCGATTCATAAATTACATATGGCACAGGGGCCAGGTACAACGCCGTCCAGTATACGATTCCATCCAGGCCAGCGGTTTACCTTGGACGGCGATGAGCCTGTGGATATTGAGAGCTTGCTTAGAACAGGAGCCGTCAAAATATACGAAGAATCAGATGCGGAATGGGCGCAGGCACAGCTAGCAGAGATGCCAGAACCCAGAAGGAGAAGAAACCGTGGCTAGAATCACAGCTAAAAGTGCAGGGTTACTCGTAGACGAGTTCGACTTTAGCGGAGTTAGTAACAGCATGGATTTAGATTTCACTGAAGCACCCGCTGACGTTACTGCTTTTGCCGATACGGATATGACTTATATCCAAGGAAAGCCAACTTTCACGTTCAATGTCAACGGACTTTGGTCGACTGCTAGTCCAAACTACGACGGCGAGATGTTCACTGACTTGACTGCGACCAATCGCAAGGTCGGTATTTATCCTGGCGGACTATCGGATGGGGTATTTGGGTATGAGGGCGTGACCAATATAAGCGCATCCCCACGGGTCAGCACAGTTGGTGATGCAATCGCTTGTAACGTAACCTGGCAGGGGGCCAGCGCACCGTTCCGCTCTACTATATTGAGATATGCCACTGACAGTTCCAGTGCAAATGGTACTCAGTACACGCTAGGAGCAATCGCCGCAACAAATACCATTATCGGTGTCATACGATTGCTGGAGATTGGCGGCTCTGGGAACAACACACTTGATGTGAAAATTCAATCAGACACAAGTGGTTACAGTAGCCCGACTGACAGGCTAACGTTCACACAGTTGAACCAAGGAAGCGGTGCAACATTTGAAACTCAAACTGCCGCAGGGCCAGCGGGGTCAGATAATATCTGGCGAGTTGTGGTTACCATTGGCGGGGCAGGAAGCCGTTCATTTAAACTGATAGTCGGGTTTGGATACTACGTCACATAGGAGGTTGCATGGCTAAGGTAACAAAGGCTGGCGTGTCATTTAGTGGCTATAACAAACCAAAAAGAACCCCTGGCCACGCAACAAAAAGCCATGCCGTTTTAGCGAAAGAAGGCGACAAGACTAAGCTGATTCGCTTTGGTCAACAAGGCGTCAGCGGTGAAGGCAAGGCATCAAAGTCAGACAGCAAGGCTGACAGAGCCAGGAGGGCATCGTTCAAGGCCCGTCATGCCAAGAACATTGCCAAGGGAAAAATGAGTGCGGCATATTGGGCCGACAAAGTGAAATGGTAGGAGGAGGATATGGCTAGAACGCACGGTAAAGATAGTAATTTTAGCTTTAATGGCGTTGCTATCGAAGATGAACTGAACAGCGTTACGATGAGCGCATCGGTAGCTGAATCGGACGTTACTTCATTCAGTGATGTTTACCAGAATTTTATAGCAGGCAAAAAGAATATCACGTTTGATATAGCTGGTTCGCTAGATATGGCGGCTACTCAAGGTGATGCGACGATATTCGACCACGTTACATTGACCAGTGGGCCGAAGACTCTAGTATTTGACCCTGACGGTGCGGGGCCAGACACGAATAGTCCTGAATACACTTGCACATCCAGCGGCCTTACAGGTGCGCTGGTGACTAGCTATTCAATATCTCTGCCAGTTGGCGGCGCGGCAACTTACTCAGCGACATTCCAATGCTCAGGCTCTACAACTAGAGCGGTTTCATAAGGAGGAACTATGGCAAGAACACATGGTAAGGACGCGGATTTCAGTTTCGATAGCGTAGCTCTTGAAGATGAGCTATCGTCAGTTAGCTTGAACTTTACCGTTCCAGAAGCTGACGTGACGGCCTTCGCAGATACCTACCAAAACTTTCTAGCAGGCAAGCCAACAGCCACTATCGACATATCTGGTTTCGCTGACCTGGCATCCAGCCAGGGTGACGTAACTATATTTGGAGAACTCGGTCTGGAGGGTGAAGAATGGGATTTCGAGCCTGATGGGACAACTGGGTACAACGGATTTGCCATTGTAACTAGCTATTCTATCTCCAGCACAGTTGGTGGCCCGATAACCTATTCCGCCAGCTTTAGACATAATGGTGGTTCAGCGGCTCTGGATGCCGCCGCACCGACCCGCGGTTAATAATAATCACCCCATCACCTTCATTTATTTGGGGGTGGTGGGGTAAAAAGGGAGAGGCTCTATGAGGCCCAAAATACCAGCAGTTAAAGTTAATTCCGACGAATGTTTCATCAGTGTCGGTCAAGTAATTGAAGATGGAGCAATTGTAGACGAAGGTACGCCTTACTACATACACGAAGGCGAGTGGGTAGAAATGCTACCAGTTATGACTGTACGCGAAGTCATGCAAATTAACCGACTGCAAAATGCGGCAAGTGACGCTAACGGATTAGGCGAGAATCTTTCGCTGTTATGTAAAGAGCTATCGCAAAGGGTTATAGCTTGGAATTGGACGGATATGATGGGCGAAGAAATGGAACAACCATACAAACGCCCTGATGTATTAGAAGGACTAGCTTCAGAGGAATTGATGTGGCTAATGTCAGCCGCCGCTCAACAGGAGTCTCCTGATGAAAGAAAAAAAGGCTCCAAATCGTCGGTGAACATATCCTCGGAGATGGAACCCAGCCAAGCTATGTTATCGTCGGAATAATATGTGAATCATTTGGGTGTCTGCCAAGCCAGGTCATGGATGAAGATTGGCAGACACTTAAATCTATTATGGACTATCGAGTATTAATCAGTGCGCGGGAACAGCA
>TARA_R110002012_G_scaffold43378_2_pt1 | contig 15231 bp, 17 predicted proteins | sample TARA_R110002012 | Tara Oceans TARA_R110002012 (sample SAMEA4396515) | marine metagenome | biome: Westerlies Biome; feature: [DCM] deep chlorophyll maximum layer (ENVO:01000326); material: water (ENVO:00002006), including particulate matter (ENVO:01000060) such as... | depth 40 m
AGATTCTAATGGAGTACCAGCAGGTCTTAATGGAGAAGGTACAGCAGCAGGTATCTCTATGGGATTAGGTGCTGTTATTAAACGACACAAGCGTACCTTAGTAAACTTCCAAGAAAATTTCTTAATACCATTTATTGAGAAAGCTGCTTGTAGATATATGCAGTTTACTCCTGAGTTGTATCCAGTCAAGGACTACAAGTTTGTAGCTACAAGTTCTTTAGGTGTAGTTGCTCGTGAGTATGAGGTTACCCAGTTAGTACAGTTGTTACAAACTATGTCACCTGAGTCACCTGCTTACCCACTATTGATTGAATCTATTGTTGAAAACATGAGCTTAACTAATAGAGATCAAATTATACAAGCTCTTAGACAAGCTAATCAACCAACACCAGAACAACAACAAGAAGCTCAAGTTAGAAAACAAATGGAACTTGAATCTGCTATGGCTTTACTATCTAAGTCTAAAGCAGAAACAGCAGAAATTGTATCTAGGATAGAACAAAATGGTGTTGAAACACAGTTGCTTCCTATTGAAGAAGAAACAAAAAGGATTGCTGCTTTAGCTACTGCTGCTCCTAAAGATAAAACTGAGTTTGATAAATTAGTTGAGTATGCAAAATTAGAATTTAAAAGAAAAGAACTAGATACAAAAGAAGATATTGTTAAATTGCAAATGTCTAAAAATAATGCTTGACAAACCTAAAAAATAGTGCTTGACATTTTAAGCTAAAAATGATATAATCGGACACAAGGAGTTCTCCAATATGGATAAAGAATTACAAGATTATTTTGACAATTATTTTTCTCTATTTCAACACCCTGGTTGGAAACAACTACTAGAAGAATTAGAAGAAACAGCAGACTCAATAGATTTATTAAGTGTAGAAAATGCTAAAGAACTACATTTAGTTCAAGGCAAATTGAGTATGTTAAATCAAATTTTAAATTGGAAAGACTCTGTAACTAATGCTTTTGATAGCAACGAAGAAGATCAATCTTACCAATCAACTAATTTACAATAAGAAATATTATGAATAGATTATATGATTTTTCTTGTGTAAATCAACACACCGAAGAACTGTTTGTTAACTCTGATCAAAAAGAAGCAAGTTGTTCTGTTTGTGGTGAACCAAGCAAGCGGCTAATCTCTCCTGTTCGTTTAAAGTTAAGTATTCATACTGACAGATGGGCAAAAGAACATGAGAAGGCTGCTCAAGTATAACTTAATTCCATAATACCTAAAGGTACGGAGATCATTAAATGGCTAGAACAATAAATCCCCTTGATAACCAAGAAGTTGAACTAGAAGAAAACGAAGAGCTTGTATCACTTTCTGAAGAAAAGGAAAAACCTGAGGAAACTCAAGAACCAGAACAGAAAGCTAACGAAACTGAAACAGAAGCAAAAGAAACAACATCTGATATACCAGATAAGTACAAAGATAAATCGCTGGAAGATATTGTTCGTATGCACCAGGAAGCTGAAAAGCTACTAGGTAAACAAAGTTCAGAAGTAGGCGACCTTCGTAAATCAGTTGACGAATTGCTCAAGGTTAAACTTAGTGAAGATGCCAAAAGCCCCAAAAAAGAAGAAGAACCAGAATTAGATTTTTATGATGATCCTAAAGGTTCTGTTAATAAAGCTGTAGAAAACAGTGAAACAATAATTCAAATGAGGGAAATGCTTGCTAATCAACAAAAGCAACAGATCCTAAAACAAATTGGTGAGAAACACCCAGACTATGAATCTATTATTAAAGATAATAATTTTTTAGATTGGATTGAAAAATCACAAGTTCGTACTGAGTTATTGCAAAGAGCTGATAAATATGATTATAACGCTGCTGATGAACTTCTTTCTAATTGGAAAGAAATTAAAGGAGTGGTCGAAAAGACTGAAAGTCTTAACGAAAAAGATCGTAAGCTACAGGTTAAAGCAGCATCTACAGGTGGCAAAGGTTCAGGTGAACCAATGTCCAGAAAAATCTATAGGCGTTCTGAGATAGTTAATTTAATGATTAACGACCCCCAGAGGTATCAAGCGAATGTTGATTTGTTTGACAAGGCTTATGCTGAAGGGAGGGTAAAATAAACTTAAACTAAAAGGAATAGTAAAATGGGATTAGGTACTAATCAAGTAACCACTACTACAGCGGCTACTTTTATACCAGAGATTTGGTCTGATGAGATCATTGCTGGTTACAAGAAAAATTTGGTTCTCGCGAACTTAATTAACAAAATGAATCACAGTGGAAAGAAGGGAGATACAATTCATATCCCTAAACCCTCTCGTGGCTCTGCTTCTGCTAAAGCAGCAAACACAGAAGTAACTTTGATTGCAGCAACTGAGTCTGAAGTGCAAGTAGCAATTAACAAGCACTTTGAATACTCACGCTTAATTGAAGATATTGTTGATGTTCAAGCACAACCTTCACTTCGTAGTTTCTACACCGAAGATGCTGGATATGCTTTAGCAACACAATTAGATTCTGATATAGGTTTGTTAGCTAAAACTTTTGGAGATGACAATGGGTCAGGTTCTGACTTCGTTCACTCTAACAGTTTCTACATTGATGCTGCTAACGGATTGGCTGCTTATGCAGTTGATACTGTAGCTGTAACTGACCTATTTACTGATTTAGCCTTCAGAGAAGCAGTACAACAACTTGACGATAATGATGTTCCTATGGACGGAAGATTTTTAGTTATCCCACCAAGTGTTCGTACTACTATCATGGGCATTGATCGCTATCAATCTTCTGACTTCGTAGATAACAAAGGTGTTGTTAATGGTCAAATCGGTAGCCTTTATGGTGTTGACATTTATGTGTCTAACAACCTACCTGTAGTTGAAGCTGCAAGTGCTAACTCAGCATCTGCTGTTGATACTATTGGTGCTATCATGGCTCAGAAAGATGCAATGGTACTAGCAGAACAAATCGGTGTTCGTACACAAACTCAATACAAACAAGAGTATTTGGGTGATTTGATGACTGCTGACACTCTATATGGTGTTAAAACAGTTAGACCTGAAAGTGGTCTAGTTATCTCTGTACCTAAAAACTAGGAACTAAGATAGATGGGTAGCCCCTTCGGGGGCTGCTTTTTATTTGATATTATATAGTGAGTACAAGATGGCAATATTTCGTGGTGAAGGTGGAGCAGGTGATTCCAATAATGATGTAACAGTTTCTACTGTCACACAAAAAGCTACTGACGCTGCTAATTCAGCAACAGCTTCAGCCTCCAGTGCATCTACCGCTAGTACAAAAGCAAGTGAAGCAAGTACATCTGCTTCTACAGCATCTACAAAAGCAAGTGAGGCTTCTACTTCAGCATCAACTGCAAGTACACAAGCTACAAATGCTTCAAACTCTGCAACAGCAGCAGCAAGTTCTGCATCTACAGCAGCAGGACACGCATCAGACTCAGCTTTAAAAGCAAACAACTTATCAGATTTAGCAAGTGCTAGTACAGCTAGGGGTAATCTTGGCTTAGCTATTGGCACTAATGTTCAAGCATATGATGCAGACTTATCTGCCATAGCAGCTTTAGACAAAACAGATAGTAACTTTATAGTAGGCAATGGCTCTACATGGGTACTAGAAAATGCTAGTACAGCAAGAACTTCACTAGGCTTGGGTACAGCAGCAGTTACAGCAACTGGTGCATATGCAACAGCAGCACAGGGTACAAAAGCAGATAACGCTGCTGCCAAAGCAAGCAACTTGTCAGACTTGGCTAGTGCTTCAACTGCAAGAGATAATTTAGGTGTAGAAATAGGTGCTGATGTTCAGGCTTTTGACGCTGATCTATCCGCTATTGCTGCACTAGATAAAACAGACAGTAATTTTATTGTAGGTAATGGTTCTACTTGGGTAGCAGAAACTGGTGCTACAGTTAGAACCTCTTTAGGATTAGGAACAGCAGCTACCACAGCAGCTTCAGCTTACGCTACAGCAGCACAAGGAACTACAGCAGACAATGCTCTAGCAGCATCAGCAGTATCTACATTTGGTGGTACACTAATAGATGATGCAAATGCAGGAGCAGCTAGAACTACATTAGGTTTAGGTGATGTTGCTACTACAGCAGCTAGTGCTTATGCTACTTCAGCTCAAGGAACATTAGCTACTAACGCTCTTCCTAAAGCAGGTGGTGCAATGACAGGTGCTATTACTACTAACTCTACATTTGATGGTAGAGATGTTGCTACAGATGGTACTAAATTAGATACGATAGAAACTAATGCAGATGTAACTGATACAGCTAATGTAACTTCTGCTGGTGCTTTAATGGATTCTGAAGTAACTAACTTAGCACAAGTAAAAGCATTTAGCACAGCAGATTACGCAACAGCCGCACAAGGAACTAAAGTAGACAACTTTTTAAAAGCAACTGGCAGTAATGTTTCTATGAGTTCTGCTGCGGCAGGACAACTACTAATAGCTGGGTCAGGATATTCTTTTGGAGTTGCTCTAGATGCAAGTGCAGCTCATCTTTATCACAACTCAGGAGCGCGCGACCTTGTTTTAGGTATTAATGAAACTGAACAAGTGAGAGTAACCTCAGCAGGTGATTTAAAGTTTAACTCTGGGTTTGGGTCTGTTGGTACAGCGTATGGGTGTCGTGCTTGGGTAAACTTTAATGGAACTGGCACAGTTGCTATAAGAGATTCTGCTAATGTTAGTTCTATTACAGACAATGGTACAGGTGACTACACAGTAAACTTTACTAACAATATGCCAGATACTAATTATTGTGTAAATGGTACTTGTTTAGGGGGTTCTACTAGTGGTTCTAATTATATTATCTTTGGTGGTAAAAATGCAAACACAAGTAACACACAAACAGTAAGTGCAGTTCAAATTACACTTGCTTATGTAGCGTCAACAAGTGGTAATGGTGGTTTATTAGACCATAATGTTATTAATGCATCAATATTTAGATAATAAAGGAAAAATAAATTGAGAATAATATATGAAACAAGTGATGGTGGAGTAGCAGTTATTGTTCCTGCACCTGAGTATTTGTTGAATTACACTATAGAAGAACTAGCTGCTAAAGATGTACCAACAGGAGCTAACTACGAAATAGTAGAAGATAGTGTAGTACCATCAGATAGAGCATTTAGAGGTGCATGGACATGGGCATAACAGTAGATATAACTAAAGCTAAAGTTATTACTAAAGACAGACTTCGTGAAGAACGAAAGCCTTTACTTGAAGCACAAGATATTTTGTTTATGCAAGCACAAGAAGCTGGCACATCAACCTCAGCTATAGTCACAGAAAAACAAAGACTAAGAGATATTACTAATCAAGTAGATAGCATGACAACACTAGACCAGCTTAAAGGAGCAAGTGTGTAATGTCTAACATGACAGATTACGAAGCAGGACAGTTAGTAGCAGTAGTCACTCAGCTTAACAATGAAATAAGTGAAATGAATAAAACTTGTGGAGAGCTATCTAACCGAGTAAATGAATTAGAAAAACAAATGGCTAAAGGTAAAGGAATGTTTGCTGGAGCTATATTTATAGCAATGGGATTAGGTGGTATTGGTAGCACCTTATTTTCTAAATGGTTTAATTAAGGTACACAGAATATGACTTACTTAGATATAGTTAATAACATTTTAAAACGATTAAGAGAGCGTACTGTATCAACAGTCAATGAATCTTCTTACTCTAGTTTAATAGCTGTACTTGTTAATGATGCAAAAGAAACTGTAGAAAATGCTTTTCAATGGAGTGGTTTAAGAACTACTCTTACTGCTACTACAACCAATGGTACTTTTAACTATGAACTAAATGGTTCTTTAAATGCTGTTACTGTACTAGATGTTATTAATGTTACAGATAACTTTTTCTTAAAACCAAAAGGCTCTCATGAGTTTAACAAATTGTTTTTAAGTAACAATGTTGCTACAGGTTCACCCTACTACTATTCGTTTAATGGTATTAGTACAGATGGAGATACTAAGATAGACCTCTATCCTATACCAGATACTGAATATACAATTAGGTTTAACTGTGTACTAAGAACAGCAGACTTAGTAAATGATGCTGACACAATAACAATTCCTACTAAACCAATAGAACTATTAGCTCATGCACTTGCAGTAGAGGAGCGTGGTGAAGATGGTGGTATGACCTCAGTGAGTGCTTATGCAAGAGCCACTACAGCCTTACAAGATGCAGTAGCTTTAGATAGCAACAAACACTCAGAGGAGTTAGTGTGGTATGAAGGCTAGAACAATTTTAGTACCTGCTGTAACTACTAGCTCTGCTACTTATTATACAGTACCAGCAAATACAAGAGCAAAGTTAGTAATGTTTCATGCAGCTAACACAGCAAGTTCTGGTGCAACAGTAGCTAATGCAAGTGTTAAAGTTGGAAGTACAGTAACACCTATATTTAAAACATTGTCTATAGCTTTTAGTAGTGTATTTAATGCAGGATTTACTGACACATCTTATATAATGCTAGAAGCAGGTACACTGATTGTTGCACATTCAGATAATGTAAACACTTCATTAATCTTTACAGTTGAAGAAGTACCATTTATTGTGAGTACAAACTAATATGGCAAAAGAATTAGTAACAGCACAGTTAGTAGCACCAGCTTTTTTAGGTTTAAATACTCAAGATTCTAGTGTATCTAACGATCCTACCTTTGCACTAGAAGCTAACAACTGTGTCATTGATGAGTTTGGTAGACTAGGTGCAAGACAGGGTTGGTTCTATCGTACAACAGGTAGTGATGGTATTAACTTATTAGGTATGCACCCCTTTTTAGATGTAGCTGGGACTAATACATTAATATCTTGGAACGCTAGTACATTTAAAAAAGGTTTTACATCCCTTAGTACAATAACATTAACTAGCACTGACACTATTAATGCTGGTAACTGGGCTTCAGCTACACTAAATGACAGGGCTTATTTTTTTCAAGCTGGTTTTAAACCAATTTATTATACTAATGAATCTACTAGTGATGAGTTTAAAACTATAGAAAGTCATGCTGATAAAACAGGAACAGCACCACTAGCTGATATAGTAATAAGTGCTTTTGGTAGATTGTTTGCAGCAGATACTAGCACTAACAAAACTACTGTATTTTTTTCTGATTTATTAGATGGTGTTGCATGGGGTAGTGGTAGTGCTGGTAGCATTAACATATCAGGTGTACTACCAAAAGGTTCAGATGTTATTACAGGACTTGGTAGTCACAATGGTCAACTAATTATATTTTGTAAAAATCACATTATAATTTATAAAGACAATGATAGTTTTCAAGGTAGCTTTGATGTAAATACTTTAAGTTTGGTAGAAGTATTAGAAGGTGTAGGTTGTATAGCAAGAGATTCAATACAGAACACAGGTGAAGATATTTTATTTTTATCTGCTACAGGATTAAGAAGTTTAGGTAGAACAATACAAGAAAAGTCAGCTAAGTTAAATGACATATCTAAAAACATTAGAGATTCTTTTGTAGACACAGTAAATAGAGAATCTAATCTTGGTTTGGTTAAGTCAGTTTATTTTCCTGAACAAGCATTTTACTTAATATTTTTACCTACTGCTGGTACTGCCTATGTCTTTGATACTCGTAGACCATTAGAAGATGGTTCTTATAGAGTAACAACTTGGAACAATTTAGACCATACAGATTTTGTTTACGATAAAACAAGTAAGGCTTTATACATAACACAAGCTAATGGTATAGCAGAGTATGGTAACTTTACTGATAATGGTTCTTCTTATACTATGAGTTATTTTACTAACCACTTTGATTTAGGGTATCCAAATATTAATAAGTTGTTAAAGAAAACTGCTGTAACTGTTATTGGATCTAGCGCACAGTCATTTAATATTAAAGCTGGGTTTGATTATCTTACATCATATTTTTCTTTTCCATTTACAATAAAAAACACACCAGTTTCAGAGTACGGAATAGCCGATTATGGGGCAAACGCAACTGTAGTAGCAGAGTACCAAGCAGGGGTGTCTTTAGATAGGTTAAATTCGTCTGTATCGGGGTCAGGGAGTATCTTTCAATTAGGTGTGGAAGCAGTAATTGATGGTGGCTCTTTGAGCATACAAAAATTAGATGTTTACGGAAAACTAGGTAGGACAATATAAATGAGCAATTATTCAAAGACAACAGACTTCGCAGCTAAAGATGCATTAAGTACAGGCAATGCTAATAAGATTGTAAAAGGTACTGAAATTAATGATGAGTTTAGTGCAATACAAACAGCAGTTAATACTAAGGCTGATATTAACAGCCCAACACTAACTGGTACACCAGCAGCCCCAACAGCTAGTTCTTCTACTAACAATACTCAAGTTGCTACAACAGCTTATGTAACAGCAGCAATAACAGCAGCAGTTGCTGCTACAAAAACTGCCTTGCTTCCAGTGGGAAGTATTTATACACAAGCAGGTGTAGCAACCAACCCAGCTACATTACTAGGTTTTGGTACATGGGAAGCATATGGTTCTGGTAAAGCAATCGTTGGTGTTGATGCAAGTAACACTTTGTTTGATACTTTAGGTGAAACAGGTGGTAGTGCTAACATTAGTATGGCTAGTAGTACAGATTCACATACTTTAACACTATCTGAAATAGCAGCACATAGTCATACCATTGGAACTACTGGTAGTGATGGTCTTGGATTTGCTAATTCAAGTGGACAAATAGGAAGGTCATTTAACACTAGCACTACTTTTGCTGATTATAGCACTAATTCTCAAGGTGGTGGATCAGGTCACACGCATGGTATTACATATACTGGTACTAACGCTAACTACCAACCTTACATAACAGTTTATATGTGGAAGCGTACTGCGTAGTATGGATAAAGTTCCTGTAGTAGAGGATAAGGCTTTTACTTTGTACTTAGAAGAATACAACAATTTGTTATTTATTCACTGTGATGTATATAAGTGGTTAAAGAGTACAAGAAAGAAAATGGAAATACATTTAGATTTTTTATTAAAAAAATACAACAGACCTATTTTTGCAGCACAGATAGATAATGATAACAAACACAGGAAGTTTTTAGATATGTACGGATTCAAATATGTTGGAGTTATAAAAGACTTTAAAGGTAATGATAGAACAATCTTTGTTAAAGGGGTAAATAATAATGGGTAGTATTTTAGGTGGCAGTAAAAAAGCCAAACCAGCACAACCCTACAAGGGAGCGCAGTTTCAACCTTATACTTATACTAGTACAATAGGAACTACTACTGGTAAACCTAGTGGTCTTGCTTTTAATGTAGGTTCAAATATAGATCCACAATTAACAGCTTTACAACAAACTGCATTGGGTGCAACACAACCATTTTTACAAGGTTATCTTGGTCAAGCACAAGAAGCAATACCAATGTTTAGTGGTGTTGATGATGGCGAACAAAGAGCTAGAGATATATTTAGAACACAGTCTGCATTACTTCAACCTGAGTTTGAACAACAAAGACAACAACTACAATCTGATTTGTTTGGTAGGGGTAGATTAGGATTACAACTAGCAGGTGAAACAGCAGGTGCTGGAACTGGTATGGTTCAACCAGATGCTTATGGATTAGGTTTAGCACAGTCTAGGGCTTTAGCTGAATTAAGTTCTAGTGCTAGGACACAAGCACAAGGAGAACAAAACCAAGCCTTTGAACAAGCTCTTGGTGGTTATACAACTAACCTAGCTTCAAGACAACAACAACTTAGTAATTTACTTGGTGGGCTTCAAACTGGTCTTGGTACTGCTGGTACTGTTACTGAGTTTGAACAAGGTCTTGTTGATCAAGGGCTTAGTATTGAACAAGCCAGGTCTGCTGCTCAAGCATCTTCTGCACAAGGTGGTGCTGCTTTAGCACAAGCAGGAAGAAAAGAAAGTGGTGGAATGTTTGGTGATTTATTAAGTGGTGCTGCACAGGCGGCTGCTGCTTATTATGGAGCACAAAGCGATAAAAGACTTAAAACTAACATTAGAAAAGTAGGTGAGCTTGCTAGTGGTCTTAATACTTACTTCTGGGATTGGACAGAAGAAGCTAAAAAGTTTGTAGGAAACCAAGTGACTTTTGGTGTTATGGCTCAAGAAGCAATGGAAATTTTTCCAGAAGCAGTTAGTACAAGCCCCAGTGGTTATTTACAAGTAGATTATTCGAGGATTAAATAATGGCTACAGACGCTACAAAAAAATTACAAGAACTGATTGAAGATGTTAGAGGATCAGGTTCTACACTTACTGTTTCTGGTGCTAAAAAAATTGATGATGCAACAAAACAAAGACTAGGTTTGTTTCAAGCTGGATTAACTTCAATTAAAGACCAAGACCCATCTGTAGAAGCTAGAAGAAAAGCAAGTTTTTCTATTGGTAATCTTGCAACAAATTTTGCTTTAAATAAAATGTTTGGTGGAGAAGATGCTTTAAACGATAGGAAAGGATTTAAAAAGCAACGACAAGATTACCAAGAATTAAAAACAGAATACCTTTCATCTAAGTTTAAAGATCCAGAAACAGCAGCGTTATTATACGAGTTAGCTCCAAGATTTGAAAAAGAAACTAATATTAGAGCAGCTCAAAATGATTTTAATGACATTATTGCTATTAGTCGAACTTTTACACTTGATGATAATGGAAAACCAATGGCTTTAGAAGAGCAAATTAAGGCATTAAAAGATGCAAAATTAGATTTAGAAGATAAAGGGTATGCTAAAAAAGCACAACTTTATGAAGATCAAATTGAATTTAGAAAAGAAAAACAAAAACAAGCGGACATAGACAAACTTTTAACAGACGAAAATAATTTACTAACAGATGGTGATAGATCACCAACAGAGTATTTAAAAAGACCTACTAGGGAAGATAGAGATGTTATTATAAATAAACAACCACAAACAGAGTCTGATGGTAATGGTTTATTTAGCTCTATTAAAAATATTTTTAAAAGTTAATTTTTTTTACAGAGTATATACAATATGCCAGAAAAACAATTTACAAGTTCTGATGGAACAATTCTTACAATTAATATTTCTGATAATCCTACTCGTGAAGAAATTGGAAATGCAATAGAAAAAGCAAGAGAAGAACAAAAAACAAATTTAGCATTAACAGAAAATACATCTAATGTTAATGTTTCTGAAAATATACCAAATGATAATACTAATGATAGCCCAGAAGTAAGTGATATAGCAAAAGCTTTAACTGCTGAATTAACTATTGCTGCTAGTGGTCAAGCTGCTGCTGCTGCTTCTGGTATTGGTTATATACCTATTGCATTTGCTTCTGGTTATGCTGGGTCTGCTGTTGCTCAAGAAATAGAAGGCAGAGAAGATTTTTCTTATGGTCGTGCTATTACTTCTGGTATAATAAATCTTATACCTTTTAGTAGCACTGTTAGATCTGTTAAAGCAGCAGCTAAAGTAGCTGAAGCAACAGGAAAAACTTTATCTAAGGGTCAAATAGCTTCTATGGTTACAAAAAAAGAGGCTTTAAGAGGCTCTCTGATTGGTGCTGGAGAGTCTGTTGGTACTCAAATTATTGATGAAGGTAATGTTGAACTAGAAGATGTATTTATTATGGCTGCTGGTGGTGGTGTATTGGGTGGCACTATTGGTCGTGCAGGTTTAGGTGTTAAAAATGTATATGACGCAAGAAAAACAAAAAAAGTTTTTCAAAAAATGGCTGGAAAAACACCAGATGAAATAGATGAAATGGTTGCTAAAGGAGAAATATCTCCTGTTGATATAGCTAATGCTAGTCCAATAAAAGGTAAAGAGGGGTTAATTGAAGCAAATAAAATTGCTGAAAAAGTAAAACTTGGTGTCTATACAAAAGCTCAAGTAGATATGATAAATAGAATTAATGCTATGCAACAACCTACATCTTGGGAAAATTTAAAAAGTCAATTTCTTCCTAGCACATTCTTAGGTAGAAAAACAACAGATGCAGTTTTTTATTCTAAAAATATAGACCTGGCAAGAAAAGATATTTCTACTAAAATAGCTACTACACTAAACACAGCTATTAAAAAAGATCCAGCTATAGAAAAACATATTGATGATTATTTAGGTGACCCTAAAAGAGTTATGACAGATAGACTTAAAGAAATTCCCGAAGTAGAAGGGGCTTTACGCAAGTTTGATTCTGAACTTAAAGAAATGCAAATTGAATTAACAAGTTATCTTGATACTTATAAAATTAAAAATATGCCTGATATAGAAAGAAGAGCAACATCACAAAAAATTAAAAATAATGATGCTTACCTAACAGAAGAATACGAATTATTTTCTAACCCAGACTATATACCAAGCCAAGAACAATTTGATAATCTTGCTCAAGCTATAGCTAATAGAAAAAAAATAAGTGAGTTAAAAAAGAAAAAAGAAAAAGGTATAAAAAACCCTAACATTAAAAAATTAGATGCTAAAGTATTAGAACAAGCAAAAAAAGAAGTTGATAAGTTATTTAATTCTTCTGCTAATAAAATACAAAATACAACACAACCTGGTAGTAATACTTCTCTTGGAATACTAAAAGAAAAAAAAGATTTTACAATAAAAAAAGGTGATAGTGATGTTGTAAAAGAGTATAAAAAAAGTTTAGTTAATTTTTTAAACCCTATCACATCACCAGTTGAAAGAATAAGAGGAACTTTAAACAAGGTATCAACTCTTGTTTCTGATACTACTTCTGATATTAATATCATGAACTCTCTTTTACAAACAGGTATGGCAAAAAGAGCAAAAGATATACCTTCAAATCAAAGATCAATGTACGAATTATTAGTTCTTAAACGAGATGTTAATAATGCAAAACTAGAAAATGAACAAGTGTATGTTCCAATAGAAATACAACAGGCTTTAGATGCAAGCTACATAATGAAGCAACAAGAAAAAAGCACAGATTTTCTTATGAAAAATGTAGTAGAGGCTTACAACGCTGCAATAGGTGTTTCTAAAGCAGTTTTAGTTATTTTTAACCCACCCTCTTATGCAGTTAATGCTTATGGTGCAGCGACTACTATGCTGGGTATGGGTATGAACCCATTTTCTAAAAGTGCATATAAGGGTGCAAAAGCTGCTCTAGCAGAGTACGATAGTATCAGAGGAATAGCTACTGGTAAAACTGTTGAAAGTAACGAGGCTTATTTAAATTTAGTAAGTGACTTAAAAAAATATGGGCTTGCTTCTGGTAATGTTGATATTGGTGATTTAAGAAGTAGTATAGAAAAAGGTTCGTTTACTGAAAAAATAAATAATTTTATTAAACCAGTTGCTAAAGCATATCAAGCCAGTGATATTGCTGCTAGATTTTCTGTTTGGTCTAAGAACCAAGAACGCTTGAGTAAAATATTTCCTGATTTAAAAGGTGATGATCTTAAATTAGCAGCAGCTAAACTAACTAATGATACTTTTCAAAACTACGATAAAATTTCTCAATCAATTAGAACAGCAAGTAGACTAGGTGGCTTACCACCTTTCATTGCTTTTACTGCTGAGTTTAGTAGAAATATGTACTTTCAAGCTAAATATGCTGGTCAAATGATACGAGGTACTTTTGGTAAAAACTTAGATATTGATTTAACAAATGCTGATTTAAACAAAATGAAGCAAGAAGGACTACTTCGTTTAGGTGCTTTAGCAACAGTAGTAGGTGGTACTGCTGGAGCTATAAGTTATTTAAATCAAGAAGAAGGTATCAGTCCAGATATGGAAGCTGCACTAGATGATGTTGTATCAAGACCATACGAAAAAGGTAAACAAAAATCTTATTTTAATGTTGACTTTAAAAACAAAACTGCTTCTTCTATAAACCCATCTTACTTAGTACCACACCAAATAGTTTCAGAAGCTGTTCGTGTTGGTTTTGCTGATAGACCTATGGATACTCTTGGTGATTTTTTAACTAATAACTTAATAGGAGGGGGTAACTTTCCTTCTGTAGCTATTGCACAAGCAGTTCAGAATGAAGATAAGTATAATCAACTAATTGCTACTAATGAAGAGTGGTATAAAAATGCCTATGATAGAACATCTTATGTTGTTAAAGAAATACTTAGAAGTGGTGCACAAAGAGAAATTGAAAAAGGCATAGATATATTTAAAAGGGGTGAAGATGCTAGGTACAGTTGGTCAGAACTTGGTAAAAGACAGCTTGGTATAAGAATTCAAAAGAATGATTGGACAAGACAAGCTGTTGGTAACACAAGAGATGTGGTTGCTAGGCTTAGACAGAACGCAACACCTTATAAAAGAGCAATACAAAACAATCCTAATATGTCACAACAAGAAAGGGTTAGTTTATTTAACCAAACAAACGAAAGTAGAAAAGCTAGTTTTGCAAACTTAATTAGAAAAAATAAAAGTTTAGAAACACTAGGGTTTGATGAAGATGAAAGAATATCTATATTTAAAAAGTCTGGACTAAGTTCCAGAGATATATTGGCAATACTAAATGGTAGGTCTAATGATATTAAATATGATCTTACAAAATCTACTTCTGAAGAGTATGAAGAAAACTATGGTGGTAAGGACTACTACCAAGTAAGAAAGGAACTAAGACCTTTAAGAAAAGAAGATCCAGTTAAGTATGAAAAGCTAGTAAGATACGCAAAACAAATTAGAAAAAATGAAAGGTTAGATGTAACTGGTCAAGAAGGGTTAATAAAAAATATGTCTGTTGAAGATAAAGCAGACTTAATTATGAAATCTACACCAGATGAAATACAAAGGTATAAAAGATTAGGTATAATAACATCATCAGTTAGAAAAGAAATAAGAAGTAGGAGCAACAGGTAATGCCAAAAGATTCTGTACTCAAACGAATAGGTGTATCAGGTTATAACAAACCAAAGCGTACACCCAACCACCCTACTAAATCTCATGTAGTTGTAGCTATGTGTGATGGTAAGCCTAAGACTATTAGGTTTGGACAACAAGGTGCTAAGACTGCTGGTAAGCCTAAAGCTGGTGAGTCTGCTAGAATGAAAGCTAAACGCAAATCATTTAAAGCTAGACACGCAAAAAACATAGCCAAAGGTAAATGTTCAGCAGCCTACTGGGCTAACAAAACTAAATGGTAACAAGGAGTTTATATGACTAGAGGATTGTACGCTAATATTAACAAAAGAAAAAAGAAAGGTACAAGCAGGTCTAAAAAGAAATCAACAATCTCACCTGCGGCTTATGCAAATATGAAGGCTGGTTTTCCTAAAAAGAA
>TARA_R110002012_G_scaffold160430_4_pt1 | contig 15205 bp, 23 predicted proteins | sample TARA_R110002012 | Tara Oceans TARA_R110002012 (sample SAMEA4396515) | marine metagenome | biome: Westerlies Biome; feature: [DCM] deep chlorophyll maximum layer (ENVO:01000326); material: water (ENVO:00002006), including particulate matter (ENVO:01000060) such as... | depth 40 m
AATTTTAACACACAAACGTGGTTTGCTTCCCACAAGTTAGATGGTGTGAGATGTCTAGCTATAGTAGACGAGAACGGCAAATGTAATTTTTACTCAAGACAAGGGAAGACATTCGACACTTTAGATACTCTTAGAAAGGAAATAGAGAGTTTAGACCTATATAATATGGTATTTGATGGTGAAGTTTGTGTGGTTGATGAAAACGGGTCAGAGGACTTCCAAGGTATCATGAAAGAGATAAAAAGAAAAGACCATACAATTCAAAATCCAAAATATAAAATCTTTGATTACCTAATGCTAGAAGAGTTTGATAACCAAGAAAGTGAACGTAATCTAAGTGATAGATTAACTTGTTTTAACATGATATATAATTTTAAAGGGAAACACTTAAAATGTATTGATGTGTTAGAACAATGGAGAGTAAAATCAGAAGAACACTTTCAAGAGTTAGCAGAACTAGCTACAAAAAATAATTGGGAGGGTTTAATACTTAGAAAAGATTCTGAATACAAAGGTAAAAGAAGTAATGACCTTCTAAAAGTTAAGAAATTCTTTGATGAAGAGTATGTTGTAAAATCCATAGAAACATCAACACATAGAATTATTGTAAATGGGTTGGAGGTAGAAGAAGAGATGTTAAGTAATGTAATAATCGAACATAAAGGTTGTGACGTAGGTGTGGGTTCAGGTTTCGACCAAGAAGAAAGAAGAAAGTATTTTGCCTACCCAGAACTTATAATAGGTAAAACCATAACAGTACAATACTTTGAAGAGACTTTAAATCAAGATGGATGTCACTCATTAAGATTTCCAGTGGTAAAACATGTGTATGAAAATGGACGAACAGTTTAATAGATTCCTTTTAAGGTAGTTGATATTTATTATAAAAAAGAATTATGGTAAATTGGATAAACGGTTTTAATGCCGGTAACAAAAAAGAGAAATACAGTTTAACCTTTAGACTAGGAACCTTTACAGTATTAGAAATAAAGGTAGATAGTAGTGAATTTAGATTCATGGTATTAAATTTTGGTTTCGAGTTATATTACTAAATGGACAAGTATATCTATAGGGGTAAACTGGATAGAGTAGTTGATGGTGACACCATTGACGCTATGATAGATGTAGGATTTGATATCTGGGTTAAGAAAAGAATCAGATATAAAGGAATAGATACTTGGGAGAGTCGAACTAGAGACCTAGATGAAAAGAAAAAAGGACTAGCAGCTAAAGCCAGAAACAAAGAACTTCTGGAGAAGGTTAGTTCTAAATCAGGATATTTCAGACTTAAATCTTATGGTGTGGGAAAATATGGTAGAGTATTAGGAGAAATCTTTATAATGGATGAAAAGGAAAATTCTATTTGTATCAATAATCAATTAATTAATGAAGGACATGCATATGTCTACGATGGAGGAAAAAAGAAACTTTTCAAAGGATAATACTTTATATAGTCAGATAATTAATTTATATTTAAATAAAATCTTATAAACATGAAAATATTACTATTAACTTTAACATTACTATTCAGTAGTTGTTATATATACGAAGGAACTTACAGTCAAGCACAAACCACTAAACATAGTTGTGAACTTATGGAAAGAGGCCAGTCATGTCTGTCCGACCATTCATGTTGTAAAACAGAAGATGAGATATCTTATTGGAGAATTAACTACGTACCTACAATTAGTTTATATTATTATGACAACCTTCCTTATTGGGGTTATTACAGTGGTTACTATTATTATTATGGATACAGACATGTATATCCTTGGTGGTACTATTATAATTCTACACCACCATATTATTATGGTGTAACAACCCACGTATATTGTCATGTTAGTAATAGTGGTTACGTTTATAGACCTAGAGGTAACTGGAGACATAAAAATAAAACTAATTTAAGATATCATCACGATAAGGTTCATAATACAGGGATTAAAGTTAAAAATAATTCTAACAGACCGGTTAAATGGAGAACTACAAAAGTAAACGTTACTCGTACGACAAACACTAGAGTAAAAACAAATAGAAATTACACCCGACCTAATATTAATATCAAGTCAAATACTAATAAAAATAGGTCCAATATTAGGACTAATAATAGGTCTAACACAAAAATTAATATTAACAAATCTAATCATAGAACTAAATCTAATCGTTCTAGAAATACCAACACCAGAAGACCAAAATAGAAATTTATTACCCTTTATTAAATTCCCCATACTTAATTGTTTTATGGGGAATTTTTTTATATATTTATATAGAAAAATAAATTAAACTCTACCTTATAAAATTTAAAGACATGACTAAACAATCGGAAGATACAATGTACGAAATTTACACTAAATTAGAAGAAACAAAATTGAGACCTCAATTTGATAAACAGTTAAAAAAAATGGAGACCCAACATAAACATAAGTGGAAAGATATGTGTGAGAAATGGGAATATGCTTTTAAAAAAATTTCTAGTGCTGAGTCTTTAAAAAAATAGAAAAGGTAGTAGATTTAAAATATGAAGTATCAAGGTAAAAGAAAAGACCAGGTTGATTTTAGTAATTTAATGGTAATGTTAGGTATGGTAGGTATAGGAATAACTCTTATATTTTTATTACCACTATTTAAAACAAAACCTACAACCGACATAAAATCAACACACGAATATTGGTTACCAGGAGAAGATACTCAAATAAACGATACACTTTCTTATTCAGATGAATATAATATGTGGATAGGAGGAAATGGAGACACAATATGGGAATAATAATTTTAATAACGAGTTTTGCTTGTGGTGTTGTGGTAGGAATGTATGTCACAAGTCAGATAGAAACTCACATAGATAAAAACATTAAGAAGTAATGGCAAAACTAAGAAAACACGGACAAATAAGTAGAACAGAAAGAAGAAAAGATGCTGAACTAAGACAGGAAATGTATGACAAACTAACACCACAAGAAAAGTTAGATAGATTACCTCCAACAGGGTCTAATAAACAGAGAAAAAGACTAGAACATCTAGTTAAGTTTGGAAGAAAAATTAACGAACCAATTACACCTTCTAAAACTAAAAAGAATAAAGATAATAAACCATCAAGAAAAGAAAGATGGGAAGCAAAACAAAATAATTAATATGAAAGCACAAATGATTACAGATAAAGGAACGATGGTGTTAGACCTTTATGACAAAGAAACACCAAAAACAGTAAATAATTTTACTAATCTTATAAAGGATGGATTTTACACAGATTTAACTTTTCATAGAGTTATACCTGAATTTGTAGCTCAAGGTGGGTGCCCAAATGGAACTGGAACTGGAGGACCAGGATATGCTATTGATTGTGAGACTTCAGGAGGAGGTCAATTTCATGATAAAGGAGTGTTATCAATGGCACATGCAGGAAAGAATACGGGAGGTTCACAATTCTTTTTATGTCACAATAGACATAACACACAACATTTAGATGGGGTGCACACATGTTTTGGTAAAGTTTCTGAAGGATTAAATGTTATTGATTCTATACAGGCTGGGGATAAATTCACTATTACATTAATGGATTAATGTTAGATAGAATTTTTAATTTTATTAGTAATTTAGCTAAAAAGGCATCTGAAAAGAATGTAATAGGTACGAGTTATAACTACAGAAATAAATTATTTACTGGGATTATTATATTAATGGGTATCTATAACGGCATCACCACCTATCAAGTAGGTGAATGTGTAAATTGTTTAGGAGAGTTAACAGGGGAAGAAGCTGCAAAAATGATAAAAAATGGAACACCACAAAATAACGAATTAACCCAATGGTATATGAATAGAACATATGTTCCGTTTACCTCATTTGGAAAATTTCTTAAACAATGGTTAATCAATACCACAGGCCCTATTGTGATATTTTCTCTTATATTCTTTTCTTTATATTTCATATGGAATATAATAGATAATAAAATAAAACAATTTAAAAATAAAAAGATAACCGACATATTAGGTTTATTCGGTAATAATATAAATAAAAAATAAATATAAAATAAAATGGAAGATAAAAAACAAAGAGAAGTGGTAATGTACACAATGAAAAGTTGTGCATTTTGTAAACAATTAAAAGATATACTTAATGAAAAATCTATAGAATATGTGGAAAAAGATAGTGAAGTTCATGTTAACGAATGGGAACAAGTAAAGGCGGTGACTATGATACCGATGTTTCCAACTATTCTATTAGATGATGAATACTTTGTACCACAAAGAGATTTCCAAACTGCACAACAAGGAGCGGAACTCATTAACTATAGATTAACAACTAATTGGGTTAGACCTAATCCACTTCCTACATTACACGAAGGTATCAAAACAGTAAATGGAGCAATTGGAATTCTATCGAATAGATTAACAGCTATGAGTAATGCAATAAACAATCTTCAACAACAAGTTGAAACAATGAAACAACCTCAAAAGTCTACAGAAAATGCCGGGGTTAGTCAGTAGAAAAAGACACATCCTCAAGACCGTGACGTGGAGAATCGTAGGAACATTGGATACAATGTTTTTAGGATGGTTAATAACGGGTAGTCCACTAGTAGGGTTAAAGATTGGGGCTTTAGAATTATTCACAAAAATGATTCTTTATTATTTTCATGAACGTGCGTGGTATAAGTTTGGATTAGGTATACCAAAAAGGAAACTATTTAAAAAACTTCAAAAAAATGGTAACGGTAATAAAACTAAGTAAAGATAATCGCATGTTACGATTTGGTTTTGGTAAAAATAATAATGTGTGGTTTATACGATTAGACCTTTGGGTTTGTGGAATAAGAATAACAAAATAACATTTATGATGAAAAAAGACTTATTAAAATTAAAAGAAACACTTAACCATTCCGACAATAAATTACAACATCTACCCGCGATTAATAGGTATATACAACTCTTCTATGATAAATGGAAAGAAGAATCCAATCCCCATATAGAAGAGATTAGTGAGTACCACACTACCTTATTAGAAAAACTTACCAAATAGATACTTCTAAAGTCTCAACATTATATTTATAAGTAACCTAAATATAAAAGAGATGCCTCACAAAACCTACATAGAACATTTGTATCACTATCTTTGCTCTAAATGCAATAAATGGTGGAGTATAGCAGAAGGTACAGAATCAGATTTTGTAGTCTGTCCTCATTGTGCCCACCAAGATGTAATAGAGTTTAAACTAGATGACCAACAGGCAAAACATGAGAGAAAAGGAATTGGGTTATGAGTGCAAAGAAAACAAATCAATATACTCCAATACTAGAAAAAATATTAGAACATATTAAAGATGACAAACTCCAATCAAAAAAAGATTTAAAACTTTATGGTATTAATGGAGAATCTCTCCAAAAGGAAGTAATGTGGGATATATTCGAAACTTACATACTAGGTGAAAAGGATAAAAAAGAAAAATCTAAGATAATTAAAAAATTTCATAGGGGTAATCTTCTATAAGAAAAAAGTATTTATTAGTAATGAAAACCAAGATTAAAAATATAGTAAGAGAACAGAGTCTCAAAGGAATGGAAAATCAACAAGAGATAGTTCAGGATGTAATAGAAAAAGTATATCCACATATTGTTACTAATTTAGGACCAAGTGAATATAACGAAGAAACTCCTAATGTGGAAGTTTGGAATGATATCTACGCTAGATATAGTGGAATTCCAGAGATGAGGGGAGAAGCTAGTAAAAAAACAAAAGCAGAATGGAAAGATGAAGATAATACTATCTATGTTTATTATCTTAATATGGAAGACGAAGAAGACATAATAAGGTCATTATTACACGAATACACCCATTCATTACAAGACCCCGACCCAGATAAACGTGAAGAAAATAGAAAAGATGGGTATGACTTGGACCCAGATGAGATAGGAGCCCATGCAGCAGAAGAAAGTTGGAAAGATTATATCATCTATCTGGAAAACAATCTAAATGAACAAATCATAAAAACACCCAATCCTTCAAACGGATTTAGTCCTCAACTAATCAATTATTTAAAATATATTTTTACTATGTACGGTGATAGGTCGTATGAAAATTTTGATAAGGTAGTGGATGAGGATTTAAATGCTGATATGTTTGCTCACCGTGGAATCCTTTATACCACTTTACTTGCGAATGTGGAGCATCACAATACAGGGACAATTTTAAGGTTATTAGAAGAGATACCTTATGAGGAATATATAATAACTAACTTATATGAGTACAATATAGAATATAAAGGTGAATATCAACGATATTCGGAGATGGAAGAGTGTATTGAGGAGACAAGTGATTCTGCTTATGGTCAGAGAAGTGGAGACGATTGTGAGTGTTATTCTTGGGGAGAAATATACGTTCCAACTAAAGATGGAGAAGAAGAAAGAGTAGATTGTATTGAAGCGTCTACTGAACAAATGGAAAAAGCTGGGGTAAATGAATGTGACTGTGAAGAGTGGGAGGAGATGGATGTAGACCTTTATTATTATCCTAAAATAGAAGCTACTGCAATGAGTTATAGATTGCTAGACAAAGAATCTTCACCTTCTGATATGGATGACATGGGTGACGAAGACATGGAATACATAATCCTAGATACGGATTATGAAGATAATGCTTATGAGGCGGAAACATGGGAATATTTTCATGATTATGAGGAAGGAAATGTAGACTATTTTGACGTAAATACTGAATATGTAAAAGACGAAATAATAGGAGCCATATCCCAGTACAGTAGTTTACTAAAACCTGAGCGACTTCAAGAACAAAACGAACAGATGAATTTATTTCCTTATGGACAATGGGAATTTCCGGTAGGTTGGGAGGAAGATGACGACTATATTGGAGAAGTAAAACATAATGTATCCGAAAATATATTCAAAAAGATTTTTGATTATTGGGATAGAAAAGGCATAGACTTTTCAATATTCAAATTACTAGGGGTTCCTAATAATATTGTAAGTAATGTATATATTTTGAAACGATACATTCAGAACACCACCAAACCCATTCCAGTATCTTATAACTTTGATTGTGATGATTTAGCAGAGTTATTTGATACAAGTTCTAGAGATTATGATTTGGGTTATGTTAAAGAGTATCTATGTGGTGAAGATTCATTTTGGGATTCCGAAGATTGGTACAATTATGAGTGGGAGGAGTATATGACAGACCAAATTGATGAAAAGAATTGGAAAACTATAAGTGAAATTTTTGGTGGTGTATCTCAGTCAGTTGCGGAAGATATGTTACAAGAAAATTCTTCTAGTGAAGAAGTTGATGAACTAATAGAAAAACATCAAGAAGATATAGATGAGATTCAAAGCTTTATAGTGTGGGCACATAATGATGAACATGAATGGGCAATTAAAAATGGGATGACCAAAGATATAGTGGATAAGATAACTGATTATTTCCCAGAAGGACAAATGGTTGAAGGTCTTGGAGGTGGAAAAAATTGGTTAATTGAAGGTGACCTAAGAGACTACATAAATCACCAATGGGATAATACCGACACATACCAATATCATGAAGACTACAGTGGTCAACCAATAGAAGATTGGTTAATAGGTGCGCCTTTAACTAATACTAATATAACAAACTATATCTTTGCTACTTTAATGGAAGAAGAATATAAATTCTGGTCTTATTGTGAAGGAAAACAAGGAGACTGTTTACAACCAGAAACTAAATGGTTTGATGGTTACTACCACCCAAACTATGATATTAATCATTCCCTAGCTGATAGGTTGACTGAATTAACGTCTGAACCAACAATAGCCACACAATTCGCAGTCGCAGACGATGAGACCAACCCTTTAAATGAAGCTCAAGAAGGTAAGGACGGTAAAGACTTAGAAGCAAAACTCAATGCGGATGATGGATATGAAGTATATGAACCATTCACCCGTAGTGAGACAACGATTCTAAATTTCTTAGTAAAAGAGTTTACTATGGAAGAGTTAAAAACTGTTGCTGAACACGATGACACCCAATGGCCAGGAGGACTATACGATAAATGGTCATCCACATTAAAATTAGTTGGTGAAAGAACCAGTACCCCAGAGGAATTAGGAAAAAGTACTCGTTTTGCTAGATGGATATTAGACAATTATCGTAATGCAGGAGTGGAGGATTTCGGAGATGATTCCCTTGACTTTAACAGAATGGAAGGTGAAGATGCAATTAAAGCTTGGCCTTCTCTCTACAGTATAATTGGAAGTGAATCGGGATGGGAAAGAATATACAGGTCCGGTGAGGTTGAGATGGTAGGGTTTGATAGTGAGGATGTGTTAAATAGAGCAGAAGAGTCATTTTGGGACCATGAACCTAATATGGAAACTGATGACTATGGTGACTATGAATCAGATAATGATGTAGAATTTGAAAGTCCAAGTCATTATAAAATACTTAAAGAAAATAAGGGTTTAAATAGACTGATAGAAAGTTATACAAACCATGCATGTAATTTATATGAATTATTGGTTCATCAATACAAATCAGTTAATAAAGTAAAAAGAAACCAACTGAAGGAAAGTATAGAAAACTATATACATAAAAATTCTTTAGATAAAAATTTATTATATCTTAATGAAGAGGAAATTATAAAACATCTTTTAAATCAAGGAATTATAGTTGAAGATAAAATAAAAAATTCCCTAATCATAGAAGAACCACAAACCAACAATTGGTGGAAAAACTTACCTAAAAAAGAAAAGAAAAATATATTAGAACATGGGTTACCACCTATAGATGATGAAGCTCCTAAAGAAATTCCTGAGTTTATTAAGAAACTATTAGTTGTTGCCAAGTTTACCTCAACTGGGACGTGGGGAGTTGCTCCCTCAACATTTTTATTATATATGAAACCTAATGGTCAAGTAATGTACGTTAAAAAATCTGCAAGTTTAAATAATGTACCAGAACAATTTACGGTAGGTAATACAGTTTCTTTTGGGGATTTACTTAATTTTGAAAATAATTCTAGATATGATTTAACAATGAAAGGTAATATTCGTGAAACTTATTTATCTACAGGACGTAGAATAATAGAGAAACATACCATAAAGGTAACACCACAAAAACAATTTTACTTAAAATCTCTACTAAAAGAAATGAAGTCAGATAATATTAATGATTTATTAAAACTAGCACAGAATACTAAACTTGGATGGCAAGGAGGTCCAGGAAGAAAAATAGTATTTGAATTTTTAAATAAATTAAGAGAGAGTGGATTAGTAAACATGTTTCAAGCAACGGATTTTCTTTGGTCTGGTTCCAGATGGTTAAAGAAATGGATAGATTTACATCAACCAGAATCCTTAGAACCTATAAACGACTATGAAGATGATGCAATGACCCTACAACATAAAGAAACTATACAATATCTTTTAAATAATGCAGATAGTGTAAGAGATGTTATAATATCTAATGTTATCGCAAAAGCAGAATTAAAAGGAGATACCAGTTTAGAAGGAGCAAATCGTCTAATGAGACCAGCTGCTATGGATATGGTAAAATTATGGGGACAAACCTTGGCCAATTAAAAAATTATCCTTATATTTGTAGTATGTTTGAAAGAAAAAATAATAACCCAATCAATAACGTAACGTGGAACGGAGTTTTACTCTATCTCCATTTGTATGTAACAGAAGACATTATGAATGTTATATATGATAAAGAAATAAGTGAGAAAGATGCTGTAACGTTACTTGGGGTAAGTGAAGATGACATTTATCAAAGTAGAAGAAAATATCTACTAGACCATAACGTACATGTCTTTAGAGAATCTCACTCCTACCCCAACCAATTTAAAATTATGACGGGAGATATGAAGTGGGTGACTTTTAATATAGAGGACAACGCGAGAGTAGCTTAATTTGTTAAAGCGATATACATCCAGTATATAGATGGTGGTTCGATACCACCCTCCCGCTCTAAAATTAATTTAAATTTACAAATATGATAATGTTAATTATAATAATAGTATTGGGGATAATTCTTTATAAACCTTTATTCTATGGGACTAAATTTGACCAAAAGTTAAGTAAACGAAGATATAAAAATAGAAAGAAGTAATATAAAGACCGTTAATCGGTCTTTTTATATTTATAGATATATGGGAAAAGCAGACAACAGAAGAGAAAAATTACTAAAAATGTTTGGAGAGAGAAGGGAACAATGGGCACTCGAAACGTGGAAGTTTATTAGAGAAAGTGGACCAGAGAAATGGACTGAAGGATACGTGTTGTCTTATAGTGATAAGATAGACCAAATAAATGCATTAATTGAATATTTTGAAAATCAAGAAGAGTATGAAATATGTGAATATTTGTTGGGTATTAAAACTACAACCACCAATAAAAGATATATGTTATAATTAGTTATATTTATTAGTATGAAATTATTAATCACAGAAACCCAAAAACGTAAACTTCTAAAAGAAGAACCACTCCTAACAGACATTTTAAAAAAGGCTGTTATGAAAGCTATAGAGAGTCCGGAAGTTCAAAAGATTATTCAGAAAGGAATGGAAAATGTAATAGAAAGAGGTGCAGGAGAATTAAAAAAATTTACTGACAGTCCTAAAGACTATATTAATACCCTTAAAGCGAACATTCGTCCTAGTGTTAATTTAGATGCTGAAAAAAATGTATATGTTCCTGGTGAATTCGAGGATGTAGAAGAAGTTGAAGTGGAAAAAGAAAATATTAAAGTAAAAGAAAGACCAGCTATAATTTCCAAAAAAGAAGAGATTCAACGTAGTAGAAGATATGTTAAAGAATTAACTGATAAGAAAGGATATAAAAGTAGAAGAGATAGAGATAATATAGATTTGTTAAAAATTAATATTGCAAAATTAGAAAGAGATTTACAACAACTTTACGATGAGGAATAAAATTAAAAAAATATTAAGAGAAGAATATTGGGAAGTGGGTGATGACGATAAATGGAATTCCTTAGAAAAAGATTTAAGATATGTTGTTGAACGTTTAATTGAACGTCATAAAGATAGTTGGGGTGGAGACCAATACGCTGTCATGGGTGCTATAGAACAAGTACTCGAAGGTATGTTTCAAAAAGTTGAAAGATAGTTAGACTTGACAACTCTCTTAATAAAGTTTAATATTAATTATAAAAATTAAGAACATGCCAAAATCAAGACACAGAAAAAATCACAAAAAGAAAGTACAGGCTTTTAAACAGAGTCAGGAACACGCAAAAACTAGAGAAATAAAAGAGTATTATCAAAAGATGCAAGATAAACAAGAGGCGTTAAAAAAATCTCAAGAAGATAAACCTGAACAACCAAAACCAATTACTTTATAATAAGGTTCGCTACTCTTAAATTACTAGATATTTATGTGTAATGGACAATTCAAAAAAAATTAAACACACTAACCTTACTGAAGGTGAATCACCAGAAGAAAACAATATTCTGGATGATTTACAAGTGCTTGTTAATTTATGGAGAGACGATAATTTAAAGAGTATTTCTCCTATTGTTTCCCTACAAAAGTTAATAGATGATTACTACAGTAAACCTTTAACAGAAATGGTAGGTGGTGACCAAGAATGGCACACCAAAGAACAAGGAGAGTTTTTTACTCTTGATGGTAGTGAAAATTTAGGTAATAGTGATTATTTTAAAGATGACGGATTTGATATTATCCACCAAAGTTCAGGAGAACACCATTTATCGGACATTTCTCCCGAGTCAGAAGAAACTTACATCCCTAAAGGTAGTAAAAAAATTAAAAAAACAGTACTTAAACCACAACTTAATAAAGGACCATTTAATATTTCTATTTCAGAACAAAAGGAGGATAATGATAATATAGTATCCGGGGGAGAAACATATATGTGGAACTCGGAAGAAAAAACACACACATTAACTAGACCAAGTATATCTAAAGAAAGATTCTTCCAACTAGTTAAATCAATTAGTGTTAATATAAGTAAAGAAGAATTAAACCACTTAGATGGGGCTGATTTATACGATATTGAGAATGCTTTATCACATATAGTAAAATTATACGGTACAACTATAACAGAGTTAGGGGGTATGACTTCCGATAGTTTAGTATTTAAGTTACTACTAACTAGTTTAGATAATTATGAAGGATTAGTTAATAATGAAATAACCAATTTTGATTCCTTAAAGTTAAGAACCCTTAAAACTTATAGGGTATATCTCGAGGAAGATGTGAGTGTATATAGACGTTATTATTGGGAACCAATAGTGAACGGTTATAGTGAAAAGAGTGTGGAAGCAGTAGTACACGATAATGAGGATGGCAGTTATGCATATTATGAGTGGGATACTGAACCAGGCTATAAAGTGGATGATGGGGATTATGATAGTGAAGGTGTTGATATAGTAGATGTTGAAGAAATACAATCTACACCCTTAACAGAGTCAAAAGAATATGGAATGTATGGTCCGAAATTAACAGAAATAGGAGCAATATTAATAAATCATTTAATAAAAGAGTATAGTAATGATGAATTAGAAATATTACATCGAACTAACCCCTATAATTTTCCAGCGAACTTATTAAGTATCATGAAACTTTATAGTTTGGATGATACACACCGAGTTAAAAAACTAATCCAATTGATGGCTAATAATAATTGGGAAAAAGTAGACTATAAAAAATTTATAGGTAATGACTTACCACAACTTATATCTTATACATTTATGAAGAGTTTTGAAGAAACTGAAACACAAATAAAATCTGCAATAATAGAAATAAATGACACTAATTGGGAATCTGCTGTGTGTAGTGCAAATAATGAGTTTTGGGATTGGGACCCAGAACAAGACTATTTAGAAACAGTAGATACAGACTTCACTGGAAACGAAGAGTGGGAATCTATAGAAGTCAATGGTAAAGAAGTTTGGAGAGCCGGTGAAAACAACAAATATAATCCTATAAATCCAGAAAACTGTTAAGAACAATATTATGAAAATTAAATTAACTGAAATACAAATAAAAGAATTAATGTCCGAAGCGGTATTAGCTGACCCTATGAATACAGAAAACATTTCTAGTCCTTTTGGTCCAAGATGGGGGAGAAATCATAACGGAGTAGATATTATTGCGAAAAGTGGTACCCCAATAAAAGCACCAGCGGATGGGGTAGTGGATGAAGCATGTTGTCAATCCGAACGTACATGTGGAGGAAGAATAAGAATTAAACATGATAATGGATTAGTAACTAGATATTGTCACGTTAAATCATTTAATGTAAGTGAAGGTCAAAGAGTAACAACAGGACAAGTTATAGGAACTAGTGGTGGTGGTAAGAGAGATATTGGTAAAGGAAATTCCATGGGAGCACATTTACACTATGAAGTTTATAAGGATGGAAAACCTGTAGACCCAATCGCGTATGGGTTCATAACTGGAAAATATAGTGAAAATGCACCAGCACCCGAAAAACCTGAAGGTGTTATTGCAATGAGAGGAGATGGGATGTATGGTAAAACTAGTGATGTAGTTAGAGAAATTCAATCAATGTTAGTATCGAGAAATTATATACTACCTAGATTTGGGGTGGATGGTAAGTTTGGACCCGAAACACAACAAGCTGTAAAAGCATTTCAAACAGACTATATGGGAAAAGTAACTGGAATGGTAGATGAAGAGATGAAAGTTAAACTATCTGATGAATCAAACGTAAATTTAAAACCAGAAAGAAATGACCTTTTACAAGTACAAAAATTAAGTAAAGAAGGTCAATTCGATAATTTTTCACCAGTAGTTAAAGATGCTATAACAAGTGCTTCTATTAAACATGGAGTAAATGTAGATGTCTTAGCAACGATTGCTAATATAGAATCTGGTGGTAATCCAGGAGCGGTAAATAAAAAAAGTCAGGCCTCGGGATTGTATCAAGTACTACCAAGATATTTTAAAGATTATGGGTTAAATACAACCACAGTTTTTAATCCTGTAGAAAATGCAGATAAGGCTGCTGCCAAATTAAAAAATAAAATAATATCATTAAATACCTTTTTAGGAAGACCACCAACCCCTTCTGAGTTGTATGTAGCTCACAATCAAGGGACTACAGGATTTAAAGTTATAAAATTAGCTTGTGATAGTTATGGGGCATTAGGTGGTGTATTAAGTTTAAGAAAAGCAGCTATAGAATTAGGTAAATCAGAATCTTTTGGAGACCATGTTTATAATAATATGGTTGGGAATAAAGGAGGAACCCCATGTAAGTTTTTAAATACCTGGAATAAGATATATGCTAATAAACAAATAAAATTAGAGAACTTGGTTTAAGTTATGGGTAAAACTGAAAATATATTTGAAAAGACAGCTAAATTATTAAAAGAGAATAATTTAACTTTAGATATTCTTACACCTGATGTTATAGAAGAAATTCAAGAAATGACAAAAAGTCATACTGACATTTCCGTTACTAATCTAACCGAACAGGTAGACCCAGAAGATTATGGAATTATAGATGGTAAAAAAGGAAAAGAAGACGGAGCAGAACGTCTATATAAACAACATGCACACGATAACGAAGATTACGTAGACAACTCACCGTTTACCAAACTAGAAGTTAGTATATTAAATCAATTACATAAACAATTAAGCAAGGAGGATTTACAATCACTCACGGACGAGTCACCGAATACATATGGTGCGGGTAAAAAGTTTTGGGAGGTTTTGAAAATATTTGGTATTCCGTTTCAAAATGATTCAGTGTATCAAACTAAAATGTCTAAATATGCAAAATGGGCATTTGATAATTGGAGGGAAGAAGGAGATTATGGAAGTATTGAAGCACCAATTAAAACACCCCTTAAATGGTATGATGTAGACAGAGCAGAAACGGGTAGTCAAATAGAGTATAGAGATGGTAGTGCTGAAGTGTTGGGTTATGATGAAGACAATGCAGGAGAAAGAGCAGATTTGGAATGGTATGATTGGGGTGGAGATATGGAAACTACAGATTATGGTGATTACGAAACTTATGACTCAAGTATAGACAGAACAGACTTTTTAAGAATAGCGGAGTCTGATTTAAGAACTAAAGCGTTAATTTCTATAGGTGGGATTCAAAGAGACAAAGTAACTACACCTAAATTTATTAAAAATATATTTAAAAGTTCTGGTCATAAAGCAAAAAGTAGTGGTATAGAACCAGAAGATGGTGAAGAATGGAA
>TARA_R110002012_G_scaffold11444_7_pt1 | contig 15203 bp, 10 predicted proteins | sample TARA_R110002012 | Tara Oceans TARA_R110002012 (sample SAMEA4396515) | marine metagenome | biome: Westerlies Biome; feature: [DCM] deep chlorophyll maximum layer (ENVO:01000326); material: water (ENVO:00002006), including particulate matter (ENVO:01000060) such as... | depth 40 m
AGCCTACAACATGGACCTATCTGAAAGACGCGCTAGAAGTACTGTACAGTATGTAATTTCAAAAGGAATCGCAAAAGAACGTATTAGCGGAGAAGGATTTGGCGAAAGCAGACCTGCGGTGGCTTGCGGGGACAATTGCACCGAAGCCCAACATCAGCAGAATAGACGTTCCGATTTTATTATTGTAAAGCGTTAGTCTATACTATACAATCAAACTGGTAACCAACCAGAAAAAGAACCCCTGCTTATTTCCATTGCGGATTGTTGCGGGGGTTTTTAATTTGAATATTTTAAAACTAAAGATTTTGATTTTTTCCGGTATGAAAAGTAAAAAGCTGCTTTAAACAGTCTTTTTTGAATATAAATTCCATTGAAAATTATTAGGAATTGAGATAAGAACTAGCACTCATGGGAGTCTATCCTAATCAAGCAAACGTTAATTGAGTACAAACTAATTTATACCATGAATATATTTGTCCTTTAGCCTATAAAAATCATTGATATAATCAGGTAACATATTTTCGAAATAGTTCTTAGAAAACTTGCTGTTCTCCCTATATTTATTAATTATTAAGTTTAAAGAGTCTCGAGACACTAAATGTGCTTTGAAATAAAGCAAATCCATTAATAGTAAAGAATCATTCGGATACTTCTCAAATTGTCTTTCTTTTGAACTAACAATATCCTGCACATATCTATCGCCCTCTTTTTTATTATGCAATTTATACTCTCTATACCCTTTTGCATACAGATTAAAATTAGAAAAATCTACGATTTCCGATGAATCCACACGATCCATTAATTCTAACAACTCATCATAGTGCTGCGATTTAAAATATATAGGGAAAATACGTTCCCACTGTTTCTTATCAATTTTCCCAGATTTAATAAATTTTTGAGAATTTATTATTTGATAGGCAGAGTCTAAAAACTTTTCATTTCCAGTTAATGTATAATCTAAATTGAGCTGATCTAGTCTTTTTAAATACTCGGAATTCACAGTACTGTCCCCTTTACCAAGACAAGATGTTAAACATAGAAAGAGTATATTAATCTTTAAAATCATAGTCCATTTCTTCATGATTTATATTTTCGGTGAAATTGGTAAAATTAGGCATTAGTGTTGTAGTTCCAAAAATAGTGGGATATTTTAAGAATGCTCCCTGTTGATGATCAGAATATAATCCTTTAAAATCAATTTTCATGTTAAAGTTGTCAATTGATTGAAAAGTACTTGCTGGAATAAGAAACTTATAGATCAAACTTCCCCCATTCGAATATTGAATTAAGCTAGAACCTTCATTGTTAAATTGCGGAATTGATGTTCCATTTACTGATAATTCAATGCCTTTAATGCTCATATTTGCATCTAAATATCCGCTTTTAGAATTTCCTAATATACCAATTGATACATTAACCCCATTAAAATTCTGTCCGAAGTACCATTTTCATTAGAACTATAAGTTAAGTTTGGATGAAATCCAATTGTATAATCGGTTTCCAAAAGAGTATGATTAACTCCATATCCTTGGGTATCGCTCTTATGTTATGGGATAGTAATAAGTTTGGTGGAGGACTGTATGGTAGCCTCCCAACTTCAACTAAATTTGGAAAAACATCTTTTTTTACTATATTAGCAATTAATATTTCTTCCCTCTTAAAAACTAATATTACCAATCTTAAGCCGCTCCTAAGCCGACTGCATGCCGATATCATGCCGACGCTACTCCCTAGATACCTCACTGGTCACTCACTGGTGGGTAAGTCTCTATTATATCGTCACCACAATCCCACTCTAGCGTGGGCACCCCCGTTTTCACAACACCGATAGATCAAACTTTGAATGCCCTGTTGGTTCGCGATTATATCGCGTTCCTAGTCTATTCAAACCGATAAATCCTGAGATAATCAAAACCAACCAAAATAATGATAAATCTTAAAAAAAAAGCTGCAAGTAAAAAATTACAAGCAGCTTTTTAAAATGAATTATTTAAACCTTATTCCACTACGGAAACATTATCTATTTGGTACGTAGTAGTAGTTCCGTTTGATGCACCTTCATATTGGTAAGCAATATAAACTACTTGGCCCGCATAGGCAGAAAGGTCCACATCACCAGAAGGGGTAAACTCATCACCATAACCGCTTGTGTTTCCACTGGAAATGGTTGCATTCAAGTTTGTCCAAGTTGCTGTTGTAACATCCCCTGTAAAATCAGTTGAAATTTTCACTGTAAGTGCAGCGCCGTTATTAAAACCATCATTTGTTTCAAAAGTAAGGGTCGGAGTAGATCCGCTAGGTAAAATAAGTCCTGGTGTAACTAACCAAACTTCATATGGGTTTTCATTTGAGTTGTAAGCTGATGTCTGCGCATATTTGTTCGAATTATATTCACGTACTTCATAAAGACGGGTACCCCCATTTACGTTGACGTTTGTCCATCCTGAAATATTTACATTCATACCGGTACCGGCGGTTTGCCCTTCAAAGTTTTCTGAAAAAGGTAATTCCAAAGCATCGCCGGGACCACCATTGCTGCAACGCTCTCCGTCCATCTGCACATCATCTGTATCGCGAATAAACAATTGATAATCGCTGTTGAAAATACTCAAAACAGCAGTAAGGGTACCATTGCCTTCAGGTAAAGTCATGTTTTTGAAATCTGCAAAGCCACTGGTTCTTAATAAAACAGTCTGGCCATCACAGTTTTCTACGGTTCTATTTACGCCAAAAGTATTGTCTAGGTTTCCGTATGCCTCAACACCCGCTACACCGTCAGGAAACTGAACACCTTCAAATTTTACTAAAGTGTTCAATCTTGCAGGGTTTGATGCTTCCGCCACCCCTATAACCGTTGGAACCAATTCAACACTTTCGGTAGAACGCATGATACGGCTTTCAAAATCTTCAATCTCTATACGTCCAACCTCATCACCATCTTGAGTACCAATTGTTGGCAGACCAGCATATTCACCAATATACAATCCATCAACGCGGAAGTAGATTTTACGGCCCGGACCATATTTAGTGTAGAGGTCAGTTGCATTGGTAGAAATTGAAAGGCCTGCTGTTGGGTTTTCAGGTTTGTCCTGAATGATAAGCTGCTTGTAATAATTACCAGACTCATCGCTAGAAACTACATAAGCTTCTATGTAAAGTGGCTCTGTAGAATCTGGCCCTGCTTCAACTTTTACAGGTTCAAAACCGCCATACATTTCTTTAACGGCAGTAATGGTGGTGTTTACGTCAACGTTTGGTTCTTCTACATTAATCTCTGGCACGTTATAGTCATCATCCTGTACACAGGAAGTAGCAATCATTCCTAAGAAAAATAGGAAAGGTATAAGTTTGATGTTCAGTAATCTTTTCATATTTATAAAATTAATTCTTTTTTCTTATTTAAAATCTTACGTAAAGGTTAAGGTAATAGGTAGTTCCGTATCCGTACCAGTATTTTGGCCCAAATACACGGGTATCGTTTGCAGTGTCTTCAGAAAGGGTTCTGTAGTTTGCGCTTCTTCCCTGTTCAAAACCACCAGTCTTATATTTTTCGTCGAAAATATTGTTGATACTTGCAAAGAAGCCAACAAAATAATCTTTTATTTTCCAAGACTTTCCGCCCACAACGTTTACCAACATATAGTCATCAAACTTTTCCTGCTTTAGCAATTCTCTTGCTATTGCGGGATCGTAATCGTTAAAAGGCTGTCCGTCTGTGTCCAAATAAAAATTTGATGTTCTAGTAAGTGGCGACACATCTATATATGCATTGTTGAAATAGTTTGTAGTTGCGCCAAACCACCAGAAGTCTGGGTCGCGGTATTCAAAGCCTATTTGATAAGCCTGTTGGGGACCGCCAGCAACTTTATAGTTTTCCAAATATGATTTTCCAAAGCTTACAACGTTGTCAAAATCATCAGAGGTTATATAGAGGTCTGGGTTATTGTCATACGTATTCTGTCCATAAGCTGCAGCGCCTTTTAACTTAATGGTAGGGGTAACTTGGGCTTCGATACCAAACTCTGCTCCCACGTTCTTTTTATCAATATCAGTTAAAACCTCTTGTACAAATGCAGTGGTTGAATTAATTCCGGGAACTGAAATACCGTCGGCATAATAGAAGGAAATTTCAGAAGCATCCTGCATTAAAGTGTAGTAACCGGTTAAACGTGCTTTCACGATTGGCGAACGGAAAATGTAACTCCCGTCAATGCTCATGTTCTTTTCTTCAGTTAAACCAATAACAGTATTATTGTTCTGGCGTGAGTTGGAAAAGGAATTTCTAAGCGAAGGTGCATCGGTAAAATATGCACCGTTTACTTCCAAAATGTGTCTTCCGGATATTTTATAGGTAGCTCCTGCTTTTCCACCATAGGTAGTAAAATCCAATGCTTCACTTTTACCAAAAGAATTGTCTGGGAAGTTACCATTACGGTACAGTCCATTTCTTTGATAGGTGGTTTTGCCTAGTTTTCCTGCCAAGTAAAAATCTACTTTTGAATAAGTGAACTGCCCTTGTACAAAACCACTATAGTCTGTAGCGTCAAGCTCAAAGTTGTATTTGAATTTATCTCCTTCACCAACAACGCGGTCTGGGTTGTTCAAATCACTTTGTGATTCATCGCCAAAGTTGAAGGTATCAACATCCAAATAACCATTGCCGCCCAGTAAATCTATCATATTGGCAAAGTTGCTTGAATTAAGGTTTCTATAATTAAAAGAAGCGGTCAAGGCAATGTGGTCTGTCAACTGCGAGTTCAAAATAGTATTTGCGGAAAGTTGCTTATCGTCATTTCTGTCTTCATACAGATAGTACCGCGAAGTCCCTCCGTAAAAAATATTTGTTTCATAGATATCTTGCCAGTCTATTTGGCCATCGTTAACAAAACTTGAATAAGCCTGGTAGGCTCCTTCGTAGTTTGTGCCAGTTGGGTCTGCCAAAAAGTAACTTGGTAGTTTCTGGTAATACGTAGGATCAGGGTTTGGGGCATTGTCATAACCTAAACGGCTATTCCCCGTTTTTCCAAATTGATAGCCCACATTGGTATTAAGTTGAGTTTTTTCTGAAATATCCCAGAAGTGGTTCAACATAATAACAGGCTCTTCAATTTCCCTAATACGCGAGTTGCGAATTTCGCCATCTTGCTCACCCCAATATGCATTGTACTGAGTTCCTTTTAGGTCATATACCTCTTGGGTATTGGGCGAAGATTTACCTCTTCGGTTCGGCGTATAGAATGCTGTAAGGTTAAGACTGTGGGAGTCGTTCAATTTTTTTTCTACTGACGCAAAAAATGAATTGGCATCGTACAAAGTACCGTCATTAAATCCTTCTTCACCAAAACGTCTCGATAATAGCACAGAATAGGCCCAACCGCTTGGCAACAACCCACTGTTATAGGAGCCCATAACCCTGCCACGGTAACTTCTGTTACTTGTAGCATAAGAGATGCGCCCTCCCTTTCGGTATTGCGACGCTCTCATAATAATATTGGTAGTACCTGCAAGGTGGCCAAAGTTGTACTCATTTGCAGAAGTACCCATCGAAAACATTTGGTTTCGCTGGGCATCGTTGAGACCTCCCCAGTTAGACCATTGGGGCCTTCCATTATATAGTTTGTTCATTTCCAAACCATTGATAAGGACTTTTCCATCTTCAGAATCGTAGCCTCGTGGTCTGAAAAAAGTTGCGCTAAAATCATACGAAGCTGCATTCAAAAACACATCTCTTGAAGCCTGCAATAAACCTGAAACGTTGTAAGAAGTTCCTTCGTCTTCGTCCAATTCGTTATCTGTAAGACTAATAACTCCTATTTGGGCCTCAATTGCTGATAGGTCAACCTCCATCAAAATTGACTCTAAAGCCACTGGCGCATTGTTTTGGATAGTTACTGGGATTCTCAAAGTAACATAACCTGATTTTGAAAATTCCAAAACCTGCTCGCCCTGCGGAAGGCTTTCCTGCGAAAAAGAAAAAACACCTTCGGCATCACTGCTGGTTGTGAAAATACTGTTTAAAATACTGACTTCTACGTCTGGGATTGGTTCACTGGAATTTGTGTCTAGCACTTTACCAGTAATTAAGGTTTCTTGGGCAAACATTGAAAAACCCGAAAAGATAACCATTAAGGTAAAAATGAATTTGTTCATTCTAAAATTTAAAGTTTTTAATATTAAGATATCTTTAAAATAGGGTGCAAAAATAAATTTTTTAAATGAAATAACTACTTTTGGCCCCATTAATGAATAAAACTTTACTTAAACATAATATTTGAAAAGTACTATGAAATTATCCATTTGGTTTTTCGCCATAACACTGCTAACATTCACCGCTTCTTTCGGCCAAAATGAAAAGCAGTACAAAGTAAATACAATCGCCTTTTACAACGTTGAAAACCTTTTTGACTATGAAGACGACCCAATCACTTTTGACGACGACCGCACCCCAGACGGAAAAGATCATTGGACCCAGGAAATTTATGAAGCAAAATTGGCCAATATGGCCAAGGTGATTTCAGAAATAGGTGAAGATGTTACAGGAACTTCTCCCGCAATTATTGGCGTTAGCGAAATAGAAAATCGGCGCGTACTTGAAGATCTTTTAAACCAGGAACCCTTGGTAAAAAAAGATTACGGCATTGTACATTTCGACAGTCCTGACCGTCGTGGGATTGATGTGGCTCTGTTATATCAGAAAAAACTTTTTACCCCTACCAATTACAAAGCCTACGAACTTGTAATTTATGATGACCAAGACCGTAGCAAACGTATTTATACCAGAGACCAATTATTGGTGAGCGGTATGCTGGACGGTGAAAAAATCCACGTTATTGTTAACCACTGGCCCTCGCGAAGTGGTGGCGAAGCACGCAGCAGACCCAAGCGTATAAAAGCCGCAGAACTTAACAAACAAATAATGGATTCCTTATTTAGTGAAGACCCTTATGCAAAAATTATTACCATGGGCGATTTAAATGATGATCCAACCAATGAAAGCGTAAAGGATATTTTAAAAGCCAAAAATGATCGCGAAAACATGAAAATAAAAGAGCTTTACAATCCAATGGAAGATATGTTTAAACAAGGATTGGGCACCCTGGCCTATCGGGACGGCTGGAACCTTTTTGACCAAATCATTATTTCAACGGAATTGGCAAAAAAAGACTATTCAAGCTATCGCTTTTACAAGGCGGGAATTTTCAACAAAAGCTACTTAGCTACACCCCGCGGACAATATAAAGGGTATCCATTCCGAAGTTTTGTAAATGGATACACGGGTGGTTACAGCGATCATTTTCCCGTGTTTATATATCTTATTAAAGAGAAAAATTAGGAATAGATTCTATTCATTTAAAAATAAAAAATCCTGCTGAGCTATTTTCAGCAGGATTTTTTTTAGAAATATAATTTCTTTAGAACCACTCGTTCCACGGAATTCTGCTTAACATTAAAACAAGTGCAATGGTATAAAATATCGCCAGAGTCTTAAATTTTCCGCTGGAAAGCAGTTTCTTTTTATGTTTTGAGTACCCAATCGTTATAAAAATAACGGTCAAAATCATAACCATAGGGTGTTCCACAGCATATAGCCGAGCGGTGGAGTCTTTCATTACAACTCCCATTCCCGAATTAGTAATATTCTGTAAACCCAACGGAGAAACAAAATATAGCACTAAGCCTATAAGCAGCTGAATATGTGTGACGATAAGCGCAAAGAGTGAAATTCTAAAATCTTTGGCACCATATTCCCTTTTTGAGAAAAATCCTGCGAGTGCGTTGATGGTTGCAAGCAAAACAATAAGGAGCACTAAATAAGCCCAATAGGAATGAATAAATTGAATTGTTGAATACATACTTGTGTGTTTTTGAAGTGCATCAAATATAAGGTTTATAAATAAAAAAAATGCCCCAAAAAGCTGGGGCATTTTTATAAACCAATTTAATATTTATTAGAAGTCGTAACGAATGCTAGCGTTCCAAGTTCTTCCATTACCATAAAAGTAACCGAAAGAGTCTTTTTGGCTTAAATACATTTCGTTTGTAGCGTTGTAGCAGTTTGCTCTAATCGTAAGGTCTTGACCTCCAAAATTAAACTTATAAGTAATTCCAGCATCTAGCAAGCTATAGGCAGGCAAACGCTCTGCTTGATATACTTCTCCTGCTAAAGATGCATCTATCACATCCCCAGCATCTACAAATCCGTAAAGGTCTGTATAGATATTATAATCGGCATCTATTGTAAGACCACCTATTACATTGTATTTGAAACCAAAGCCGAAAGAAGTTTGTGGAGCATTGCCCACTTTTGTTCCGCTCAAGTTAACTGAGCCTTCTTCCAACAATGCATTGGTTTCGTTATCTCTGGTTTGGAAAGGTGTTTTTCCATCGTATTTCCAATTACCGATACTTCCGAAAGCTCTGAACATAAAGGCACTTGAATGACGGTATTTTCCTTCAAACTCAAATCCTTTATGAACTTGGGTAATATCAGTAAATCTTTGGTAACGGTCAACTTGCTCAACAGGGTTTGAAGAGGTAGGGTCAGCTTCAATAAATCCACCTCTAAGGAATCTGTTACCCCATGAGGTATAGTAACCATTCAAATCCAATGAAAACCTTCCCGAACGAATTCTATAGCCAACTTCAACACCTAAAATTTCTTCGTTATCAATTTCGTTATCTCCATCTAGGATATAGTTTGAGTTTCTAATATCGTCAAAAATATTATCCAAAAATGGTTGTCTTGAATAGTATCCGGCATTGGCAAAAATGGTATTGTTTTCAATAAAAGTGTAACCCATTCCACCTTTTAGGTTGTAGCCAAGCTTATTTACTTTATCAGACTTTCCAAAGCCATCTACGCCCTCAACTTCTACTCCTTGTGCGCGACCTTCTCTTTGGTAACTCTGTGTAGAAACAGCACCTTGGATAAAGGCTGAGAATTTATCAGTTTTATACTCAGCTTGACCAAAACCACCGATGTAGTTTATATATTCCGAATAGTCAAAGTTGAATCGTTGCCCTTCATCTGCAGAGTTAAATAATGCTGCCCATGGGTTTGCCTCAAAAGTTTCGCTAATAACATAATCGCTTGGTCTTTGGTCACCGTAACCAAAGTTATCTGCATATCCCTGAAGCCCTAAGAGGTCGTTCATTTGGTACCAGTGGCTTCCTTTATAAAAACGTGTATCAACACCAATGTTTAAGGTAAAATTATCACTTAGATTACTCTCAAGGTTAGAAAGAAAACCATACCAGTTATGGTTATTTACTGACATTCTGCGTGCTAGTGAACCACCGCCAAAGCTTCCAATTCCATTTTCAGCGCCTTCAATATTGCTCTCTTCGATGGCGTCAAAATCTACCTCACCATTTGAATCACGTATTATATTTCTTGAGCTTCCAGCAGGGCCTGTTCCTCCACCACGTCCAAATGACGCGTAAAGTACTGATGATAAGTTAGTTCTATCACTTATATTCCAATCCCAGTTAAGGTTGATAATCGGCTTGTGGTAGTAATTTCTTCTAAAAGTATATCGCTCCCCGTTGTAGAATCCCGAATTGGCGTTATAGCGTTTTCCGTATTGGTCATAATCTTCCAAAGAATCTGAGAAATTCTGATCGTGCCATTGTGGCGCACCAGTCAACAAGAAGTTGAAAGAGTGCTTGTCATTCGGCACATAACCAATACCGATAAAATAATTTTGTCCTTGACCGGCGGTTCCGTCAGAATATTTTCGGTGTGCTTGCCAGTGATCAAACATAATGGAATAAGCCCATTTTCCTTTTAATCCAGAATCGTAGCTTAAAGTTCCTTTAAAGTAACTGTCATTACCAGTCATAAAACGAGCAAAACCGCCTTCTTTTCTTCCAGCAGCACGAGACACGATATTCACAGTTCCCCCAACTGACGAAATTGCCAATTTTGAAGAGCCCAAACCACGTTGAACCTGAACTGCATTAGCTACATCACTCATACCAGACCAGTTAGACCAATACATTTTTCCGTCTTCCATACCGTTGATTGGTTGTCCATTTAATAGGAAAGCGGTGTTTGTTTGGTCAAAACCACGCAAGAACATTTGCGAATCACCAAAACCTCCAGCTTGGTTAGAAACATAAACACTCGGTGTGCTTTTCACTGCCTCTGGAAATTCAACGTTACCAACAGCCTTAGCTTGAATTTCAGCAGCGGAAATAGTTGAAACGGCAATTGGAGTTTGACGATCCTTTGCCATATCTATAATTCCTTTTCCTACAATAACTACTTCTTCAAGGGCATCAGAATCTACCGTAATTTTAACGGTACCTAAATTTGCAGCTCCATTTACAGCTTTAAAAGGAACTTTTTCAATTGTGTACCCAATGTAAGAGATGGTAAGTGTACCCGTTGCAGCGGAAGTTTGCAGTGTGAAATTTCCGTCGAAATCGGTAATGGCACCGTTAGTAGTACCAGTTTCAACAACGTTGGCACCAGCCAAGGGGTCGTTGGAATCAGAATCGATTACCGTACCGGTAACCGTTGTTTGTGCAAAAGCGGAAAAGCCGCCCAATAAAAAAACAAGAAATAGAAACTTTCTCATGAATTTGGATTTAGGTTTAAAATTTCGGCAAAAGTACAATCTTAAATAATTATCCGCCAATAAAATTGATTAAGAAATCTTTAAGAGAAATACTTAGGATTAAAGTTAAAATTTAGAGCCTAAATGTCTGATAAAATGAGAGTTAGTTAATAACAATGTTATTAACATGTTAAGCGAATGAAAAAATTAAAACATGATGCAGTCCAATTCTTCCTTCATCGGAAGCAGATTTGCGAAATATTGCTCGTGCAATTCTTTCGGTAAGGGCTGCGAAAAAGGGGTATCTTCCTTAAAAGGATCTACTTCTTTTCCATTTTTCCAGAAACGGTAACATACGTGTGGACCACTGGTGTTTCCAGTCATACCAATCCAGCCAATTACATCTCCTTGGCTCACGTGTTGCCCAACTTTTACGTTTCGGGCTTTCATATGAAGATATTGTGTTTCATAGGTGCCATTATGCCTTATTTTTACATAATTTCCATTACCGCCACGGCGCTCAGACTTGGTCACCACACCATCTGCAGTAGCCAAAATAGGGGTTCCCACAGGAGCAGCAAAATCAGTTCCGCGGTGCGGACGAAGTTTAAATCCGTAATATTTTATTCTTCGATTTAAATTGTACCTAGAAGAAATTCTACTGAATTTTACGGGAGCTTTTAAAAAAGCACGCTTTAAGTTATTGGCATTTTCATCGTAATAGCCTGAAAGTTTTCCTAAAGAATCTGAAGAAAATTTAAAAGCATACAGCGGTTTGCCTCTGTGCTCAAAATAAGCGGCCTTAATTTCCTTGAGTCCGCCAGGAATGGTATCATCAATAAACTTTTCAGTATAAATAACCTTAAAGCGATCACCAGGCTGTAGCTTGAAGAAATTGATGGTCCAAGCATATATATTTGCCAATTGATCTGTCATATATGGACTTAGGTTCTGTTCTTCCATAGTTGCGGAAAGCGAACTTGTAATAACTCCAGATGCTGTTCTATCTTCATACCTAACAGGTTTTTGACTGTTGAATATGGAAAGCGTATCCCTAAAATCTACTACCGCAAAATCAACTTTATTGGTTTCATAAATAAAGACTTGGGTTTTGTTTAGAGAATCTTTTGAATTAAGAAGCACATATGGTTTACCCACCACTATTTTTCGTACATCGAAGCTATCACGGAATTTTGTAGCTACCTCCATAATTTTTTCCTGTGGCACTCCATTGGCAAAAAGTATATCGCCAAAGGTGTCTCCTTTGCGGATGGTATCGCGTACAACATTAAAATCATTGAGAATGTAACCGTATTGCTCAATTATTGGCTCTACTGACGTTTCGGGTTCGGCTATTTCTTCTTTAGGTTTTTCGCAGGCAGCAGTGAGCAGGGTAAGGGTGAATACTGTTAAAATTAGTTTCTTCAATGCTGGGGAATTTTCTGTATTAATTAATTTAATCTGCAATTATTTTAAAAGAGTGTTGCAATCCTTTAAATTCAGTCAAAGTTGCTTTAAGCGATCCTACTGCCAAATCTGCCTTGACAAGGAGAGGGATTTTATTTTTATCATCACTAATCCAGACCGTTAGGCTTTCTTTCTCTTTAAATACACGGCCCGATTGTACATAGGGTCTAAAGATTAATGTTCGGACGCGCCCAAAATTAGTATCTAAAACTTCTTTTCCAAGGAATTTTAGCCTGAATTTATAATTTTCTTGGTCAAAAAACATATTCATTTCTACTACGTCGCCAGTTTTTATGTTTTCGGTGTCCAGTTGATTCCGAAGATAATAAAAAGCTGAAATCATATCTTGCGTATCTTCTGGGAACGATAAGACTGTAATTTCATTGTGTTTTTTATCGTTTACCGTTGCTTTTTGAGTGTTATGGTTAAAGTCTATCTCAATATCTTTGGTGTAACCGCCTTCGTCAATCTTGCGAATAAAACGGTAAGGAATATCCTTTTCCTTATCAATATAGGATTGATAATCGTCTTCAACTTTAAAAAACCATTTTGAAACACCCACAGTTTCACCGTAACCACGTACATGGAAAACTTCTTTTCCCTTTATTGAAGCGTTTTTTACTTTGAGTGTAGCATACCCAGCAGTTACAAAACCATAATGAACACGAAATTTGAAAAATTCGCCATCACCATAAGCCTTTTCTTGTGCAGAAAGGGATAAAATGTTACCAAAAAGAATTAAAAGCGCAAATAGCTTTTTCATAAATAAGACTTAGGGGTTTATGGTTTTAAAATTACAACTACCATTCCAAAAATAATAAAACCCCACCTTCTTTTAGACGATGGGGTTTGTACAATGTTACATTTTATAAAGTCCCTCTTTGTGCCTGTTCCCGCTCAATTGATTCAAAAAGTGCCTTAAAGTTTCCGGCACCAAATCCTTTTGCACCCATACGTTGGATAATTTCAAAGAAAAGGGTGGGCCTGTCTTCCACAGGTTTGGTAAATATCTGTAATAGATAGCCCTCTTCATCGGCATCAATCATAATGGAAAGTTTTTTAAGCTCATTGATGTCTTCTTTCATCATTTTCATATGATCGCCTAATCTGCGCGGAATGTCGTCATAATATGCTTGTGGCGGGGGTGGTAAAAATTCCACACCACGTTCTTTCAATTGACTGACGGTTTTAATAATATCATCTGTTGCTACAGCTAAATGCTGTACCCCAGCATCTTCATAAAAATCTAAATATTCTTCTATTTGTGATTTTTTAATTCCTTTGGCTGGTTCATTTATAGGAAATTTGATGCGGCCATTACCGTTGCTCATCACCTTACTCATCAATGCTGAGTACTCGGTGTGGATTTGCTTATCGTCAAAGGAAAGGAAGTTCACAAACCCCATTACATCTTCATACCATTTAACCCACTTGTTCATTTGGCCCCAGCCCACATTGCCTACCATGTGATCTATATATTTTAAGCCCGTTGGAGTGGGATTATAATCGCTTTTCCACTCGCGAAAACCAGGAAGAAATTGGCCGTTGTAGTTTTTGCGTTCCACAAACATATGCACCGTTTCCCCATACGTGTAAATTCCACTTCGTACTACTTCACCGTGTTCATCTTTTTCCACAGTGGGTTCCAAATAGGGTTTTGCGCCACGTTTGGTAGTTTCCTCAAAAGCGCTTGTGGCATCATCTACCCATAAAGCAATAACTTTTACACCGTCACCGTGTTTAACTATATGATCATTAATTGGCGATTTACTATTTAAAGGCGTTGTTAAAACAAGCTTGATCTTGTCTTGCTTAAGAACATAGCTAACAGAATCTCTTGATCCAGTCTCTAACCCTTTATATGCGTAGGATTGAAATCCAAACGCAGTTTTGTAGAAATGGGCAGACTGCTTGGCATTGCCCACGTAGAATTCTACATAATCAGTTCCCAATAAGGGCAGAAAATCTTCTGCGCCTTCAAATATTTTTTCCAGTCCGTAATCAACTGATTTTACTTCTTTACTCATAATTTAATTCTTTAATATTTTAATGGTCAAGCCAACTTTGATAATACGTTCCATCCGAAAGTTTCAATCCATCCTCTGTAACCTTCAATGGTTTAAAAGTATCTACCATTACGGCCAATTCTTGTGTTTCAGTTTTACCGATACTTCTTTCGGCAGCTCCCGGGTGAGGACCGTGAGCGATTCCTGCGGGGTGAAGGGTTATTTGGCCCGCTTCAATATCGTTTCTGCTCATAAAATCACCATCTACATAGTATAACACCTCATCGCTATCAATATTGCTATGGTTATAAGGCGCTGGAATACTTAAAGGATGATAATCGTATAAACGCGGTACAAAGCTACATACTACAAATGCATTTGTTTCAAAAGTTTGGTGTACAGGTGGTGGTTGATGGATGCGACCAGTAATGGGTTCAAAATCGTGGATGGAAAAGGCATACGGAAAATTATAGCCATCATAGCCCACTACATCAAAAGGATGTGAGGCATACACCATTTCAAAAATATCATCCTGCTTTTTAACTTTTATCAAAAACTCACCCTTTTCATTATGGCTTTCAAGCTCTTGCGGCTTACGAATATCACGTTCGCAGAAAGGAGCATGCTCTAAAAGCTGTCCGAACCAATTTCTATAACGCTTGGGAGTATAAATAGGACTTCGCGATTCCACAATAAATAATCGGTTGTCTTCAGTATCAAAATCCATTTTGTAAATAATTCCGCGTGGAACCAACAAATAATCACCGTATTTAAAATCGAGGTTTCCCAAGAAAGTACGCAATTTCCCACTGCCCTTGTGAATAAAAATCAATTCATCAGCATCGGTATTTTTATAAAAATACTCTTTTTGTGATTCCTGTGGTGCTGCTAGAATAATGCTGCAATCACTATTTGTAAGTACTGTCTTTCGGCTATTTAAATAATCCTTTTCAGGTTTTACGTCAAATCCTTTAAGGCGAAGGGACTCCATATTATTGGCGCGTGCAATCTTTGGAGCTACATTATATTGTTTTTTTATTTCCTTTACTTGCGTAGGCCTGTATTCGTGATAGATATTGCTATACATTCCATCAAAACCCACGGTGCCGAAAAGCTCTTCGGAATAAAGGGTTCCGTCTGGTTTTCGGAATTGTGTATGACGTTTGGG
>TARA_R110002012_G_scaffold186993_1_pt1 | contig 15195 bp, 8 predicted proteins | sample TARA_R110002012 | Tara Oceans TARA_R110002012 (sample SAMEA4396515) | marine metagenome | biome: Westerlies Biome; feature: [DCM] deep chlorophyll maximum layer (ENVO:01000326); material: water (ENVO:00002006), including particulate matter (ENVO:01000060) such as... | depth 40 m
AAACACTTCTGCCACCTGTTTATAGTTGCTCACCCTAAGAAAATGGAGATGCTAGGGGATAATTACAAAATGGCTAACGGCTACGATGTCTCAGGATCGTCTCACTTCTTTAACTTAGTGGACAATGGCATATCGCTAAGAAGAACACAGAGCGAAATGGATGAGCACGTTGACTGCAGGACTTGGAAGATCAGGAATCAGGAGTTCGTTGGCAGTACAAGAGATTGGGAGCTAGACTTCTCTATGAAAGATGGAGGTAACTATATGGAGCGTAATCTTTTTGATGAGCCACAGCAGGATACTTTTCAGCCAGCAGCACCAATAGACAATAAAATTCAGACAAGAAAGATCGAGCCACAGATATTTGATGAGCTCGGATTCGACTAACATATACCAATGACTACAAGAAAGAAAAACTCAAGAACTAAGAAGCGAAAGATGGCTGAGAAAGCTGGCTTTCGCTCAGGGTTCGAATACGATATTTGCAAAAAGTTGCAACGTGATGGAATTAAATACGAGTATGAGACGTTAAAAATAAACTGGACTAAGCCTGAGACTACTCACAGCTACACTCCAGATGTTATCCTGCCTTCAGGAATTATCGTTGAGATAAAAGGAAGATGGGATCTAGCTAACAGGAAGCAGATGCTTTATATTATTGAGCAGCACCCAGATCTTGATATTCGTATGGTCTTCCAGAATGCAAAATCAAAGCTAAGGAAGGGAGGAAAGATGTCTTACGGACAATGGTGCGATCAAAAAGGAATCAAATGGGCAGAAAAAGAAATACCTTCCTCGTGGTATTGAAGGAATATTTATTGCGATTCTTAATATCTGCAGGGATATTAGGGTTTTTTGGGCTTTTGAAATACTTAATTTATTATATAAATCTATAAAGATGAAAAACTTACTAGTACTTTTATTGTGTTTATCATTAGTTAGCTGTGCTCAGGTTGAGCCACAACAAGCAGAATTAGTTACTGAAGATGCATATGGGTTCTTAGGGGGTCTTTGGCACGGAGCGATAGTTATATTCTCTTTCATTGGGTCTTTCTTCGATGATCAGGTTGTGATCTATTCAGTAAACAACACAGGGTTCGGATATAATTTAGGTTTTGTATTAGGGTCTGGACTTCTTGGTGCAGGAACTAGAAAAGCAATATAATATGGCAGTACGAGATACAGCAGAACACTTAAGGACTATAACTGCAGAAGTCAGGAAGGTCACTAGTGGAGCAGGTTTTGAAAAGAAGATCACTTGGTATTTGGGTGGGCTAGTAATAGGCTACGTCAAGTGGGAGAACTCAAACATTAAAGCAGAAGGAGTTATTATCCCTGCAGGTGATAGTCACTTTGAGGAGTGGGAGGACGCTATAGAGTGGTTTGAGTTTAATGTTATGGATGTTTTCTTTAATCTTTTTGAAGAAAATGACTAAAGGATTTGGTAGTGTAATTTATTTTACATATATTTGTATCCAACAACGTATCGAACGAATTATTTTATTACTATTTGCTTAGAGGTGAGCGTAGTATTTTAGGAGAGGGCTGATACACCTTTCTATGGGAAGTATGGTAAGAGGGAAAGCAATTTGTAGAACAGAGGGCGAGTAACTTAGAGAGGTTCGAGTCCTACACTTCCTACGATTTTTATACAAGCAGGGATTTTCCTGCAATTACTCATTAACGCATATACTATTATGGCATTTGGTGTAAAAAAGAGAGCTGCTAAAGGCTCAAATGATTCAGATCGCAACTACGAATGTACTTACTATAAAGTTCGTACAGAGAATCCTTCAACGGAGGAAGTAATGCCTTCATTTGTTCCTGTCGTTAAAGAAGACGGCAAGTACAGAGAGGATTGGACAGAATCTTCTGAGGAAGTGATTGGAACGATCATCGGTGTAGAGCCTCGCAGCTACGAATACACTCGTAAAGGGAAAACTCGTACAGGCTTTGAGCTTCGTGTGTTTGTTGACTTCGGAGTGAATCAGTACGCTCGTTTAGATTTCGGTAAGTCAGGGATGACCAATGCCCTAATGAACGCAATCGCTAATGGTCTTATTGGCAAACCTGTTCGTCTGTACCTTTGGGCTTCAGATGAAGGCTACGCAAATATCTCAATCAAAGAGTACCAAGAAGGTGTTCCTGTAGGAGATATGAAGCGTGCTGAGATGTCTATGACTTTTAGAGATTTCTACGATCAGTTCGGTAAAGACGCTGAAGGGCTAATGAAATTCTCAATGGAAGCAATCCTTCCACTTCAGGAAGCTACTTTTAAAATCGATGATCCATTTGGTGTCGGTGCAGTTTCTGAAGCAGCAATGAAATCAATGGAGAATGAAACTCCACAAGTAGAAGGAGAGATCACAGACGATCTACCTTTCTAATTTATTACCTGTTTAATTTAAAAGCAGCCATCCTCGCTTAACGATAACTTCATCGAGGGAGGACAATGGCTGCTTTTTTAAAATCTTTTTTATGTCAAAAGACAACAAACCAAAAGAACAAAGCTGGGAAACAGCATCCTTTGCTGATAGACTAGACGCTATATACTTGCAACGCTTCAAGCCTGTAATCATTAAGAAAAACGAGGAGTATGGGGACGCTGCATTGAATCCAATTGATTTTATGGCTATAAATCCACAGAGCTATGCAATCATAAACTCTAGAATGAATGAGAAGCTTAACAGGCTAAAGAGTCTAGTTGAGGGCATATCAAAGGAGCCTACTATGGAGGAGATTATGGAAACTACTGAATCTATAGAAGATTCCGTTATGGATCTTGCAGGGTATTGGTTCCTGAGGGAGATAGTGAAACAAGATATTAACACAAAGGTTCAGTCTGAACTAAAAATAGAAAACAAAGATGCTGAAGGATAAAAATAATATAACAATAGTTGAGCTAGACGAATTGAATACGGAAAAGATTAGGATGTCTGTCTATGCTATGTCTTCTAAGGTTAAGATTTCGCTATACTCCTACACGGAGAAACCGCCTATTCCTTCTGTGTTGTTCTGTAAGAATGACCTTATCACAGGAGAGATCAGGTGGCTAAACCTATCCAATGAGGATGCACAAGTTGTATTCGATGTGTATAAGGATATAGCTCTGGGTCTTAAAAAGCTAGGAACAGAGTGTAATCACAAAGATATGGAGAGTGCTCTGTTCTTATGGGAAGCTCTAGAGTCCGTTATAGGGGCAGAGGAAGCTATGGATCAAGTAGATGGGCTAGACGAGCTTTCAGATGAAGAGCTTGATAGCATACTAGACGAGCTGGAAAACTCTGAGGAGTTTGAGATGAGCTCATTTGAAAAAGAAGATCCTCCTTCCGATTGGGATTTATTCCATATGCATCTTATCGATCTCGTCAGCGAGAGGGAGCCAAACCTTTATAAGCTGACTAGGGTTGCCCCTTACTTGAACCTGCTATCTAATGATAGAGCTGAAGATCTTGCAAAGTTAAACATATGGGCTATGCTTGACTTCTTCGGATCGTTTGACAGGTGGGCTGGCACAGCTCAGGATCAATACCCATCTATAGCAATCATTAAGGAGTATATGCAGATATCTAAAGATCTTCTAGGTGCACTTATTGTAGATCCTTCTGTCGCTAACTTTATGCAATCTATACTTATAGGCTTAGATGGGTACCAGAAGAGGACATACGGAGTAAAAGACTTCTTGGATTTCTCTTCCTTACTGAGAGAGCTAAAAGAGAGAGCTGACTTAGGAACTATGGAAGTAAGAGAGGATGGCGGTATGTCTTTGAAAGAGCTAACTACTCTGTATACTGACTTTATAGCTACGCTATCGTCTAGATGTATTGGCTTTGTGACAACTTCTGACCTGACTAGCTACCTTTGTGAATACGAAACTGGATTAGCAGAGGAAGATTCTAACGATATGCTATTAGAGTTTATCGACTACATAGAATCAGGCTCATTATCTGACCTTACAATTGTGGCATAATGACGAACGACAGAATATACACGATAGGTCTAAGTGGCAAATGGGAAGAAACTAGATTGTACGGAGACCTTATAAGAGATAAGTGGATACATTTAGCTGTTGAAGCTCAGTGTAAGAAGTCTTTATTTAGGGGCTTGTATGATGTCTCGATCGTAGGCTACAGGACTAAGCGAGAAGATGATAAAGTATCTGATGAGTTTCAAGATCTACTTATGTTTACTTGGGAGTATCCGACTACACACAAGTTATCTCCAAAAGAGGACGATTACGACATAGAAAGGGTCTGGTATGTTGTTCCTGCCACTACCTTAGCTGGAATCTCTATGTACGAGAAGCCTATTAATAGGAATGGCACAGCTCAGGTGCCTGTAGGCTTCCATAAAAGAGTCTGGAAAAGAGGATCACATAAAGGTAAGGCTGCTTTAGTGCAGCGTGCTGGAAAGATCAAAGTAGTCAGGGATAAAGATGGTGATGAGTTCCACGATTGGGAAGGTAAAACTTACGAAGGCTATTATGGAATTAACTTGCATACAGCTAACAAAGCAGGGACATCCACTATTGTAGGAGGATGGTCTGCAGGTTGTCAAGTGACTAACATACCACAAAAAGAGTTTGAAAAGCTCCTGTATAGATTGCAGGACATAGAACGACTAACTAATTTTACTACCTATTCTTACTTCTTGGTAGAGAATCTTGGTTAGAATAATAAGAGCTTAGACATAATTTAGCAGCATCGATATCAAGTCGGAGCTGCTGAATTTGTTTACTAAGATTAGTTGTATCAAAGGAAGGATCTCTGTGGAGGACTTTCCTTTTTGTTGTTTCTAGTCGGCTTAGTTGTTTCTTTAGATACTTGAGCATACTTTTTATATTGCTCCATACTTATCCTTATAGGCAGTCAATATGGAAGTTAGGTTCGTTATAGCTTTCCTTAACTCAGCCACCTCTAGCCTCACTTCTGCCATCTCTATCTCTGCTTCCTGCCACTTCTCAGTCATCTCCGCTAGTTTATCTAGTGAGGCTGAGTATCCTTCCTGTAGGTTAGTAGTTACATCACTCTTTGTCTTCTTTAGGTTGATAAAGAATCCTCCTATTGCTCCGAGTATGGCTGCTGCCGAGCCTATGATTATTTCTTGCATATTGTTCATAGTTTATGGCTTGGCGGTTAAGTAATTAATTTATTCGTGATCGTTAGCAATATAAGTAAAATATATGAGACTATCATAAATAGAAAGGGGAACTTTTCAGCTCCCCTAACCTAAACCATATACCGAGACAAAAAATCTATTATTTAAACCAGTTTTCCCAGAATGCACGCCTTTCCTTTTTATTGGCTACGGCATCCTCGTCTCTTTCTTCTGCCTTCTCAATAGCCTCGCTAACCTCATCTTCGAAGTCATCTAGGTTTATTTTAAAGTCAGATCCAGCTCTATCCAATCGATCTTGATCCTTTTGTGTTAGGGCTCCAAGACCTCTGGCTACTGATACTTCTTGTTTTTCTTTTAACTTATTGACCTTAAGGAACTTAGTTACTTCTGGAGCAAATTCTTTCATCAACTCTATCGTAAGCTCTCCGTCCCTAGCGTTCTTAGAGAACCACTTGTTTAGGTTTCTCTTCATATTAGCCTTTTGTCCGCTTGACTTCACGTTACCCATCTCTTCATTAGCTAAGAATCCGTCCTCTATAGCCATTATAGATGCAGCTTTCTGAGTGAAGCCCTTCCCTATGTCTTCAGACAATTGCTGATACATATTAGATGCAGCTTTGTTCTTCCCTTCGTCTACAGAAAAGTATTTAAATGCTTTCCCTGTTTGGATAAGTCTAACTCTATCTAAAGTCAAGTCCTGATCTTGCATTAATTTCTCCTTTGTTGTAGTAGAGAATGCTTTTGATACTTGACCGCCAACCTTAAAGTAACCTGTATTGGCTACATAAGAATCGAACAAGTGCTTAAGACCCTGTGGTGATGTAAATACAGATTCAAGACCAAGATCAAATAACTTACTTGAGAAAACCATATAAGGATTGCTATCAAACACCTGATGTCCGAAGAGCCTAGTACCTTTAAGCATTTCTAAGCTTGTTGAGTTTGCTAAATCTTCAGTATCTCTAAGTGGTCTACGTCCACTATAGGTTGTATTACTAATCAAATCACCTAACGGCTGCAGGGCTGTAGGCGTAAATGTCCCATAAACCCCTCTGTTATCTACCTGAGTAAGATCGATAGGGGTTGATATCTTTGCAACGTCAGATAATCCTTTCCAGAATATAGTAGCTGTATCATCTCCTGTGTATTTAGCCCCAAACATTCTAGTAATAGTGTTATCGATCACTTTATCCAGAGAGTAAGGCTTAGCTATTTTAATTGTAAACCCTTTAGCCATAGGTATCAAGAACCAGTTTTCTGTTGTATACCTATCTCTATATAGGTTCTTCAACTCTTCTTCGTCATCGTCTTGGTGCGTAAATATTATTGCTGTATTTCTAGCCATACTCATAGCAGCCATTGCTGCCAGACCTATTCTTCCTTCTTTAGTACCTGCTCTCTGTACGTTCTTTCTAGCACCCTGAATTGCTGGGCGAACAAATAAATAGAAGTTTTGGAATACCTGAAAGAACGCCTTTGCACCTGTCTCAAACTTTGTTTGGTTCGGAAGCCTAGCACTTTTTAAATAAGTACCTGCTTTCTCAAAGTTAACAGTTGCGTTACGAGATAATGCAGCTGCCTGAGATGGAGTCAAACCTTTCTCTCTACCTAGAGCGTATGCTGCAAGCCTACTATGGTTCTCCATATTGTCAGCAAGTTTATTCATCCAATACATAGCTCTGTGCGAGTCAGGATCTCCCATCTTCCAGATTTTTGGAAGAGAGAATATAACCCTACCTGCTTCTGAGAAGAATTTGTAAGCTTTGCTCTTATCCTTATATCTGCCTGCTTCTTTGGCTTTCTTCTTCAGGTAGTCATTTACAGCTTCTATACCTTCATCCTCCATATTATCATTAAGCATTGACCAGCTCATAAGTGCTCCCTGAGATCTAGCTTCCGCAATAACTTCTTCTATAGTCATCTGGTAAGATCCTCCACTTGGGTTCGGAACCGTTATTGTCACCTTATTAGACATCCCTTTGCTATACATTGCAAACATCTTAGTGATCTTTCCAGCCATCCTAGCTGTGTCCTTAGCCATCCTCTTTATTATCTGCGATGTACTCTGAGCTCCTGCTTTTCTATATGTATCTTGCACATAATGTAAGTTGGCTGTAGCCTCTAATGTATCCCTCATCTGATTAGAGATGTTGAAATAAATAGATGCTGTAGTAATCATAGATCTAAAGATGTTATTAAAAGATCTCCACGTTTTCATAACCCATCCTGAGTTAATCATATCAAAATCAGTTGCCTCATCTTGAAGTAAAGCTCTAGCCATATGTCTAGTCTCTGCATCTACAGCGAATACAATGGTATGTCTTTTACCATCAATCATAACATTCATCGTAGTCTCGCTCTCTTCTGAGCTTATCTTAGCCTCATCCTCTGCTGGAAGCTTATCCTCCCATATGTTCTTAACTTCCCTAGTTAAGCTCAATGACTGATTACCTCCTGCCTTAATTACTCTACCTATTGGCGTAACCATAAGTAGGTCGGAAGCGTTTTCAGTTTTCGCTAGAAGGTCATTGACCTCTTCTACTAACTTAACTAACTTTAGCTTAGCTTCGTTTCTTGTAGCCACCTTAGCTGCTTGCTCAAATTGAGTCATTAGTACAGCCAATGGAGGATTCATATCATTTAGTCCGAACTCATAGTTACCCTTTATAGATTGGACAGTATTGGACGTTGCACCAGCACCGCCTTTCTTCTTCTCTTTAGCTACTTTCTTTTTTAATGCTTTGAACTTTCTTCTCCTATCCTGAGCAAGCTTGTCATCTCTGCCCCCATCTTTATATGTCTGCTTAACTGTGTCAGATAGTGCTTCAAATTCTGGAGTAGTCCTATCTTCCAACACATCGTGAGAGAACTGATTCATAAGATCATCTATAGTCTTAGTAGCTTCCTGATATGTAAGCCTATCTCCTTCTTCTATATTTTCCTCATACATCTTAGCTAAGAAATTCTCTATGTATGTGTCCTGATTAACGCTAAACGGAACGTAGTTTTCAAAATTACTATACCTGAATACTAGATCCTTCTTAGCACTTTCGATATCAGTAATTCCTTCTTCTGTTTTGTTTATTCTCGCCTCTAGCTCCTGTATCTTTTTATCGTACTCAAACTGAGATATTTTCTGAGATGCAAGCTTATCATTAAGTTCGGATTCTTCCTGAAGAGCCTTATCCAGCTCTAACTCTAGTTGTCTCCTTACCTCTGTAAGTTCTTGCTGTTTCTTCCTGTAGAAACTATTATCATCAAGATCATTAACAGCGTCCTCATACTCATCTCTAGTGATCTTACCTGAAGTCAGATCGTTATAAAGCTTTTCTGTGATCACATCTCTGTTTATCTCGTCAATACTCTTTCTTCCACCGTTCTTAAGTGTTTGGTATTGAGATTTATTAATAACTCCAGACTCTAAAAGCATATCAAGCCTCTTAGTAACTAAGTTATCAACCATTTCTTGACGCAAGCTTTCAAACTTAGCTCTCTTTTTGTCATCCATTGCTGCTAACTTATCTAGCAACCTTTTTGCTTGAGGCATAACTACCTCATCAGAATGCTCCTTAGCCCTATTTAGAGTGTCTTTAAGCTCTTTAATCTCTCCAGCCATCCTAGCGTCCTTCTTCTTCAGTCTAGCTAACTGAGCGAGCTGTATAGGCAAAGCTTTATTTTCATCCTTAAGCTTCTGAAGCTTCTCAATTTCCTTTTTCGTGTTAATCCTAGATACTTTTGCTAAACCGAGAGCTTCTGTAGCCATTTCTATTTGCCTAGTCATACGTTCTTCAGCGTGTGTAGCTTTAAGAAGATCGTTAAATTCTGCAAGATCGAAGTCAGCTTTAACTCTTTCCATAAAACTACCTTCAGAAATGTATAGCCAGTCTCTCATATCCGCTTTCATTGAAGCAGCTACAGAGTTAGCCCTGTCCATTGCATTGTATGCGTCTATACTATCTTTATAGTCGTTAAAGTTTTCAATCTGCTCCCTCTTCTCATCTATTGCATCCGCAATTGCAGGGTCTGGGAATGATCCGTTAGCTACAGCCTGCTCAGCCATTGCCTCTAGTGTCTTTATTTCTCTTTCCAGAATAGGTATCTTAGCAGCAATAACTTCCTTAATACGCTTATGTAGAATCGCTCTACTATCGCCAATAAAGGTATCCGCAACCTCATACTTGGTTAACCCAAATCTATTGGCGAGCCTAGTTAGTACTGAATCACCTATCTTGCTGACTTCTATATACATAGCCATAGAGTTAGAGATTACTTTAGCGTAAGTCTCCCTTCTTTCTTTTTCCACAGCAGTCTCAGTACTAGTGTATTGTCTCTGAGATAATGCCTCTAACAATAGTATAGCTTGATCCGAGTCTATATCAAAGGTCTTGACCATCTGATCCACTATAATTCTATCACCTCTATATAAAGGTGATTTCTTATTCTGTAACATCTTACTGGCAGCTATTACAAAGGCAGATATTTTTTCTCCGTCTATACCCTTAAGTAGACCTAGCACTTCGCTAATGTTGTTTTCGGACATTGCAGACATTGACTTTATATTACCAGCCTGTATGTCATTAACAGCGTTTGCCAACGAACTTCTAACTAACTCAACAGCCTGATCGCCAAGAGCTTTCTTCCTAGCTAACCTAGAGTTTCTTCTAGCCTGAACAGTCGCTGCCGTAACAGCTCCTCTTTGTGTAGGTCTCTGCTGCCTAACTTCATCCGATCCGAACTCTAAATTAGATGATGCAGTTCGTGCTGTTGACTCAATGTTTGTAGTCCCTATTTCTCCATCCATATCCAGCGCACCTCCGAGTCCCTGAAGGGTTCCCATTCTTGCTACGTTAGATATGTCTGCTGGGGTACCCTCTCCTTTGTCTATACTCTCCTCAGTTTTAGCAAATGCATTATACACATTGCTTAATTTCTTTTTAAACGGCTTCTTAGGATCAGAAGATGGAGCCAATGTCCCTTTTATTGTCTCGTAATCAAACTGAATGTGTCTAGGAGGATATATCGTTTCCGTAAGAACTCCCAAGAACTGACCTTTAATGTCTACTCCATATGTGTTATGCTCGATAACACCTGCAGGAGCTACTCCCTCTTCCTTTAATTTAGTCAACCTTTCTAGTTCCGCTTCAGTCGCTGCTATATCTATTTCAAATAAAGCAGGAAGGTGGTTAGTAGGTATCTCATTCCAAGTAGGTTCTATAGATAGATCCATTACAGCTCTACCAGCTTTCTGGAAAAACTGAACCTCTTCTCTCGCCCCAAATGCAGCGGTTGAAGGCTTTTGAATCTTTGCAGATATCCACTTAGCCATCCATTTACCTCTACTTTCAAATGAACCTTCAGTTATAAAACTAAAGAACTCCGCATAAGTATTTGTTTTTTTGAAGATCTCCTTTAAATCTAGTTTTTTATCTGTTCCTGCAATTTCCTTAATCGTATCAATAAAGCTCTTAGACATAGGCTCATTAATCCTTTCTCCATAGAACTGCTCAGCCATAGAAGCTATAAACTTAGATGTATCTTTGTTGTTCTTCCAGTTATCCTTACCCATCTGAGGAGCTGCTATAACTGTATTCGGAACTTCTTTTAACCCTTCTTTCTCTGCAATATAATTTGCTAATCTTTTTGCACTTGCAACTAGACTTGTAACTGCATCTAATTCAGACATATACACAGTATTAGCCTTACTTCTTTCTGGGTGAAACATACCTAGTAAACCTCCAGACATCTCAAACTTATTGCCAAATGGAGATCTCACTGTTCCAGTATACTGCCTGTCGTGAGGAACCTGCATAATCATAGAACCATTAGGTAGGTTTCTAGGATCGAACATCGGAACCTTAACAGATCCTTCAGGTAGTCCCATCTGTTTTTCATATCTTCTAGCCCACTCATTTATAGACTCCTCAGATATAGTTCTTGAGTTTTCAGTGTTTATATCCTGATAAACAACACTCTTATCTAAGTTCAAAGCACCTATTACATTACCGTTGGCTGTCATTTCCTGCAAAGCCTCTGAGTCAAAGACCATAAGCTCATTGATAGTCTCCACGAATATCTGATTTACATTGTCAGTATTATCAGTTATTAAATCTGCATTTAGATCAGCAGAGATACCCATCTTTTTAAGAACCTTTTCTTTGTACCCAACTATACTTGAAGCTATAAGCTTTTTAGATGAATCAGAAAGCTCAATCCTGCCAGATACAATACCCATAAGTATGTTAACCGAACTATTAAGAGACATATTTATGTCAAGCCCAACTAGCCTATCTTGAGACCACTTATATTTATCTGTATTCTCAAAGGTATCGATTAATTTTTCATACTTAGTTACAGTTTCTAACTCTTTCTTTGTAGGTTTCTTACGCCTTTTCTTTAGTTCCTTCTTTAGTTCTTTTAGATCTACCTTAGCTTCTTCGTATTTCTCCTTAGCCTTTCTGTACCCTAAAGCAGCAAACAGCTCAGTGTTGTCTGTCTTTAGTATTAGCTCAATAGCAGAGGAATATCTCTTAGCTACAGCCTCCTTCTGGCTTATCGCCATATTCTTAAATAGAAGATCGTTAATCTTATATGCTATAGTCTCTACGTTATCAGTCTTTAAGTTAACCTCTAATACACTTTCATTACTAGCGTTAAGCTTACCTGATTCATCAAAGTTTATTTTAACATCTACCCCAGCCTTCGTTAAAGCATTTAATGATAACACAACTTGATCTATAGTATTAGATGCTTTGTACATACCTGCCTTCTTGAACGCCTTAGATAGGTTATTTAGATTAGTACGTTGGCTACCCTTTTTAGGTATAGCCTCAGCCATAGTCTTAGCGTACTCTGCATTATACAGAAGCTCTACTATATTAAGCTCAGCACCATTGTCTGCTACCACAGGGTTTAAGCTACCCCTCTGGATCTCTCCGTTGTTATCAACATAAAGAAGACCCATACCTAATCTGCCTTTATCTCCTAGCATATTCACAGTAGGCAACCTCTTCCCATTGTTAAGGAGAACCGTTCCGTTGTGGATCATACCTTCAGCTAGGTTGGCTTCCTCTTTCATAGCTTCCATTGCGTCTTGCTCTGAAACTCCTAGCACTACAATGCCTGAAGGACTTTCGTATACTTCAAACTTATGATGTTTGAAATAGTTCTTCAACTTCCTAGTGGCTGGAGTGTTTCGGAATGCAACGTAGTCGTTAGAGTTTCCTCTAGATACATTCTTAGACATCATAACGTGACCTAATGGATTGTCACCTATCTTATCAATTAAAGCCTGCTCAGCCTTTGTGTATTTTGTAGATGAAAGAAGTGGTCTTTCTCTTAGGTTTATACCCTGTGCTTTAAGCTCATTTACTTTGGCAGCATTAGTCCTAAGGAATACATTCTCTATTATGTTAGCTCTCTTCCCATCTTTATCAGCTTTACTACCTCTGCGATCAAATTCTTGAGCCCTCATCTCTGCGCTAAAGAATATATTTGCAGTCATTCCCTGTATAGTCTCCATACTAAGTCTTGCGTCAGGCTTAGTAGCCAACAAGAACGTAGTGATTAGAGCCTCCGCTTCGGTTGTTTTCTTCAGCTCTCTTAATCCTAGCTTTTTAAAATCTATATCTGCATTAAATAGATCGTTAAATATATCAACCAACTTAGATATAAGCTTCTCCCATCCTTTAGTTTTGACGTTAGCTTTCCAGATAACATCACCTCTAAGCATCGCTGGGATTAACTCTACCAACACCTCCTCTGTAATACTATCGATCCCATCTTCTTTATAAGACTGAAGGAATCTCTTAAAGTAATCCTCTCCAGCTAGATTAGTGAACTTAAGCTTTCCTGAGTCGAACATAACAGCAATCTGCTTAACTAACTCAATCTTCATTGCGTTAATCCTTTCCTTAGGCAGATTAGCACCTTTAAATATAGAGTTTATTATTCCGTGAAAAACTTCGTGAGCTATAGTAGAAGACATACTAGTAAGCAACTCAGCTGGATTAGCGAAACTACTTACCTGAAGTAAAGCTGTAAATGGATCAACAAGTATATCTCCTGTAGCTGGGAAGAACATCCCTAAAGCGTCTTGATTATACTTACCCCTTCTCCATATCACCGCTGCCTCTACAGCTTGAGGGTCAAGACCCATCATAAACCTACTATCGTTAGCTTTAGCGTAAGCCTGAGCTTGCTTGATAGTGTTCTTTAAAACCATTATTGCTTTCTTCTTTGTCTTAGCGTCTAATGATTTTCCATATTTAGAATCCACTAATTCAAACAAAACTTCCAAAGCTGCATCGATCTCTGCCTCCGTAGACTCACCTGTTATGAATTTACTTTTATCCGCAACTAAAGCTGCTGCTTCTTCTTTTGTCATCTTAGAGTGACTCATTCCTGCTGCAGCTCTATTCTTATGGCGAGCTTCGTAGTCAGCGTCATTCTCTTCAGATGTAGACCTAGCCTGTCTTGCATTGTCTGCAAGTATATCCGAACCATCTACATTAAACTCACCTGCCTCAGTCTTTGCTGGCTTAGGCTTAGGTGTTGCTTCAGGTGTTGCTTCAGGCGTTGCTTCTTCTACTACTTCTTCTGTAACCTCAGGCGTGGCTTCTTCCGTAACCTCTTCTGTGATCTCAGGTGTTGCTTCTTCCGTAACCTCTTCTGTAGCTTCAGGTGTAGCTTCTGGATTAAAGTTCTTAGCTGCGTTATACGCTTCATCGAAATCTTCAATACGTTCACCTTCTCCTTCCTGTGCTTTGTAATTAGGATCATATGCAAACCAAACATTATCTGGTCTCTCCTTTAGGTTAGAATCCTCCCACCCCTCAGGGGCTTGTGCTGGATCAAATGTCATCCTAGCTACAGGTCTAAATCCGTTAGCTATATACATAGCCTCAAGAGTAGTACCCTTACCTGTATCTACATTGATTCCGAATGCATCAAAGAATCTACCTCCCACCTTCGTCATTCTATCCATAATAAGCTTAGAAGCCTTACGCTTAGGAGCGTCTGGATCTCTAAACATACCACCCATATATCCATCTACCGTAACATAACCTCCTGCATATCCATCAGAAGTTGTAAATATACGACCTCCATCATCTAGTATCTTCTGCATCTGCTCCTCTGTAACTTCAGCAACCTGAAGAGCTGTTTCTTTTCTCTTGCTTCTAGCTTCGTTAAAGCTCTTTACGAATGCTTTAATATCTGTACTTTCTGATACTTCTGAATCTTCATAAGCAGGTAGTGCAACCTCTGGCTCCGCTGGAGTTTCCTCTCTCTCCGTAGATTGATTATCAGCAAGCTCAGCCATAGCCTCTTCTGGATTAGCTTCGAAATCCCTCATAGTTTTAATGAAGGAAGCAAGCTGAATTGAATTATCTATAGTTTCGTGCTGAGCCTCGTCTGCAACCATCTTAAGAGCATCAATTGCTTGCTCGGCAGTGGCACCTGTTTGCTCCATAATAGCTGCAGCCCTCGCCCCAAAATCATTAACAGAGTTTATCTCTACCCCTCCTGCTTTTAATTTCTTTGCAGTAAGTCTTTTGGCTTGTCTTTTCGCTGTCCTGTATGCAAGATCCATCTTTTCCGTCATCTGGAAAGGATTGTTATAAGCTTCAGCAACCTGAGAAGCTGCCGTTATAGATCCTATAGGAGCACCCATAGCGAACCCTGTCCAGAATGTTTCACTGACACCAGCCGTAAGCTCTACATCTTTACCTAGAATATGTTTGTCAACTGCATTTGTAGTCATTGTAACAAACATCTCACCTACACCTTCAGCCGTAGCATCCATTAGCAACTCTCCGCTTGCTCCAGCCACTTTCTTGCTTAATGCTTTTCCGTACCCTTTATTAATATGGGCTATATATTCTTTGTAGTTAGATACCACATCTTTAATAACCGCTTTCTGACCTGACTTAGTCAGAGACCTGAATGCCTTACCACCAATCATCTTCTCGATCCTTCCAGATCCTGCCTCCATAATACCTACAGCTATACTACCAACAAATAGGTTTCTTTTATCTACATCAAAGTCAGTAACTCCTTCATAGAATTTATCCATACCTG
>TARA_R110002012_G_scaffold17848_3_pt1 | contig 15184 bp, 22 predicted proteins | sample TARA_R110002012 | Tara Oceans TARA_R110002012 (sample SAMEA4396515) | marine metagenome | biome: Westerlies Biome; feature: [DCM] deep chlorophyll maximum layer (ENVO:01000326); material: water (ENVO:00002006), including particulate matter (ENVO:01000060) such as... | depth 40 m
TCACGAAGTTTATGTTGACGGACCATGTAAAATAGTATATAGTCCTGATAAGCCGCTGAGTTGTGGTGCTAAAGTATGGATCGAAACCGAAGCAGAGGTGAAGACATGACTGTTAGAGTATGGACCAAGGAACAAACACAGGAAACAATCAAGGCACTCCGAAAGGCGGGGTACACCATCCCGGCCAAGGGAAACACTGGAATGTATGAGACAGAAGAGGAATACGAACCGGGTAAGAAAGTTTTTGTTGCAATGATAGGAACAAGAGGGTATCTTGTGAATTACTGGGATGGATTATTTCAAGAGGAGGATGACGAATGAACTACGAAACGCAGGAAATCATAACGAAACTACGGAAAGCAGGAGAAAAGATTGCAATGAAACATGCACATGGTAGCCCATACGATAGAGGATCAGCGGATAAATACTACGGTCACAAATACAGCCCACATTATTGGCCTAACGGCACAGGTAAAGGTCACAGAGTACCTAGAGAAATGATGACAGCCGACCAGATAGCGGAGTACCTTCGCGGTTGGCGTGAGGAAGACGAAAAAAAGGATTGGGGATAATGCTTAAAGTAATTAAGCAAGTATTGAATGACGATTTGTCTGTTTTACTTATACAGGTACTTATATTTATTTTATGCGTGAGGTTGCTATGAAAGAGAAACATCTGATCGCGTTCATGCAAACTGCCTATGCGTTTGCTGATTGCAGCACTGCACGTCGGTTGAAGGTTGGTTGTGTGATTGTGAAAGACAATAGAATTATATCCATAGGGTACAACGGAACTCCTGTAGGATGGGACAACAATTGTGAGTCGGAGCTATATACCACTGATGCTGATGACCAGCCCAAGTTAATAACAAGGCCACAGGTTCTACACGCAGAGTCCAACGCAATAGCCAAGCTTGCTAGGTGTACCGAGAGCGGAGAAGGAGCAACATTGGTATGCACTCATGCGCCCTGTATAGACTGTTCAAAATTAATATTGCAAACAGGCATATCATGTGTTATATATTCTGAAGAATACAGAAGTATTGAGGGGTTAAACTTTCTCAACGAAGGCGGTGTTCAAATAATTCAATGTAAAGTGGAGTTTGATACATGAATATATTCTATTTAGATGGCGATCCAGCCAAGTGCGCTAAGATGCACTGTGATAAACACGTGGTTAAAATGATCTTGGAGTACGCACAATTGCTCAGCACTGCCCACCATGAGATCGACGGGGAGCCTAGCATTGACTGCTACAAGGCCACCCATAAGAACCACCCCAGTGCAGTGTGGACTAGGGAAAATCGTAGTAATTACAAATGGTTGTGGAAGCTTCTTTGTTGCCTATGCGTAGAGTATACTTACAGGTATGGGAAGATACACAAAACACACAGGAGTGGTATTGTCGAAGCTTTAGAAAACTGTCCCCATGAATTACGTGATGGAAAGTTTTCAGCACCACCTCAGTGTATGGATGATTATTGCAAGGCAGAAGGCGACACCATCATGGCATATCGCAACTACTATATCAGAGAGAAGTCTTACATGGCACGCTGGAAGTTTACACAGGAGCCAATCTGGTATACTATCGGAATGGCATTAGAAATGAAGGAACAAGTAAATGAGATGTAAAATATGTGATGTTAAACTATCGGACGGGGAGTTACTCCGTAAAGACGTGGACGGTAAGCATCTGGACACTTGCAACAAGTGCATCGGTTCCATCTACGAAGCCACAGAGGAGTATGATTTTATACGTGATGTAAATTATGCCCTTGACAGGGAGGACGAAGAACTGTAGTATACTTAAGAACCCTAAGGATGTATATATATTAATCATTAATGTTATACTCCTTAGGATACCTAAGAAATCTGGGATATCCCATAAATTAGAAAGGATTGGTTATGTCTGTCAAAGATAGTCGTCGCAAGGCACCTAGGAAGAGGAACCCTGTGGCCCGTGAGTTGCACAGGTTCAACAAGCGGAAGGTGTTCCGTAGCCAGAAGAGTGAGTTGGCTACCAAAGATGTCGATAGGGAGCTTAAGGATTACATAAGGGGTGACTATGATGGATAAAGTATGGGTGGTCTTTGCTTATGACGGCTACGATAGTTCTAAAATTCAAAAAGTTTTTACATCGGTGCAGATGGCACTTGAGTATCGGGATCACATAACAAAATTAGGAGATGAAAGGTGGAACGGTTTCTATATAAAAGAGTTTCCCATTGAAAAAGGCAGTTGACAATGGATAGTTTTTTAAGTAGTATAGTAGGTGTAGTATGAACGCTATGTATGACACAATGGAAGAAGGAGTTTGAATATGATTACCGAAGGAACAGTTGCTTTCTCAAACCTTGAGGACACTGAACGCTACAACGGACAGGACACTGGGAAGTATTCCATCGTCCTCACGTTGGAGCCTGACGAAGCTGCCAAGCTGGCAGAGGAGGGTGTTAAACTCCGCGAGTACAAGAACCAGCCACAGCGTAAGTTTGTTACCAAGTTCTCTGGTTTCCCTGTGCTTGACTCGGAGGGCGAACAGATCGCCAAGTATATCCCCTACGGGTCTAGGGTTCGTGTAATGTGGGAACCGGGCAAGCCCCATCCACAACACGGGGTCTCTCCCTACTTCAAGAAGATCAAAGTTCTTGAGATGGCAGAGGGTATGGCCGGGGCTGACGACGAGGATTTCTAATGTTGGAATCCACCTTTATTGGTAAGGCTCCATGTCCAGCATGTAGAGAGAACGGTGAGGATAACTCAGGTGACAACCTCGCAGTCTACGATGACGGACACGGGTTCTGCTTCAAGTGTGGTCATGTGGTGTCGGGGGGATCAATCGATCCCTCCACACTTCCCACAGAAAATCTGGGATCATCCCATAAAACGAGAGGATTAGAAATGATTGGTGTATCAGGACCAATTACTGACAGGAAGATATCTCAGAGGATAGCCGAAGATTACGGCGTCACTCTGGAGTATGACAACGAAAGTGGACAGGTACTTAAACACCACTACCCTTACTACACACAAGACGGTGGTGAAGTGGTGGGAACTAAGGTTCGGAACTGCCCAAGCAAAGACTTCTACACAACAGGAACTTTTCAAGGCACGGGATTGTTCGGTCAGAACATATGGAACAAGGGAGGTAAGTTCGTCACCGTAACGGAAGGCGAGGTAGATGCTCTCGCTGTGGCCGAAATGTTTGACGGAAAGTACCCTGTCGTTAGTCTCAAACGTGGAGCAGCAGCCGCAGCCAAGGACGTTAAAGAAAGCCTAGAGTGGTTGGAGTCTTTTGAAAAGGTAGTGATCTGTTTCGACAACGACGCGGCAGGAAAGCAAGCCTCGAAAGAGGTGATGTCGATCTTCTCACCGGGGAAAGCCAAGGTGGTATCCCTTCCACTTAAGGATGCCGGGGAGATGCTACAACGTGGTAAGGTTCAACAGTTTGTGAAGTCGTGGTGGGGAGCGGAGGATTATAAACCCGCTGGAGTTGTCTCCCTATCAGATGAGAGTTGTTGGGATGCATTCGTGAACCGTGGTAAAGCGGAGATTATCCCCTTCCCTTCCTCGTTTGGTACGCTAAACAAGATGATGAACGGTGGCATGGCGGCAGGGGAGGTGACTGTAGTAGGTGCCTTAACATCTGTAGGTAAGACCACGTTCGTGACTAACCTTCTGTACGGTATGTATACAGAAACTAAACGTAAGATCGGTGCAGTATTCCTTGAGTCGAACAGAGGTGAGACTACGGAAAATGTAGTCAGCGTAATCGGTGGAGTGAACATCGGACTTATAGAGGAAAAGGATAGAGACTACAGTCAGTACCGTGTGTTCTACGACGAGGTGAAGGAGGCAGACAGGATACATATTGATGACCACATGGGGTCTTCTGATATTGATGATCTGTTCTCTCGTATGCGGTATCTAATTAAAGGTATGGACTGTGAGGTTATAATCCTTGACCCACTACAAGCAGCGGTTTCATCTAACGAAAATGGAATGATCGATAGCTTCATGGACAGATGTCTAAAACTTTCCAAAGAAACTAATGCGTCAATCATAATCGTATCCCATCTCCGCAAGCCTAGTGTGAAAGACCCTCACGATGTCAACGAATATGACATGAAGGGGTCAGGGTCCATCAATCAGATAGCATTTAACACGCTGCTTCTGAGCCGCGACAAGATGTCTGATGAGGACTACACCCGTAACTGTACTAAGGTGCAGCTTGTGAAGTGCCGTCGCACAGGACGGACAGGACATGCTGGCTGGCTGTACTATGAAGAGGACACGGGAAGGATGGTTGCCGGTGCTGCTCCTGAAGTACACGAGGTTGCAGATGAGGAGTTCTGAACTTGGTAGACTTAATCGCTCTTTGTATATCAAGATGAGGACAAACTACGCCTGTGAGGTATGCGGTCAAACGTATCCAGAGGAGGTCTTGGAGTTCCACCACCGTGATCCGTCGAAGAAAGAGTTCGGTTTGAAGTCCTCTAAGTGGAGATCACACAGGTTGAACAAAGAAGTGTTTCAAGAGGCAGCAAAGTGTGCTATACTATGTAGCAACTGCCACAGGTTAGAACACGTAGCTTTGAAAAATGGTGAGACTTTAATCAATGACAAAGAAGCTTATACTAGATATCGAAACTACCGCTTTGCCCGTAAGCAAGGTCTGGATGGTAGGTACGATGCAGTTGAATACACAGAGCAAGAAGAATTTTTTGAAACCCTATGTAGAAACTGCTTTAATACAGAAGGAGATCAATGATGCTGACATTGTTATCGGTCATAATATCATTAATTTTGATAAACCCGTTTTAGAAGAACACCTTGGAATTTCTTTTGACAATGTTAAGATTATAGACACTCTGGTTCTCTCGCGTTTGTTCAACCCACAGCTAGACGGTGGACATTCTTTGAGAGCATGGGGTGAGCGCCTACACTTTGAGAAGGGCGACCACGATGATTGGACTAAGCTATCCGATGAGATGATTAAATACTGTGAGCGTGACGTAGAGGTAACTACTAAGCTATACACCACCCTCTGCGAAAGGCTTACTCAGTTTCCCGGCGAGTCTATCGAACTGGAGCATAAGGTTCAGGAGATAGTATCTCAACAGGAACGCAAGGGGTGGGTGCTTGACCTTGAGAAAGCTTTCGATATCCAAGCACGTTTGAAACAGAGAAGTATGGAGGTTGAAGATGAAGTACATAAAAGGTTCACGCCGCTACCGATATTTGTTAAGGAAGTCAATCCAAAAATTAAGAAAGACGGCACCCTCAGTTCTGTTGGGCTTCGCTTTCTTGGGGATGATTTCAATACCGTTGACGGCCCATTTTCGCGGGTAGATTGGCCTCAGTTTAATCTAGGTTCACGTCAACAGATTGGTAGGCACTTGAAGTTCTACGGTTGGAAGCCCTCCTCTTTTACGGAGAAAGGACATGCCATTGTTGACGAGAGTATTCTATCTGAGGTGGACATACCCGAAGCCAAACTAATCGCTGAGTATCTACTGCTACAGAAGAGATCAGCACAAGTTCAGTCTTGGATAGAAGCGGTAGAGGAAGACGGCAGAGTGCATGGTAGGGTCAATACGATTGGTGCAGTCACGGGACGGATGACGCACAGTAACCCTAACATGGCACAGGTTCCTGCCTCTTACTCTCCGTACGGTACTGACTGCCGCAGGTGTTGGACAGTGCCGAAAGGTTTCAAATTGGTAGGTGTAGATGCTGCCGGTTTGGAGCTAAGAATGTTAGCACACTACATGGACGATGAGGAGTATACACATGAAGTCACGAACGGAGACGTACATACAGCAAACCAGAAAGCTGCTGGCCTTTCAACAAGAGACAACGCTAAAACTTTTATCTATGCTTTCCTCTACGGCGCAGGAGATGCCAAGATCGGAAGCATTATCGGCGGTTCTCGTAGAGACGGAGCAGAACTTAAAGAAAAGTTTCTCACTAACACACCATCTCTTCGAACTCTACGGGAACGAGTCATACGGGCGACCAAAAGGGGACACCTCAGAGGGTTAGACGGCAGACGCCTGATAATCCGAAGTGAACACGCAGCCTTGAATACACTTTTACAGTCAGCCGGTGCGGTTGTTATGAAGAAAGCGTTGACAATACTAAATGAGTATGCTAATATACATGGTATAGAGTACAACTTTGTTGGTAATATCCATGATGAGTTTCAGGTAGAGGTTAGGGATACTCAAGCAGAAAAGTTTGGATGGTTGGCAGTAGAGTGTATCAAGGCGGCTGGAGATGGTTTAGAACTGAGATGCCCACTGGACGGTGAATACAAAGTCGGAGACAACTGGGCAGCTACCCACTAATCTGGGATGTCCCATAAAATAGGAGACTGAAATGAAGACTATCGACACACTTGTAGAAGATATCTACACCTTAATGAAGGATCGTAACTCGGATAAGAGTGTCGATGTTGAATCTGAGATTGATCGCTTCGGAGAGGCTATGAAGGACATCATGCGTAAGGAGTTTCTACCGTCTACCAAAGGCAGAGACGGTCGTAAGCTTCGCCTCTCATCTGTAGGAAAGAACGACCTAGTTCAATGGTTCTCCTACAATGGCTACCGTGGTGAGCGTATCAAGCCTTACACCCTTATCAAGTTCATGTATGGACACATGATTGAAGAGATGCTGCTTCTGTTCACCCGTCTGGCTGGACATGAGGTGACCGATGAGCAGAAGGCTGTCTCTGTCGGGGGTGTGGTGGGCCATATGGACTGTAAGATCAATGGCATTGTAACTGACGTTAAGTCCACCACCAAGTATGGACTGATGAAGTTCAAGGATCGAACACTAGCATCCAAGGATGACTTCGGTTATGTTGACCAGATCAAAGCATACGCTCACGCAGAGGGTCAACGTAAGTGGGCATGGCTGGCAATGGATCGTGATAGCGGGAAGCTTGCTGTTCTTGAGTATGACCTTGATAATAAAGCTGATCCAATGCACGAATATTTTTCAGATAACATAGAGGAAAGGATAGAACACGTAAAAAAGTCCGTAAAGCAGGAAGACCGACCTTCAAGATGTTACTCTCCACAGGAGGATGGGAAATCAGGAAACTTAAAACTCTGTACTACCTGCTCTTACTGCCAATACAAGAGAATTTGTTATCCAGAAGTCCGCGCCTTTCATACTGGCTCTGGTCCCAAGTTCTTAACTACCGTCGTAAACGTACCAAAAAATCGAAAAGGTAATCCCTACCCTGAGATCAACTTAGACCAACAGGAGAACAACTATGATTGAATTTAAAGTAGTAAACACACCACGACATGACCGCTTCGAGGAGCAGATTTCTGAACTGCTCAACGAAGGTTGGACACTACAGGGTAGTCCCTTTGTAGCTCAGACAGGCGGTATGACCCAAGCTTTAACCCGCGAAGTTAAAACTAATAAGTCTAAGAAAAGTGCCTCCGAAGTATCGTAATAAATTCGAGGAGACGGCAGGGCTTCTTCTAAAAGACCACTGTAAGTATGAGCCTGAAAAAGTCCCCTACGTTGTTCACCGGAATTACATACCTGATTTTGTAGGAAGAAGCAAGAACAGGATTGATATTCTGGTGGAAGCTAAAGGTTTCTTTAGAGTAGGGGACACTCAGAAGTACAAAGCCATCAGAGACAGTCTTCCTAAGAAGAAGCAGCTAGTCTTCCTTCTGTATAACCCAAGTAAGAAACTTAGAAAGGGTAGCAAGATGACGATGGCTGAGTGGTGTGAGAAGGAGAAGTTCAAGTGGTACACTTTGGAGGATGTTACAGATGCCTTTACCAATTGAAGAGTTTATTGAAAGACTTTCACAGGTAAGCGATCCTCCTCTGTTGTGTGAGCTTCTTGGATTAAACAGTGAAGATATACTAGAGAGATTTTCTGATGTACTAGAGGATAGGATTGAGGTACTAAGGGAGATTTATGATATTGACTTTGAGGAAACAATGTTGTATAATAGGGAGTACGATGAATGAACGTAGACCTGATAGAAAACATGGGTTCTGATATCAGTGTTGTAAATGCTGCCAGAGTTTCCTTTGATAAAACTTCGGAGTGGAACTACTGGAACGATGATGGCAAGGTCAGAAAGTATTTGAAACCTAAAGATGTTAATCTCTTAAACTATCTTTCAAAGCACAAACACTGGTCCCCCTTCAGCCACCCTCAGATACAGTTCAGAATAAAAGCCCCTTTGTTTGTAGCCAGACAGCTAGGCAAACACCAAGTAGGTTTGTCTTGGAATGAGATATCTCGTAGGTATGTGGACACACAACCGGAGTTCTTTTTTCCTGAAGTTTGGAGAGGGTATCCTGAAAACAAGAAACAGGGATCATCCAACAAGGTTATAGATATCAACCCCCATAACCAGATGAATGACCCCTATCAACTCTCTCTTCACAAAGCTCTGTGGACTTATGAACACTTGTTAGAGAAGGGTGTATCCCCTGAACAAGCAAGGATGGTCCTTCCTCAATCTGCTTATACAGAATGGTACTGGACCGGCTCTCTCTACGCCTTCTCTCGTGTCTGCAACTTAAGATTGGCAGAGGACAGTCAAGAGGAGACAAGGGAAATAGCTACGGGTATTGACAAACACTGTAAGAAGTTATATCCTTATAGTTGGAAAGCATTGAAGGGAGAGATCGATGAAGAGAGATGAGATACTGGAACAGGCTAAAGAACTTATCAATGGAGATCGTAAGAAGGACTACGGTGACGCTTGGCTTAATCATAAACGTATTGCTGATTACTGGTCTAACTACACAGACAACAAGATTTCATTTACACCAACAGATGTAGCTGTTATGATGATGATGGTTAAAATAGCCAGACTACAGAACTCATACACTGAAGATAGTTTTGTAGATATCTGTGGGTACAGTGCTTTAGCGGGAGAGATGTCTAAGGTAGTAATAGATGGAGATAAATAATGGAAGAGTATATAGAACACGCCTACTTTAAAGCTCTAGTAAACGATGGGTTAGACCCAGATGTTCTCATGTTTATAGAAGAGATGGCCGCTCTAAACTACAGAACTCCTACTTACTTTATTATGCAAGCACTTGAAGACTTCAAAGCACACTTGGATCAAGATGAAGGATTTTCAGAAATCTCCTTTACTTCACACCACTGAAATTAAAATATGTTTAGGCATATGTAAACTAGAAGGGGATGTCTGCATAGGTTGTGACAGAACCATAGAAGAAATCAAACGGAAAGGAGAAAGCCAGATATGTACGGAAGAAACTCAGTAGGACCACTGGTCAAACCATGCGACGATCTTCATGCAATGAAGTACCGTCTTCAGAATGAGAGCTTTGAAGAAGCCATTAACAGACAAGCAGGAGTAATGTCAGATGATGAAGAACATCGTAGAGCGTATAAAGAAATCACTATGGACATGCGGTTCCTCGCTGCTGGAAGGGTCCAATCTGCTATGGGAAGTCCGAGGGATGTTACAGCGCTTAACTGTTTCGTCAGTGGAACAATTGAAGACTCTATGGACTCTATCATGCAGAGAGCTTCTGAAGCGGCTGAAACTATGCGGCGCGGAGGTGGGATTGGCTACGACTTCTCTCTTATTCGCCCTCGTGGTTCTCGCATTGTATCTCTTGATAGTTCTGCCAGCGGTCCTGTATCATTTATGCACATCTTTGATTCGGTTTGTCGGACGATAGTATCTGCCGGTCACCGTCGTGGTGCTATGATGGGTATGCTTCGTGTCGATCATCCCGACATCGAAGAGTTTATTCGTGCCAAGAAGAACGATAAAGACCTGACTAACTTCAACGTCAGTGTTGCAGTCACTGATGAGTTTATGAAAGCTGTTGAAAAGGACGATAGTTTTGATCTACAATACAAAGGGGAGAAGCACCGTACTATTAACGCTCGAATGTTGTGGGATGAAATTATGCGAAACAACTGGGATTGGGCAGAGCCGGGAGTTATCTTCATTGATCGTGTCAACGAGGATAATCCTCTGAACTACTGTGAGACTATCGCGGCAACCAACCCATGTGGTGAGCAACCCTTACCTCCTTTTGGTGCTTGTCTTCTAGGGTCATTCAACCTCGTTAAATATGTAGAAGACGATCAGTTTAACTTTGCTAAGATGAAGGAAGATATTCCTCACATTGTACGGGCTATGGACAATGTTATTGATCGTACTAAATATCCCCTTGAGGAACAGCACAGGGACCATCAGGATAAGCGTCGTATGGGTTTGGGTATCACTGCCCTAGCAAACACCTTCACGCTTCTAGGGATGTCCTACGGCTCTCCAGAGTCCATTAAGCTTACGAAGAAGATCATGCAGACATTGACCCATAGCGCATACGAGGCAAGCTCTGATCTTGCGGTAGAGAAGGGATCGTTTCCTCTGTACGAGGAAGAGGGTTATATGGCTAGCGGTTTTATCTCACGTTTGCCTAAAGACTTGCAGGATAAGATACGAAAGCAGGGTATACGAAACAGCCATCTGACTTCCATAGCACCCACAGGAACCATCAGCTTCTGTGCTGATAACGTGTCCAGTGGTATTGAACCTGTGTTTGCCCATGAGTATGATCGCACAGTTCAGCTACCCGAAGGTCCGATTGTAATGAAGATGAAGGACTATGTGTGGAATATGTTTGAGAAGAAAGGAGAACAGACCAGCGACTTGACGACTGACGATCACCTTAATATTCAGATTGCAGTTCAACCGTTCATTGACAGTGCTTGTTCAAAGACCATCAATGTCGGTGACGCAGTTACGTTTGCTGAGTTTAAGGAAGTGTACCTGAAGGGATGGAAGGGTAAACTCAAGGGTGTTACAACCTTCCGACTAGCCGGTAAACGCTATGGTATCCTAAACGTCAGCGAGGAGAAGGACACTGACGAGGGTGCTGCTTGCTTTATTGATCCAGAGACGGGACAGAAGGAGTGCGGTTAACTTTTCTGGGACATCCCACGTTTTTTACCTGACGCAGTGACAGACCAGTTTACCCTGCCGGGGCCAGTTTTCTTCTTAGCTTCCATCTTAGATATACGGGAAGCTACGGACTTGGGTCTACAGGCGGGGTAAGCTCGTTTGTCGTTCTTACCACTACGACCACAAGGCTTACCTGTCTTAACATCAACCCACTCTTCACCAAACCATTTACCTAGACCAGATTTAGCCACGTTTCGTACTCCGTTTCTTTACACGGTTATCGGCACCTCTCCAAGTTCCACCCATTCTTTTGTATTCCTTAGCAGCCCAAGCGTTTGCATAGGCAGATGGATATACCTTGAACTTTCGTTTAGCTTTGGCTTTTGCCTGTGACCATTTAGATGGATCGTTGGGTATTGATTTACTTTTAGCCATCACTGCTCCTCTTCTGGTCTTAACACTGCTCTTGCTGCCCTAGTAGGGCCAAATAAACCTACATCTTTTAGAAGTCTTGAGTAGTCAGGATTATCTGGCCTCATGTTTCCAACTGCCTGTACTGCGTAAAACTGTGCTTTAGTCATTCCCGGCGGTGTCTTAAGAGATGTATCAACACCGGGATACTTCGATAGCTTCTCCTGTACCTCTTTCGCTTTTACTCTTCGAGACTCCGACAAAGTTTCTTTTGATCTAGCTACTGTTGGAGAGACTCTTTGGGGAGCATCTGTCTTTTTTAGCAAGTCAATTGTTATGGGAGTAGAGACGTTTATCATTCTATCTCCTTTGGGTAACTTCATCTTAAAAAGATCATGCTCATCATTCATAAAGCTGACTAGAGTTCCGTCCTTCTTTATGGCAGTCATGTAGTTCACACCGCCAAGTTCTCTAGCGTCTGATTTTACAGAACCTGTCACAATAGCTGGCCGTCCCTTAAGCACCTCTTCAGGATTTCTTACTCCAACTTTGTTTGCCTGTAAAGCTTCAAGAAACTCTTTGTCTTTTTTAAATTTATTTCCCTTAAAAACATTCTTCTTGAGATCGGTTACAGTGCTTCCTCCAAAGATAGGTCTTTTATACGCAAACCTATCAAGGTTTCCAGCCGCCTGTGTGTTAGTTCTACGAACCGTCATCTGGTAATTTTTTCTAGGATCAACTTTTTGAACTCTTTTGATCTCATCAAACACTGCATTAAAATCGCCTACTCTTAAACCTGTAGCACCCCCCATAATATTACTATATTCTTTAGCACTAAACTTTCCAAAAGCTACCTCGTCTAGTCCTTGAGAAATCTTATGAAACTTAGAGGGATTTTTGTACTGCTCACCCATTAAAGTAGATTGCCTAAATTGACCTATTGCTTTCTTACCTGCTTTGGTTCCTACATCGGGGTCTTTAAATTCTTTTAGAGCTTTTCTAGCAGCGTTGGTATCAGCCACAGAAACACCTTGCTCTGCAAACAAGCCTCTTGCTCTCGCAGAGTACCTAGCTTTTACTAAGTTTCTCATGCCTTCAGCGGCTCCTCTTGCAGCAGCAAGGGGTTGTGCTCCTCTACGATCACTATAAAATCCCGGTAAATCGTTAGGAGACTGAACAAGAGCCTGTCTAAAGTTTCTCGTAACACCGCCAGAGGGTACAAAAGGAAGCAGCCCCGCGACAGCCAAACCAAGATTTGTAAGGCTAAAGTCGTTGAACAAACCAACTCCATCAGCAACAGCACCAACAACATCACCCACTACAGGAACAGGTGCTGTAAACAAAGCAGCCTTATCCAGAGGAGACATATTGTCATAAACATCTGAGGCTATCTTTCGATAGTCTATGTTTGGACGAGGCATGTTGTAGGTAGACATCAACTGCTGCTGACGTAGTTCTCTAGCTGCTGCCCTTCTCCTCTCGTCTTCTCTCACACTCATTACTCAGCCATCCTTTCCCTCTCACGGCGTTCTATGGCTTTCTCAGCACCACCGCCAAACCACATATACATGAGATCACCATACACAGGAATGTTCTTGAGTATCTTCATTTGTTCTGAGTCCTCGTCTGTAAGTTCGACGGCTCCTTTAGCGATATTATCAAGAAGAACTAGGGGAGGCATGAGGGTAGAGCCGACAGCCTGTCCTATCTCACCTTGACTGATATACTTACTAGCGGTGTATTTGCTTAATCCATAGACTCCAAGGAGTGACCAGAGTGCTTCTGTAGGTAGCTCTTCAGCCTCTAAAAGTTCCTCTCCTCGCATTAGCATACGAACTTGGTTTACTCCTAGTCCAGAGAGGGACAGGAAAGTTCCTAAACGAAATGCAGTCATTGCTGCTTTAACCTTGTTTCCTTTTTTATACTCCTGAACTACGTTCCTTCGTACAACATCTATCTGCTTTATGGTAAAGGACTTAAGCATATACAAAAGTCTTTTCTTTGGATCGTTAGCTCCAGCAGGAAGCTCTGAAAGAGAGACGGGTTGTAAGTCAGATAGTTCATTAAACAAGAGAAACTCAATATCTCTGGTAACTCGGTTGTTCTTTAAATCATCAACGATTGTGTTCATGTTATCGGGAAAGGTGTTTGCCCATTTATCTCTAAATTCTTTTTCACCTTTAGCAGTTCTCACTAGCTTTCTGTTAAACTTATAAGCAGTGTTGATTGCCGTCTCTTTACTCAGGCGGTCTACAGCTTTAAATCCTGACTTTTTAAAGGTAAACTCAAGAAGCTTTGCAAACCTGCCGGGATCATTAAATTCTTTAGATATCTGATCTTCAATTACCTGAGTTAGTTTAACTCGTTTCGGTAGAATCATGGAGGTAAAGGTATTCCAAGTTCCCTTGAGTGCAGCATTGATTGGTATGTCACCTAACTGAACAAGGGCAGAGGTAGGATTAGCAATTGTATAGATATAACCTGCTTCTTTGATAGTAGAAGCAAGCTTACCCATAGAAGTTTCACCGTCTACAAATCTAGCAGTAAGCAAGTCCTGAACCTTTTGCTGTTCATCTGCACTTAGCTTACGAAGACTTATATCTCTTTCGACAAAATTTCCTATGGTCTCTTTAAAATCTATACCACCGTCTTCCTTGGTGACCATTATAGGACGTTTTCCAACAGGAGTACCAAAGAACTTGCTACGTTGAACGTGGTTAGTAGCTCCCCTAATATAGTTCTCAAGTGCTACTTCAGGATCAGCATAGAAAGGTGCGAGATTATTATCTACATCTACACTACGAGCCTTAAGAAATCGAGGGGCTGGTGTATCAAAGCTGGGTGCGCGTCCCCTAATAACTGCGTTATTGATCGCATCTTTTACAGACAACGGAATAGCATCAACTGATATTCCCTTTTCTTTAGCGTATGCAGCTTGTGCAGACGTAAAGGGTCCAGAGTATTTAGGCTTGTTTGCACCAAGAGCTGTGGTTAAACCTTCAGGGTCTTTTACCAAACGAGGAAAATAATTATCCAAGCCTTCAATCTTAAGCTCTTCTTTTATTTCATCCAGAACCTTACGAGCTTCTTGAAAGTTTTTAACCATTGTAGGACTAACTCTTTCCATCAAAGCTTCTGCCCTAGCAAACCCCCTAGTATCTGCATTAGCAAGTTCTCTAGCAATCTCTCCTTTTATCGGAGAGTTTCCAAGAGCTTTAATCTCTTCCTGAAACGGTCTAACCCTGCTAATGTAAGCTTGAGTATTTTTCATAACATCAAACTCATACAGACGTAGACGAGCGGCTACCATAGGAGCTACATTTTTTAGGTTGGTATGGAGAACTCCAAGGTACTTATCTACAGCACCGCTTTTAAGGCGAGATAAGGCACTGTCTTTGGTTACAGCTTGAGTTGCAGAAAATTCAGGGACAGCCCTCTCAACTAAATCTTCAGGGGTTAGCTGGGTTCTTCCCAAGGAGTTCAAAAGTTTTCTTTCGGAGACTCCAGCTTCCGCAGCAAGCCTTGGAATGTTCTCAGCATTAACAGTTCCCCAAGGAGACGCGAGTTCTCTGTTGACCACTTCCTGTACTTTATCAATAGACTTACGGGCTGAGCGTCCTGTTACAGCCTGTGCAATCTTCTGACCACCAAAGGTTAAGGCTCCAGCACCTAAAGCACTGGCACCAGCAGTAACTGCCATCTTACCGGGGTCTACTGGTTTTAATTTAGAGAGGTCTTCAGCAGCACTGTAAGTTCCCCCTAGAATACCACCGCCAAGCGTAGCCCCTCTAACACCTCTACCAATAGGAATTAAGCTGGTAGGGTCTGCAA
>TARA_R110002012_G_scaffold1631_3_pt1 | contig 15177 bp, 20 predicted proteins | sample TARA_R110002012 | Tara Oceans TARA_R110002012 (sample SAMEA4396515) | marine metagenome | biome: Westerlies Biome; feature: [DCM] deep chlorophyll maximum layer (ENVO:01000326); material: water (ENVO:00002006), including particulate matter (ENVO:01000060) such as... | depth 40 m
TAATATAGCTCCAACAATATCACCTGCTGCAACAGCACCGGTGTCACCATCTGCAGATCCAGTAGTTAAGTTCATACCTATTCCTAATTTAAACTCAATACCAACTGGAAGAGATATGTTTAAAGAATCATCAGCTGGTATAGCATAGGTTGCTATAGATATATCTGCATTAACTGGAGCACTAGCCTTATCAAATAATCTTACATATTTATCAGCATTAGTCTTATTAAAAAGAGTTATGCTATATACAGTACCACCACCTTTTTTAATAAAAGTTAGATTAGTTGAAGCTGCTGAAATTATTTTATGTGCTGATAGCCCACCAAAACCATATTGATTTGGAACTGCCATTGCCTTTGGATACTCTGAGTTTAGGCTTGATGACTCTGCTGTATTAAATTTTACTCCCATTTTATTTTATTTTAATTGTTTATTGATAAATTGTAACTGCTACAGTAAAGCTTGTTGATCCTGTTACTACTGTATTAGTTGCTTTAATTACTTCTAATAGAAACCCTGTAGTAGTCATACTTCTTGTTCTACACTGCATCATGTCTTGACCCGCATTGTTAAATATTGTTGTTTGAGGTATATAATTAGCATTTGGTCGTGTTGTAGCAAATGTAATAGTATATAATCCACTACCTGAAGCATAACTTACTGCATGTTCTGGACTTCCTGCATAAATTGAATCTCCTTGGTTAACTATACCTGAATCATTGAAAGAAAAGTAATCAGCTGGACCTGGATCTTGAGCTACTAAGTTTTTAACTTCTGTATACTTAACTGTATTAGAATCACTTACATCCTGGAAAATAACTAAATCACTACCATCTGGTGCAACACCTGATGCACTAGTAGCAGATTGAATTATAGAATCTGTTCCTACATAGTCTACAGCTAAATCATTTGCATTAGCTTGTAAACCTGCTCCCGCTCCTACATTAAGTGTTAATGATCCCGTAGTTCCACCACCTGCTTCTGAACATCCAGTTCCTGCAGTTAAAGCTGTTACTATAGGTAGTGCACTAATTGCACTTTTCTTAACTGCATTACTATCACTCACATCATTGAATAATATTTGGTCAGCAGGATCTGCTGAACCAGCTCCTGGAACTAAAATTATATTATCTGCTCCAGTATAATCTACTCCTATAGTAGGATTAACTGTAGCTGAACCAGCTTCAAGTTCTAGACCTTCACCTGCAGTTACAGATGTAACTGTACCAGCTGGTGCTGCTGAACCTGGAGTAATTGCTGTAATATGTCCTGATGCATTATATGATATAGATGCAGGATAAGCTGCAGTACCTGCTGTAATAGAAGCACTGTGATTTATAGTTACAGTATTTACTTTAGGTGAACTACCCGCAGTAGTTGCAACACTAGTTAAACCTGTTCCTCCTGCAATTACTACTTCTGAATCAGTTGGTGTAGAAAGACCAGAACCAGTACCTAAATTATCCCCTCTTGTCCAGAAACCAGCATAATATCCTGGCATTAAATAAATTTGTTGTTTCTTAAGTGTATTACCATCAGAGGTATCACTAAACATATAATAATCAAGAGTAGCTGGATTTGACTCAGTAGCTCTTGCCATTATAAGGTTATCAGTACCTGCAATATCTACACCAATTGTAATAGTATCTGCTGTTGTAGTATTTACTGTTAGTCCACCAAACGTTGATGCTTGATTTGCAGCAGCAACTGTAAGGGTATCACCTAATGCAATTGTTTGTGGTGAACTACCATCAGTTACTATAAAGCTTCCTTGAGTTAAGAATTTAGATAAAACTTCTTTCTTTATATTTCCACTATCACTAGTATCACTAAACCATAAAAAGTCAACACCTGCAGGATCTGCAGTTGATGCTTCTAATATAGCATTATCTGAACCTAAATAATCTATTGCTACAATAGGATTACTTGCAGTACCTGTTACAGATATACCTGCACCTTCAGATACAGTGGTACTACCACCACCTCCGGCTGGAACTTGCCATGTACCATCAGCTCTTAAGAATGTAGTTGATTGAGCAGATGCTGATGAATCTGGAACATATCCTACTACATTACCACCACCAAATTTATTCAAACTAAGATTAAGATTACTTCCAGAAATGCTTCCTGCAAAAGGTGTAGTTTGTCCTGTAGTTAATGATAAGTTTAATGTAGTTAAATTATTAAATGGTAAGCCAGATATTAAAGATTTTCTTATAGTATTACTATCACTTACATCAGAGAAAACAATGTAATCAGAAGCAAGTGGAGTAGCAGCAGTATTTACTTCTATATAGTTATCAGTTCCTACAGTATCTAAACTTATAGTAACTGGATTAGGGTTAGCACTAGTTGCAGCTACGTTTAATCCAGCATCTCCTACAAAGTTTATTGTTTCCCCACTACTTATAGTTACCGCTGAGCCACCGTCTCCTTTAATATCAAAACCACTAAATCCTCCTGCACCAACAATAGTTGCTATACTTGCACGTTTAACAGTATTATCTGTAAGATCATTGAATATCATCATATCATCAGCCGCAACTGGTGTTGCAACAGATGTCTCTAATATCATATTATCTGCTCCTGCATAGTCTACTGCTACTGTAGCTGTAGGTCCTGTTCCGTTTGTTACTGTTATACCTGCTCCTTCTTGTATAGTAGATATTGTACCGGCTCCTGCAGCAATCCAGTTAGTACCAGATCCTGTAGAACTTAATATTTGTCCCGCTGAACCAATATCATTACTACTATCATAAATTCCTCCAGTTACTCTAACATCTCCAGTAACATGTAATTCTTGTGATGGTGCAGTACTCATGTTAATACCTACTTTTCCATCTTCTATATTTATAGCAGTAGTAGTTGTTCCTAAGTGATGTTGTATGAAACGCATTGCTGATGCTCCTTGAGATGTACCAGATGTTCCAACAGTTTGAATTTCATTTTTAAGTTGAGTTGAACCTAAGCCGTCATGAAAACGTAGTGCATTAGTTATACTAGCTACATCATTTACAGAAGATTTCATTATCAATGCTGTAACTGCATCTGATGGATTTTGTAGATGTAATGCAACATTACTTGTACTTGTTGGAGCAGCTCCTATTGCTAAACAGTCATCTGAATTATGCCAGTATAGTCTTGAATCACTTGATAGTGAACTGGTAGAATCCCAGAATGCAACTCTTGTTGCTACACCACTACCTGTTACAACGTTCATACTAGACACTAAGTCTGTAACTTGTACTCTTTTATTTTGAGTAGCAGAAGAATCATATATAAGTAATTCATCCGCACCTTGTACATTAGCTCCTAGATCTACTAGAGAATGTACTGTAACACCAACTGCTATAGTACTTCCTGTAGAAACTACATTTCCTCCAAGCAAATTATTAGTAGCAGAAGCCTGTATACTTTGATAAGCTACAGTTGTACCGTTAGATACAATTAGTTGACCCGCAGTTCCTGGAGGTGTGGCTGTTTGTATATTACTAGAATTACCAACCCAAATATTACCATATGCAAGAGTTACAACCGGATCATCATCTGACCATAGTACTCTACCATCTGCTCTAGATCTTAATACTCTATTTTCAGCACCCGCAGCTGCACCTGTAGAGTCATGTACTACATTTAAAAGTGCTGTAAACTTAGTAGTATCATTGAGAGTACCTAGGGTATTGTTTAATTTTAATACACTATTCTTGTCAACCTGTAAATTTTCATCAACATTTAAGTTTCCATTTACTATTATTGAATCAGCAACAGCATTTTGAATCATAATGCTATCCTTTATAGATGTATTTAAAGTTGCACATACACCAGAAGGATCTGTGTACATAGGAATTCTATACTTAGTTGCTGGAGTACTAGGGTCCTGTACTATTACCCCAAATAATAAATCACATCGTAAGTCTCCCCATTTAATAATAAAAGGTTCTCCTTTGGGATTATAGGCGGCCCCAGTATTTAGAAAACTATTAGAATAGATCTTAGCAAATTCAAACCAGTCTCTTTTTTTATCAAGCTTGACTTGTTTTTTGCTTCTTTTTAGTAGGCCTAATACCTCTTGTAAGTAAATACTCATGATTTATTTTTTTATAAGTACAGTGCAGCTAATTTAATGTTAGCTGTAGCTGAACATGTTATTGTTATCATACCATCTACATCATTAAATGCATCAACTTCAAAAGGTCCTAAGAATCCTTCTTTACCAGCTGCTAAGCTAAGCACTGCATTTTCTTTCTTTAATGTACCTAAAAGTGGGTCTACCACAGTAGTTACTACTGGTACTACTGTAGCTGTTATAGTTGATCCACTACCATTCTGTACATGAAAAAATTGTATTGCTGTATTCTTAAGTTTATCACCCCCTGATGCAGGTGTAACAGTAGTAGGTTCTACTCCTGCTTGTGTAATTTGTTGTGCTGTTAATGTTGCCATGATTTATTTTTTTTAACTATTTCTATATCCATTTTTAAAAGCTGCTGACTGAACAGGTTCTTTAGCTCTGGTAGATTGTTGTTTAATCTTAATACCAGCCTTTGCAAGTCTTGTTCTTTTTGCTACTTTTTTTCTATTTCTTTTTTGTTGAGTAGCTTGAGCAACGGAAGTTGGATCAAAATACCCATTAGTTGTTTCTCTTTTATATCTTTCTCCTTGTTCAGGAAAGGAGATATTTTCTTTTTTTCCTCCCATAATTATTTCTTTTTTTTCATTTTACCTAAAGTTATTGCTAGCCTTGCACGTTCTGCAGTCTTTCCTTTTCCTTTTGCCTTCTCCCTTAACCAGCTTTTTTTAATATCACCATCAGCCTTTAATGCTCCAGCTCTTTTAGCTGTTGCTCTTAATGCCCCTGGCTTTTTAATTGCTCCTTTGATCCAATTTTTCTTAGATCCTGATTTTTTTTTGGCACCACCTTTTTTATACTTGATACCTGCTTTTGTTAAATTTGCTGGCATAATTTCTATTTTTTACGTCTTCCTTGTGCACTAGATCTGTTAGCAGAGTATGCTTTTTTGCCCTTAGACTTTTTCATACCTTTGCTTTCATCTCTACGTGATTTAAAAGATTGTTTCTTTTTTCCTTTATTTCTCATTCCTAAAGACTCATCTAGTCTAGAGTTGTACCCTTGCTTTTTCTTTTTCTTTTTTACTGATCCACCTTTTTTCATCATAGAGAATTCCATAGTATCATCTATCGTTTCAATACCCATCTGAGCAAAGTAATCTATTCTATCTCTATTCATGTCACTTGGGTTATCAAATGATTGAACCTGGTTACCTTTTTTACCAGACACCATTTGTACTCCGCCTTTTGCTTTATATAAATTTTTTGTTGCCATGACTTTTTATTTTTTGTTATTACTAATTGTTTTAAATTTTTCAGCCCCTCTAGAACCAAAATATGCTACATAGACGGTAATCAAAAGTGACTTGAGTAAATCTACCCAGCCAGCATCTATTCCAAACTCTATGTTAAAACCATCTAATAAAATAAATATAACTAATGATACAGTTAAAAATATTAATGTTAATGGTCTTGTGTTTTTACTAAGATATGAATCTGATTGCATATCTGCCTGCCATCTTTTGCTGACTTCTTGCATCTCAATCATATCCATCTCTAAAAGCTTTAATGCTTTTTCTTTATCTTCTGGAGGCAAAACCGCAGGGTCTTCTTTTTTAATAAGGTTTTTAACTAACCCCATAACTCCTGAATCTGGTAGTATATCTCCAGCAATACCTAAAAGATCTGGTACTTTCTCACTTAGAAATTGCCCCACCTTAGTATCTTTAAATTTCTTTTTTTGTTTACTCATAACTTACGGATATATTCTTATTTCTATATGCATATTTGCTAAAGAATCTAATAGTGCACCTGTACTTGCAGTATAATTCTGTAACTCTATTTCTGTGGTTGAACTCCATTGCATTGCTTGAACTGCAGCTCCGCTTCCTTGTTGGACATTACCCCAAAATTTAGCTTCAGCAATTCCTGCACCTGATACTGTTGCTTTATAACTACCAGTACTTATTCTTGACCAAGTAAATGTATAGCCCGTTGTATTATAAACTTGAGTTGCACTAGGTGCAGCCCCATTACCTGCTGATACTCTAGCAATATAAGATTTATATGGTAAACTACTATTAATAGTAATTTCATTTGCACTTTGTGCTACAGTAACATTTGTACCTTGTACTATACTTCTAAACATCAGCTTCTCACCAACTTTATCTTTCCAAACCTGTGCTCCTGATCCAACATTATCTGCAGCATTAGGTTCTCCGGTAGTGGTTATCTCTACATAATCATCATCTGATGAATTAGCAAGAGTAAGGTTGCTGCTCAGAGACTTCAGAGATCTGAAATATACAGTACAAGTCTCATCAACTTCATCAGATACTGTCTTCTGATATACCTGTCCTGTGCCAGCAGCTGGAGTAGCTGGAGAATTAGCGTGGCCACAATGTTCAGCAGCAACCTTAAAATCTCTTACCTTTATAACCTTAATACTTTTATAAGGAATTGGTGAAGCAACACCAGTCATTTCTGGTTCTTCATTAACTCCTAATATAAGGACATCATTAAGATCTGCTTTCTTAGCAAAAACAGATCTTCTTATTAAACTTAATACGTCAGTTAAAATGTTCATTTTCCGCTATATGTATTATGGGTTCCTCCTCCAAGTTTTTTCTTACCACCTTTTTTCATTTTCTGATTTGGGGATCCCCACATTATATTGTCAATTTCACCTCCAGTTAATCTAACTAACAATTTTGTTTTTTGTTTAGTCATCTTCTGTTTAGGTAAAAACATTTTACTTTTTCTCTTGGCCATCACATTTGTCTTTAGAACAACAGTCCTGGTTTTCACACCATTTTAAACACACTTTACCGAATGTAAGCCACTTAATAAATAAACATAATTTTTTCATTTTCCTTGTCCTTTATATAATTTTTTATAATTTTTACTACTCTTCAATTTTGATGTTCTTGTTTTAGCATGAACACCTGGTCTTTTTGTTCTTCTAGGTCTTGTATAGTTAGATGTTACTATTCTAGCCATTACCTATTTTGGTCCTCCCATATTAACAGGCTTAGGTCCCATATTTACTTTTCTACCTTTTCTTTTCTTTCCTTTTAATGCATTAGGGATATCATCAATTTGATTTCCTACTTGCTTAAGGGCTCTTCCTACATCAGCTAACTCAGCTGCTGTTAGTTTATATCTTTTTTTAATTTCCATTACAGTAGCTACAGCTTTCTCATCTAAAGAAGTTCTAGACCAAACTGCTCTCCAGTAATCTTCCAGACTGTAAGTCCATAATACGTTTATAATTTTCTTTAACATAATATTTTATTTTATACACTATATTAATAATATACAAATTTTGCAGGACTCAGTCAAATTTAATAGTATATTTGTTAATTGAGTAGCTCCAGCGTATAGTTATAATATACAAAAATTATTGCAATTAAGAAACCATTAAGTTGGGTAAATACAAATTATAAAAATATACATCTTTTGGTTTTTTTGTCTAAGCATTTTTTCTTACATTGTTATTACTTGTTAGCTGCATTTCTTTACATTGAGATGTGGCCCTTTTTTGTCCTAACAATTCAAACATAATAATATGAAGAATATCTTTAGACCTAGACTTAATATCCTACCTTATGAATATCCAGAATTACTAGCCTATAAAGATGCTATAAGACATTCCTATTGGATTGATACAGAGTTTAACTTTACAGAAGACATACAAGACTTCAAAGTAAATATTACATCACATGAACGTGATATTATTAAAAAGACTATGTTAGCAATTGCACAGATAGAAGTTAATGTTAAAACTTTTTGGGCTGATATATATAAAAGAATGCCCATTACAGAAATTGGAGATGTAGGTATGACCTTTGCTGAATCTGAAGTAAGACATAAGGACGCATATGCTAGACTGCTAAGAATCTTAGGTTTAGAAGATGAGTTTAAAAGAGTTATTGATGTACCAGCTATTAAGGGTAGAATCAACTATCTACAGAAATATTTAGATGGATCACGCAGTAGAGATAATAAAATGTATACTAAGTCTGTTCTTTTGTTTTCTCTATTCATAGAGCATGTTAGTTTATTTAGCCAGTTTCTAATCATGATGAGTTTTAATAAAGAAAAGAATGTTCTTAAAGGAATTTCTAATGTAGTAGAAGCTACTAGTAAAGAAGAAGAAATCCATGGAAACTTTGGTGCAGCTTTAATTAATATTATTAAAGAAGAAAACCCTCTATGGTTTGATCAAGAATTTGCAGACTTAATACATTCAGCTTGTAAAAAAGCTTATGATGCAGAATGTAAAATACTAGATTGGATTTTTGAACAAGGAGAACTCTCTTTTTTATCTCAAGAAACTATACAAAATTTTGTAAAGAATAGATTTAATAATTCTCTAGAGAATTATTAAATCTATTCTTTACAAAATTTTGTAAAGAATAGATTTAATAATTCTCTAGAGAAAATTGGGATGCCTCCATTATTTGTTGTAAATTTGAATCTTCTAGAATCTACTGAATGGTTTGATATTGAGGTTACTGCTACCAAGGAAGGGGACTTCTTTTACAAGAAAAGCGTTGATTATAATAAGAAGAGTAAAAGCATAACTGAAGATGATCTTTTTTAATTATGGAATATAAAAAATACTACTGGCTTAATGAAAATAGTAGAACCTTTTTATCAAGGGGTTATATTAATGAAGAACCTGAACAAAGAATTAAAGATATAGCCAATACAGCAGAAAAGTATCTTCATATGCCTGGCTTTGCTGAAAAGTTTGAAAACTATATGGCCAAAGGTTATTATAGTTTATCTACCCCAGTATGGATTAATTTTGGAAAACAAAAAGGATTACCCATCAGTTGTTATGGATCTAATGTAGATGACTCACTAGATAGTATACTAAATGCTGGACGTGAAATAGGAATGATGTCTAAATATGGTGGAGGCACCAGTGCTTACTTAGGTAATATAAGACCACGTGGCTCAGGAATTTCTACTGGAGGATTAGCTGATGGACCAGTTCACTATGCAAAGATATATGATACTGTAGTAGATGTATGTAAACAGTCTGAAGCAAGACGTGGAGCGTGTGCAGTATACTTACCTCTAGAGCATGCTGATATATTAGACTTCTTAGATATTGGCACTGAAGGAAACCCAATACAAAATTTACAGTATGGTGTTACAGTTACTGATGAGTGGATTACTAGTATGAAAGCAGGGAGTAAAGATAAACGTAAGATATGGGCTAAAGTTATTCAAAGAAGATCTGAATTTGGTTATCCTTATATAATGTTTAAAGATAACTCTAATAACAATAGTCCATACAAAACAATGGGTATGGAGATAACAGCATCTAACTTATGCTCAGAAATACAATTACCAACAGACAGCTACAACTCTTTTGTGTGTTGCTTAGGATCTATAAATTTATTACACTGGGATGAGATTATTAAAACAGATGCAATTGAAACTTATGTATTCTTCTTAAATGCAGTAATGGATGAGTTTATTAGAAAAGCAGAAGTTAAAGCTGGATTAAAAAGAGCATTTAATTTTGCTAGCAAACACAGAGCTATTGGTTTAGGAGTATTAGGTTATCATAGTTTATTACAATCAAAGCTTATAGAATTTGAATCTTTAGCTGCTAAAGGTTTAAATAATAATATATTTAAAACATTAAAAGAAATATCTGAACAAGCATCTAGATGGTTATATGAAAATAGAGGATATAGATCCCTTAGAGAAGGATATGCTAATACAACTCTATTAGCTGTTGCCCCTACCAAGTCTAGCTCTTTTATTCATGGTGCTGTATCTATGGGAATAGAACCCATTAAATCTAATTACTTTATTAAGGACTTAGCTAAGTCTAAAACAGTATATAAAAATCCATTCTTAGAAGAAGAACTTAAAAAGTATGGATTAAATAATAAAAAAACTTGGGATAGTATACTAAAGAAAGATGGGTCTGTGCAACATTTAAATTTTCCAAGCAAGGAAGTATTTAAATCCTTTGTAGAGATTACACCTAAAGAACTAGTATTACAAGCTGCTCAAAGACAAAAATTTATTGATCAGTCACAGAGTTTGAATTTGATGATTCATCCTTCTGTTCCCGCAAAAGATATAAATCAATTGTATTTATATGCTCACAAGGAAGGAGTCAAAACATTATACTATCAATTTAGTCAGAGCTCTGCTCAAGACTTTGCTAGAAATATTTTAGACTGTGCAAGTTGTGAGGGCTAATTATTAACTTTAAATCTTTAAAAATGAAAAACAATTTTTTAATTATGTTATTCTCTCTATTAATGATAGGGTGTGGTAACAACAAACCAGCTGAAGCTGTGGCAGAGGAATCTGTTCCTGTAGAAGCTGTAGAAGTTAGACAAGACGTTTGGTTGAGTGCATCTAAAACTGACTGTCTAAGAGTAAGTAAAGGTAACGTAAAAGATGATCATTCTCATGATGACTTTAGTCCTGCTGTTGATACAGAGTTCTGTCCAGGTGATACTTGGAAAGATGTAAGCGGTGGTGCTCAAAACTGGTTAGTACTAGATGTTATGGCTGGCCAAACTTACGTTACAACTACTACAGTACATTGGGCAATGCCTGTTGCACCGTGGACTCCTTACGCTGATCCTATATCAATGGGTTCAGATAACAAACCAGATGGTGTATTAAAATTTGATAAAAATGGTGACGGTTCTTATAACGTTTCTGTTGTCAAAGAATAAATGCAACATATTAATAAGTCAATGCTCTGTGGAAAATCATAGAGCATTTACTTTTCTTTAAGTTCTTCCTTTGCAAATGTATATATAATAAAAGCTACTATAATATAAAAAACCAATATAGTAAGTCTAGCTTCTGACATTTGGTTTAATGTACTACTTTAAGCAAATCCCCGGTTCTATAAAAGTCACCTGCTGTTAATCCAGCTGCTAGAGCGGCTGCATTATCTGCATATTCTGCTATGTCAGGAGCATTTACTTGACCATGTAAATCAACCCCTACATTACCTGCATCTGTTAATATTTCTATTACAGGATTATTACCGGCTGCTCCAAACTTTATACCTTTACCAGACCAATTATATATATAACCAAAACCTCCACCATCATCATCCCATCCAAAAGAAACTTTATAAACACCCTCTTGTTGTATTAAATACTCTGGGTCACCACCTGTTTCACTAATAGGTTTATTTATAATAAATCTATCAGCATTATTAAATTTCATCTGGTACATTCCATTACTTAACGGAGGAGATTGTTGTAACTGACTATCTGCTAAACTTCCTTTCTCTCCATCTAACCATAAAGGAATGTAGTTTGTTACACCGCTATTCAATGATGACTTTAACCCTTCAAGAGTAATAAGTCTATTATCCATTTTAGGATCATATGCATAAATACCTTCTGGTCCTTGTATTCTACCTAAAATTAAATAGTTATTTGTATCTGCTTTTTTTACTACTTTCTTTCTAGAAAGTAATCCCATCATATCTTGTAATATATTACCCATTGTTTTTTATTTTAGAATTGAGATTCTCTACGGACAACCTCTACTGCAGCTTTCATTTTAGGTACATCTACAGGACATAAAAGATCTAAGCCTGCTTTTGCTTGAAATTTTATAAAGGCATCATTTCCAGCAAAGATTAAGATGGTAGGAACCATTCTTACTCTATATTTCTTTTTTGATTCAGGAGATTGGCTAACATCACATCTATAGTACTCTACACCATCTAGGTCATTTATCTGTTCCCAATCATGAAAAGCATTTGCTGAATTAAATTCTGCCCAGAATTCTATAACAATTATATCTTCAGAGTCATCATCAAATGCACCTTGACTAATTAAACTATCAAAATTTTTATCATTGACCCATTCTTGAGCTATAGCTTTTATACTAAATAATAAAAACAAAATGAATAAAATTGTTTTTTTCATAATTATTTTTTAGTTAGTTCATAAATACGCTCCTCCATTTTGTCAAATTTCTCTAAAAGCATTTCTACATCTTCTTGAGTATCCATAATGGTTTGACGTACTAACTCATCTTTTAGATCATATTCAACCCTATCAATAACAGGAGTTGGTAACTCCATAGCTTTTGCTATGTCAGCTTTTAATGTAAACCACATAGTAGATAATGAGACTACAAATCCCACTATCATTCCAATTGTTTTTAAATCTAAAGTAACTTTAGTTTCTTCTCCTATTTTTGGTGCTCCTGCCATTTTAATTAATTTTTCTTGATGATGAAACAGATCCTGAAGGTCTGCTATAACTATTATTTGATCCTGAACTATTATAAGTAGCTCTAGAATTACTGCTTGGTTTATAATTATTATTTGGTTTGTAATTATAATTTGGTTTAGAAATATAGTTGTTATTACTTGGTTTATAGTTATTGTTAGGTTTATAACTATTATTAACAACAATAGGTTTATTATTTATAATAGGTCTATTATTAGCATTCTCAACTCTATTATTTGCAATTGCAGTAGCAATGCTTCTATTCAGATTTGAAACGCTATTTCTTCTACTAGCATTATAAACTACATTATAACTTGGATTATTGAATGGCCCTTGATACCAATTGTTAGCTGGCCTCCAAGGTCTCATATACCAATCCCAATAATTCCATGGTCTATAATAATAAGAGTAATAAGAATAAAAATTACTGTAATAAAAATCATTATGCCAGTAATTAAAATCTAACCATAGTGGTCTTGTGTGCCAATACCCATAACTATGACCATAAAAAAATCTAGGTCTTAATGGTCTAAAGTCTAAGGTAATAGTATTAAATTCTAAACTTGTAAATAAATTAGTTGAATCACCTTGAACTTCATCTAAATATACTACTTCAGTTTCACAGCATTTATCTACTGGTTGAAAAGTAGCACAACTAGTCATTAATATTAATACAAGACTTAATATTTTTTTCATAATTATCTAAAAGTAAAGTTTAATCCAAATGTAGTTTGAAATAATTCACTATCCCACATCTTACTATATTCTCCTTCTGCAAATATTCCTAAGTTCTTGTTTATCTTCCAGCCAAAACTTACTCCTGCGGAGTAGTCCTCCCACTGTTCTAACTCTGCATCTTGAACCAATCCACCTTTACCCCAGTTATTTCTATTTAAATAGGATACAGCCTCATCTCCCTGTATGTATTTATGATATGGTAATATATAATTAGCATATGCATGTAACCAGAACTTGCTTTTGTAATGATAAAAATCTACACCTACTATTGGTGCTATCTCACCAAAAGCATCTAGTTGATCCCATACTTCATTATTATAACGGTTCATAAGATCAGTGAATACTGTTTCTCTAAATTCTAGATCAGAATCAGCTACTATATTTCCTTGAGGGTCTACCCAATACCAATCTGAGGTAGTAATTTCTTCTCCTGTATTTGGATCATAAGAGGTTTGTGTATAATAAATATCATCAAAACCATATTCAAACCCTAAAGTATACCAATAGTTAGCAGGGTATTCCTCACCATTTATTATCTGTGTTTCATTTAACCATATTTCAATAGGGTTATATCCATAAGCACGGTCATGAGTACGGTAGATAGCTCCGGCTGATATACTAAACTTTTCTCCAATAGGAATTCTACCTCTTACTTCAGCTGACTGATAATCTAAGTTTATCTTACCAACCTCTCTACTCTCTACTTTTACTATGTGGTATTTACCTGTATGCTTTAAAAAGAATCTATGATTCTTAAAGTTCTCTCCTCTCCATCTTTCTTTTTCAAAGTGGAATTGATATTCTAATCCATCAAGTGCAGAAGATGGAGCTGTAAATGCTAATTGTTCTTCAGTTCCATCATAAAAGTTTTTAGGTTTTCTTTCATAATTAAATCTTGCTAACTTACGGATTCCAAATCCATATCTATAATCAAAAGGATAATCTGGTGTATTATCAACTACATCAGGTATGGAATATAAACTACCATCTTCAGCTGTTCTTACAAAATAAGTTTGTTGTCTTGCTTCTACTGAGTTGGAGATATCACCTGCACCATATATGGTACTATATTTTAAAAGATCTTCATAAAGAGATTTAAAGAACTTACCTTTCTCTTCTTGCTCTTGAGCTGATAAGGTTTGAGTCATAAAAATACAAACCAATAAAACTAAATATTTTTTCATATTTGTTATATATTAAATTAATAAGCTTTTAAGTTGGTTTGTATAATAATAATATAAGAACTTTTTCCCACATTAGAAAATAGTTAGACTGCAAATTTGACGTATTAATTACCTAAATGAAAAGTATCCATACGCTCAAAAGATCTCCATTTCTGTAGTGTATATAGAATTGGCACTGCATCTTTCCATTGTTTCCATACTTTTAATTCTCCTTTTCTAGGTTTATTTTGATAAACTATACTTGAGTTTTCATAAAATGTTTCATCTGACTCACGTACAAGCCATTTAAGTGGTGTTTCACCAGACAATATTATTGCCTCTGCTAAAGCACCTAACATTCTAGTTGATGCTATAGGACGTTCTAAAAATCCACCCATTTCTTCCGTACCAAATCCAGGAACAAATAAGATCAATTCAGTATATACTCTATCTGTTTGATATTTACTCCAGTTTCTAAGCTTCTTAACCCATAATGGATCATCACCTTCATCATCATCCCATATATTATCTAGCATCTGGAATGCTAACATAGACATTATTATAAATGAAGCTTCTGCCATAGTTCTATTCCAGTTCTTTACTTTGTTTTCTAATCTAAGTTGCAAAGTTCTATCACCCATTTTTGATCCTACTGAGCCAGGTCCTCCTGGATTACTCATATTCTTTTTAAGAACAGACTCTTTATATTCTTTTATTTGAGTACGTAGATCTGCCCTACCTTTTATCATATTAGATAATAAATGATAAACTAACTTAAAGGAACTATTATATCTACCTTCCATCCATCCTAGATTTGCATCAAAGTATTCCGTCTGATATCTAGCTCTTAATGCAGGAGCAAGCCATTTCTTAAATTGAATTAATAATTTTCCAAGCCACATAGATTGTAGTACTGTTTTATCTTGTGCAGAATAGTTACCATGAATTTGTTTATTTAC
>TARA_R110002012_G_C11674650_1_pt1 | contig 15159 bp, 11 predicted proteins | sample TARA_R110002012 | Tara Oceans TARA_R110002012 (sample SAMEA4396515) | marine metagenome | biome: Westerlies Biome; feature: [DCM] deep chlorophyll maximum layer (ENVO:01000326); material: water (ENVO:00002006), including particulate matter (ENVO:01000060) such as... | depth 40 m
ATGTTATTTAAACCTGGCAGTTACACAAAATGTGTTACAGGGTCTATTTATTACAGATGAAACAGATGCCTTGATTATCCTTAATTTAATTACCAATATGATATTTTCCGATTTAACGTTTAATGGCGAACTACACCAAAAACATGCTGAACCTTTTTGATTACTCGGCCAACTCCAATGGTAGATGTATAACACCATTTAAAAATAAAAAGACCAACAATTAAACTAATAATCCCCGCTAAAGCATTACTATTAAAAGCCACAGCAGCAACAACTGCCCCACCTAAAGAAAACACGACCATCAGCCCGATAAAAGTACTCCATTGAGCATAATTAAGGCCGTCTATATGAAAAACTTCAACGCTATCGTCAAACTCACCTGCAATCAATGTCCTACCCCCACCACTTTTAATAAACAACAAGTCTACATTAGTGGATTTTTGGAGTTTATCATCAATAGCACCGATAACGTTAACATTGCCATATCGCTTACCATCGATTTCAATATAGTCATAGGTGGTAATTTGCCCATTAGTAATAACGCCTGATGAGATAGTACCCAAATTTCCACTTATGGTGTGCAAATATTTATTCTTTTTAGCATACTCTGTAAATATTGACATATTTTTCAACCACCTTCATTAATTTAACATTAAATAAAAATTCATTAGCAAGTATGTTGACTTGCGCTATTTAGAAGTCTGCTGCGGCATCTGATGCTTGTGATGAAAATTTTTCTTGGTGCTTATATTCTTCAACTTTTGAATATAAAGTTGCTTTGCAAAGGTCAGAATCTTTAACACCACAGTGATACTCGGCCCATCCATAGTTTTTATTATAATGAAATAAGTTTGAGTGAACATAAAACGGGCTAGTATATAGTGTATATTGGGCATTCCACGGTTTAGATGATGGAGAGTCTGGGCCAATACCTACGCCAAAAGTCACATCTAATGCAGATAGAAGTGCTTGCCCGTCTGTATCATTATTCGTTAGTAATACTACTGAATGTAGTCGATTATCAAAATAAACAAATTCAATATTAGATAATTTCGCACCGCCAATTTTATGTTCCAACTGACCATTATATGAGTAGTAAGACAGCAAACCGTCTTTACGAATAAAGCTCATATCTTTAGATAGTTGGGTATGCCATTTAAAGCCACGAAAGCCATCAATAGTGTCAACTTTACCATTTACGTTATACAATTTGCCATTTCTAAATTTAGCCTCCATTAATGGTTTGTTATTGTAATACCACTTTGCTTTTTTATCAGCATTACGCTGTTTTGCTTCTTCCCAAGAGTTTTTAGTACTATCAACAATAGAATTTATACTTGTTGATTGGCAACCCGATGTAGCAAGCACCGATAGTAAAAGTATTGATATTTTAGAGTTTAATTGCATTATTTAATTCCTACTACTGTTGATTTTAGTTTTTTAGAAGTCATTCTCTCAATTAATCGTGTATATACCGAGTTCGATTATATTTACCTCTCCAGAGAAAAGTAACCAGCTACGGAAAGGCAATTAATAACCACAAAAAAATATTAATTAAATTTTCAATTAATTAGTGTTATGTTTTTGTTTATAATGACAAACTTCCTCTGAAGAAATAACCAACATGTTGTATGAAATTTTTGTAAAAGCTATTTCCCTTTCTAGAGATGAACAGAAACAATATCTCGTTGAAATACAGCTAACCCACCCTGAACTATTCGATGAGTTACTGGAAATGCTCAATAATGATGAAGCAAGTAAAGAAGTTAATACCTATTACTGGTCTTCGCTTATAGAGAATGAAAGCGCTGATATCATCAATTCACCTCAAGACCTAACTGGCTCAGTCATTAGTTCATTCAAACTTACCGAACTTATTGATAAAGGCGGTATGGGGAGCGTTTATAAAGCACAACGTTGTGATAAACAATTTGAGCAAACAGTAGCGATAAAAATCATACACAGCGAGCTTGAAAAAATCATTGGTGAACATGCACTAATTCGTGAAGCTGGCTTCATGGCTAAGCTCACACATCCTAATATCGGTAAAGTTTTTGATGCAGGTATAAGCGATGATGGATATCACTTTATTGTCATGGAGTATATAGATGGCTGCACAATTACCGACAAATTCAAAGAGCCGACATTAACATTAAATAAAAAATTAAAAATATTTTGTGACTTATGTGATGCAGTCAATCACGCCCATCAAATGCAAGTTATTCATGCCGATTTAAAACCAGCTAATATTCTGATCACGCATGATAACCAAGTGAAAATATTGGATTTTGGTATTTCTCGTATGTTTAATAGTCGCAGTAATGATAGTTCTGCCGCGTATACCTTATATTTAAATGCCATGACTGCAAGCTATGCTAGCCCAGAATTGCTCGCTGGTGAACGTTCTAGTACGTATAGCGATATTTATGCATTAGGTAAGGTGTTTTCGTTATTATTCGTTGAGTCAAAAAGCAAACAAAAAACTATCATTCATAACTATCGGATAGAGTTAGAAGCGATAGTAGCAACAGCAACCGCTGAAATAACGACCGAACGTTATCCGTCAGTGCTTGAACTAAGAAATGACATTAATCGCTTTATGACTAACCATGTGGTTAGCGTATATAATGCACCACTTTTTTATCGACTACAAAAATTTACATTAACTCGACATCCTATTTCTGTATTAGCGACCATTACCACCGTGGTTGTTTTTAGTATATTAATGATTAACTTAATTGCGCAATACCATGATTTGAAAAATGAAAAATATCAAACAGATCTTATGTTAGAAAAATTTTCATTGGTATTAGATTTAGATTTAGATGCAAAATCAGCAGTGGAAATGGCGTTAGCTAGTAATTATGGTAGCCAAAATAAAAATGAGCAGGCGTTAACGCTTTATAAAAAAATCATATCAAGAGTTAGTCTATTAAAAAATAAGGATGTTGCGTTTGATGCAGGTAGTAAGGTAGTTAAATTGCTTATTAAAACAAAGCAATATGAATTAATTGAAAGTACGTTAGCTAAATTAAAACAACAGCTTAACTTTCTACCGAATATAAATGTTCCCATCACAACATCTCAAGCAATGTTTTATCATTTTTATGTTAGTTTTACCTATCATAACAACCCTAATGAGAATAAACATTTATACAAGCCACAGAAAAAATTAGTACATGATATTAAAGATATATACTGGTCTACGTTATCGGATCAACAAAAAACAGAGCTTAATTTTTCAATAAATAGGGATGATGGGTATCAAGAGTTACCCAAAACTAAAGCGGCTTTGTACTATCCGGAATTTAAAAAGAACTCAAAAGAAAACAGGATAATAAATTACCTTTTTAATGACATAATTGATGAAGATAGTAGATTAAAATATTTACCTAAATCACAGCAAGTCAGCATGTTTTTAGAGTCTAGCTCTATCTTTTGGACGAGTACGCATGTGAATTTTGTTAAGGGTGGAGAAACGAATCAAGCAACCTTCTCTGAGAGTATCACTAGATTTAAAGAGTACAGTGGCATATATCAAGTCGATAACAATAGATTATCTATGGATTATGGTGAGGGAGTAGGAGCAGATTATTTTATTTATGCCTCCCCTCTATTAGCATTATCTGTCCCCGTGGATGGTGACTTAAATATCATGGCGCATAGTGACTTTTTATATAACAAAAAACCGTTACTATGGACAAAAAAAGAACTGTTAGATAACAATTGGTATCACATTTATGATGGCGCAATAAACTCAAATGAGGGAGTTAATCCGTCAATAGTTAATATTAGTTTTAAAGAATCAATAGCTCATTTTAAGCAAGGTGGTCAGGCTATTGAAGGACAATGGGAGATAAATAATGAGCATTTATCTTTAAAGCTACCTAATAGTAATGAATGGTCGATTCAGTTGGTTAAATCATTAAGCGACACTCACCTTATTGTTGTTAAAGATGCTAATTCAATGCTGCCCTCTTTATTGGTAAAGGATAAAGCTTTGGCGGAGTTTATTATTCAATATTGGCGTAATATTTTAGAATAAGTGTTAACTTAATTAGGATAATTAATGTGATAAAGCTAAATTTTCTGGTGCAAAGGTAACTGTCCTGATAGAGTGCGCGACATATTAAAAAACTTAACTGTAGTTTAGTAAATAATACTATTCAAGCGTTATGTTTGTTGTTTTAGTTTGGATTTTTATATGTTTAACTCACACCGTACTTCGTGTTATTTCCTTTCTACCGTCTTAATTACCCATTGCTTTTTGGGGATTGAAGCGAATGCCTTCTCGAAAAAACGATTATCTAAAAGCCATGCAAGCACCTCGAAAGAAATTGAGAAAATACTAGTAACCGGCTCTCGTATTAAACGTGCAGAATATGAAAGTGCCAACCCTATACAAATAATTACTGCCGCTGATATAAAAAACCGAGGCTTTAATACAGTTTATGAAGCATTACAAGCGAATACCGCAGCTAATGGCGCGAACGAAATTGGTGGTTCAGCAAGAAATCTCGAAACCATCAATTTAAGAGGCTTTGGTCCAAATAGAACACTCTTTTTAATGAACGGTAAGCGCGTAGCCAATTATCCACGTGTTTATGGCGGTGATTACAATGTATTTAATTTGGCAAGTATCCCGATTAGCGTTGTTGAGCAAATAGAAATTATCACTAGTGCCAGTTCTTCGGTATATGGCTCTGATGCCGTCGGTGGTGTGGTTAACATCATCACTAAAAAAGATATTGCTGAGACAACGCTTGATGCTAAATTCACTACTTCTGATCATAATGATGCACAAAATAAACAGTTATCTCTCGTCACTGGCGATAGTACTGATAAATTAGCGTGGACATTAGCAATAGAATACACCAAGCAAGATATGCTTATAGGCAAGCAGCGCAGTTGGTTAGATGATCGCTTTGATACCCCAGCCAACCTAGAAGCACAGTCAGAATTTGATACACAATTACCACGTTCGCTTTCTATTTTTACATTAGAAGATGATTGGGTAGCGTTAGATCCAGGTCAAGCAGTGTGCGATCAATATAACGACCTAACTTATACCAGTATCTCGTTTATGGGTAATTATTGTGGTCGAGATGGCACTGGCGATAACTCTTTTGTTAATGAAAGAGAAAACGTCTCTTTATACTTTTCAAGTGAATATCAATTAGCACAAAATCACACCATCGCCTTTGATACCTTATATTGGCAAAGTAACGCGATTAACCTTACTCAAAAAGGGTGGAGTTCAGATTATTTAAAAGATGAAATAACCAGTAGCGATACATGGTCAGGTGACGGGCAATTTACAGTTGAAGATGGTACTTCGTATATGATTATGCGGGAATTTCAGCCTGAAGAGTTACTTAACGGTAAAGGGCAAGAAGAGTTGTTTGACGAACAAATGCTTAATACTTCTATTACATTACAAGGGCCTATTTTTAATGATTATAATTACCAAGTTTACTTAAGCCACAGCTTAGCGAAAAACACACAAACAAGTTACCAATTAAAAAAAGAAGCGGCCTCTGATTATTACGTTAACCATAACAATAATACAGGTGCACTTAACGTAGATTTGGATAGATGGTGGCAACCGCTCAATACCGAAGGATTTAACACCATTTTCGGGCTGGATAAATCAAGTTCAGATTCAAGTGTTACTAGTGTTAGCGCAAGTATTACGGGGCAAATCAATAACCTTACTCTTAACCCAATAAATTTTGCGACCTTTATCGAGTTTGAATCTTCACAATATGACTTAAATGAACACCCAAGAACACTTAACCAAGTAGGCCAAGGTTGGGTTGGAAAAACAGGTACAGAAGGTAGCGGAAAGCGAAGTAGATATGCACTAGGTGGAGAATTAAGATCATTAGTTGCAGATAACATAACGGTTGAGTTAGCAGCTAGATACGATAAATATAATGATGATAGTTTAGCCAATGTCGCGCCAACGTATAAATTAGGCATAGAATGGCGACCATTAAACGAGTTGCTAGTTAGGGCAACCCATGGCACAACTTTTAGAGCGCCAGATTTACATAATGTATTTAAAGGTGTGTCAGGTAGCTATGGTTTTATGGGCGATTACGCGTTAATTGACTCGTGTAACGCTTTTAATGAAGGAAATTACGACGGCATTTTATTAGGTAATAATGACTTAACCTCTTTAGCTAAAACGTGTGATGAAGATTTTGATTTTAGCGGTTTTTATAGTGCTTTTAATGAGTCATCCGGTAATAAAAAATTAAAACCCGAAACTGGCTATACCACAACCGTTGGTTTCGTTTGGTCTCCTGATAATAATACTGCGATAACGTTCGACTTATACAATATCAAGCTAACAAATATGGTTGTACCTGACAGTTTGTATAACATTAATATTAACGAGTATTTGTGTTTAACTGGCCAATTAAGTTTGACTGAAGGTACTTGTACTGCAACATTAGCCCAAGTAGATAGAAATGGTGAAGCGGGTTATGACTCGTTTAAAATTAATACCGTTCACACAAGTTTTATTAATTCGGCTATGAAGGAAACAACAGGCTTTGATTTAGGGTTAAACTTAACATTTCCTTTAAGTAATAATTACCAGCTAATACTTGATTCAACATACAACCATGTATTTGAAACTAAAGTACAAACCTATGCTAACGAGTCTATCGACAGTAATTACCGTGATAATTATTACAATTACGATTTGCGCTCAAAAATCAATACTGTACTCACCTTAAAAGCACAGCAATGGCATGTTTCATTAACACATATTCGTTATGGCTCTACACCTAATAACGTTGACCGTGGCGATTGGGAGCAACTTGAAGAAACACGCTATGCACCTCTAAACTTGTATAACATGGTAATGCAATATAAATTTGCTCAACAAAAATTAAGTTTTGGTATTATGAATTTATTCGATAGTAGAGCAAGATCAGATGCTTCCCAGCAACAGTACCCTTACTTTAATACAAATGTTTACCCAATTAATTCGGTTGTAATAGGCAAGCAGTATTCGCTTGGTTATCAATTAGTTTTTTAAAACTAAATTAGAGTCTGAATTAAAATCTGAGTTAAAACCTGAGTTCAAGCATAAATACATGACGGAGCAATGAAACAGTTAAAAGCGACATTAAAATAAAATGTGGCTTTTAATGTTTGTTACGTCGATTCATAAATTATTTTGTGGTTGTTATAGTATTTTTATTTAATTCATAGTTAGGAAGGTGGCGATTGAATTTACTAAACATCACTACTACCAAAACTTTTAACACCAATGAGCTAGGTAATGATTATTTTATTGGAGATATTCACGGACAGTATTCCCTATTAATTGAACAGTTAAAAAGTGCTGATTTTAACTTTAAAGCTGATCGATTGTTTGCTGTTGGCGATATTATAGACAGAGGATCAGAGTCTGAAAAATGCTTAGAATTATTAATAGAACCTTGGTTTAACTCGGTATTAGGCAACCATGAACAATTGTTTTTACGAGGATTTAGCAATGCCAGTTTTTGGAAGGTACTTGTTGATAATGGTGGTGATTGGATTAACAACTGGCTTAATAACCCAAGTAAATTACTCGCTTGGGCACATTTAATTAGAATTAAGATGCCCTTATCATTCACCGTAAAAAACAATAGTGGAACCATTGGCGTGATCCACGCAGATGCACCTGCAAACTGGAGTGAATTAGAAAATTTAGAAATAAATGAACAAAGTGTTATTCCCTTTATTTGGTATAGAAGAAATTTAATAGAGCCTTCAGGAAATGCTATTAACAATATTGATGCAGTGGTTCATGGTCATAACTCACTTGAAAATCCAGTAATTATTAATAATCAAATCTGGATAGATACATTACAAAAAACTGATGCATTAACCATTTTACAAGACTCAGAAATTTTTAATTTAACAAAGGATAAAAATTAGCATGGAAGAAAAAGATGTGATTGAATTAATTAGTGGCTGGCAAAAAGGTGAAGCCAAATCCACACATTTATTAATGAACTTTGCTTATTTAAAAATAAAAGAATATGCCAAAGTAAATCATGAAAAATTACCTGAAGATGCCAATACTGCCATTATCAGTATGTCTGCCACTGATATTGCTCATGATGCTTATATAAAGCTATCAAAAGCTGAGTCGTTAATATCTATTGAAACACAACGTCAGTTTTATAGTTATTTAAACTCAGCAGTTAGAAATGTGTTTATTGATCATTACCGAAAACAGGTAAAAACCAAGTCACGCAATCCTGAAAAAACACAGCTCAGTTCACCAAAAGCTTTAAATAAAGTAGATGAAAGTAATCATCAAAATACCGCCATTATTACTATGAGCAGCGAGATTGAAGAATTATCTAAACAATTCCCACGCCAAGCTGAAACCTTAGAACTGCGTTATTTTGCTCAACGTAGTAATAAAGAAATAGCGAGATTGCTAGATGTATCAGTTAGAACTATTGAAAATGATTTACGCTTCGCTAAAGCTTGGCTAAAAAAGAAATTAGCATAACAATTTTGTAGCCTTACATTTTTTAGCTTTATAAATTATTATATTTGTGGTTTTTTTTAAAGTTTACGTAACTAATAGACTAGCCAATTATTTGATAACTTTAGATTATTGAAAATAATAATTTAATAGGATATTAAATGAAGCAACCATTAAATAAACTTCTTATCATTAGCTCATTAATACTTACCTTATCAGCTTGCGGTGGTGGTGGAGGTGATGAAGGTGAAGAAAGTTCAAATAACAATAGTAATTACGTGCCACCAAACACTTCAACAGTATCAGGCCAGTTCTATCATTCAACTGATACAGAAAAGTACTTTTCAACAGAAGATTTTCCCTCTTATGAGCAGTATGGACAAAATGCTCGTCACTGTTACCAAAGTTATAACGACTATTACTTTGAATCTGAAAAAACTATGGTTTTTGGTAATCCAGATCTCCCTGAAAGTGACTTTAAACAAGCAGCAACATGGGTAGAGAATAATTTAGCCAGTGCATTAACATCGATGGGAATATCTGAGCAGGAGTTTTTCGATGCTAAAACCAGCATTCGACTTGGGAGGTTGAAGGAGATTAGAAACTGGTTATACCAAAAAGGTTACCCAAACTTCTCTTATCCAGCAGAGTTTGATAGCTGGACTAACCAACAACAAAATGATTGGGCAACAAAAACCACTAAAGACTTAACAACAGATGAAGTCGTTAATTTGACGCTGAATGATCCCTACACTCAATATAAAACAGAGAGTGACTATAAATTAGAAGACAAGATATATGTCTGTCTTCATGAGAATACTCAACCTTATGGTTGGGGAGAAGGCACAGCAATTGGCATTACCATAGGCGCTGAATCAATAGTTGTACCTGATGATATCAATAAACTGATTCAACATGAGTTAATTCACACTATTCAATATGCTATTTCCGCAGATTTTGACGGCTTTAAACTCCCTCGTTGGTTCAGTGAGGGTCAAGCTGTTTATTTAAGCGGTATGAGTGTAGCTAAAAAAGTGAATCATAGTGCATATGACCCAACTTTAGTTGTTTATTTTTCTGATGAGTATGGGGACTCTTCTTTAGCCTACGAGCATTATGGCTTAGCTTATCAATATATAAATGATGCAAATGGTCAGTCATCTATTTTAGCTATGATGCACGATTTGCAAACATTAACTCATGACTATTCAATACAATTAAATTCAGCCCTTAAAGAAAACCATAACTACGTTGAAATATTTAATGCACAAATAAAACAGCAAAATGGCAATTTCCTCACAGTAAGTGAATATCGAGATAACTATCATTCATTGATGACTACTTACGCCAATTAACATCTTATTAATCCCAAAATAAAACTAATCGACTTCGGAGAAGTTATGTCGAATTTAATAATAAAGAAAATAATGCTAACACTATGCTGTATCACCTTAACCGCATGCGGTGGAGGCGGTGGTGAATCGAAAACAACACCGCCCAAAGTAGTAACACCACCAGCAACCCTATCATTTTCATTAGGGGAAGCTTCGCTAGCAATTAATGAACAAGAAGAAGCAAAAGTAGCATTAACATTAGATTACACTGGCACAGGAGATATCTCATACGCTATAGCCTTTGCCCCTATAATTGATAACGTGTCAGCAGAGGTTATAAATAATGAGCTGATTATCACAGCTAACAATCTAGAAAATGAAGTCAGTTCAACACTATCAATAAAGGTATCTTCAAGTAATAGTGATGTAACTGCTATTGAAAAAAAAATTAATTTATCTTTAATCAATACATCTGTTGAGGCTGTATTGTCTGAAGTTGAATTATGGAAAAATAGTGAGCAGGTTTTCAAGTTTGATGATTTTGATGATGCTGTAACTTTTTACACAAAATCAGCTTATTTCAATGGAGGATTAGATAACAGTGCAATAGCAGGTAAAATATCAGAATTCACAGCGATAAAACAAAGCTCTATAGAGAAAATATCTTCTCCTGAAGTCACTAAATTAGCTGAGGCTCCTGTTAATTATCAAAATAATTCAATCACAGAAACAGAATTAAAAGAGCTTTTAGTCAACGTTAAAACATTGGCTGGCGCTGAATATAATAAACTGGCGGAAAACATTAATTTACTAGCCTCATTAACCAATGACAACCTCCCTACCTTACCTTCGTTAAATTATCAGTACAGTGATAAATACCAAGCATTTTCAGGAATTATTGGTAATACACAAATGGGGTCGATTGTTGGTGAATCATGGAAGTTTAACCAACAATACCAATTCCTCAATACTTTGATTCCCTCTTTGGGAAATACAACAACTTGTGAAGCCAATTAAGCAAAAGGAAATAATGATGAATAAAATAATATTAACAACAATGCTTACCCTGCTTTCGCTTAACACTTCATACGCAAAGGATATTAAATTAATTGTTAAAGAAGTTGATAGCGAGCGTTTTAAATCAATAACCGTTGATGAAAGTGAAGTTGAATCAATTAAAACTGATAGTAAATATTTATCTGTTGAAGAGGATGTTTGGGTTAAATCTCCAACACCTGTATTTAAGCAAAAAGAAGCAGAAAAAAGATACCTAACCACACCAAAATCGCAAAGAAAAGTTACTAGTAAAGCGAAAAATTCAGATGTTCAAGCACCCAATGACCCTGATTTTCAATTTCAGTATTACTTTCAAGATAAAGCTTTAAACCCTGGCTCTAGTGAAATATTAAAAGCAACGGCAAAGTCTGTTCAAAACAAAAAATTAAGAATAGCAGTGATTGATGGTGGCTTTGAAGACCATGATGATATGGCTTGGACTTACGGATATAACTTCTTTGATCATTGGGGGGAGGAAAAAGGTCCTGAATTCAGAGATTTAACCGATGAGCAAAAAGAATGCTCTGGTGGTCACGGATTAGCTGTTGCTTCTATCATTGGCGCGAAATCTAATAATGGTATAGGTATGATTGGTGTTGTTGATGCAGAAATGATCGCATTAAGAGCTTTATCTTGTGGTATTGGACCTTTATCTGGCGTTGCTGAGGCCATTTTGCATGCCGCTGGTGCAGAGGTTGATGATATTCCTGTAATTCCACAGGTTGATATGATTAATATAAGCATAAGTGGAGAGCTTGAATCATGTCCTTCTTATCTTCAAGATTCGATCGATTATGCAAATGACAAAGGCATAATGATTTTTGTAGCAGCAGGTAACCAAAATGTTGATGCTAATGATGTTGTACCCGCGCAATGTTTAGGTGTTTTTGTTACTGGCGCAACAGAGCAAAATGGCTATAAAACCGATTTTTCAAACTATGGCTCTAAAGTTGATGCCATGATGGCAGGAATGGACGTTATTGGTTATGCATCAAATGGTGTGACTGGATGGTGGGAAGGCACAAGCCAAGCATCACCGCTTGCATTAGGTGTTGCAGCCTTAGGTCTTCAACATAATCCAGAATTAACACGTGATGAAATATTTACCTTTTTAAAAACTACAGCAAGCCCAATACGAGAAGATGTCCCTAGTGCTGATCAAGATTGTTCAGGTGATCGATGTGGTGCAGGACTTATTGATGCAAATAAATTCATGGACTATGTGGCTGCTTCAACAAATGGAGGTATTTATAAATTACACCATGCGCTCTCTCCAGAAAGCTCTTGTAGTCAAGAGCTATTTTTATCTACGCTAGGAAATTCACTACCTTTATGTCAAATGTATGAGTTTACAATAGCTGATGGTGTAGGCATAAATCAAAATAACTATCAAATATTTAGAATAGTAAAAGGTCAAAACATAGTTGAAGAAAATGCTGAATTTATATTAGCAAGCGATGAAAAAACGGCATTATTAGGTAACATTGATCTTGATAGTTATGATTATGGTGTGAAGATTTGTTTAAATGATACTTGTGAGGATACTCCCATCATAAAAATTAATATTGATGAGGAAGATTTACCAGAAATTTGTCACTAGCTAATATCTATCACAAAAAATTGTAGGGAGTTATAAATATTCCCTACAAATTAATTTTACTACTTAAAATATTTGAAGGATATACATCAGGTTTTTACTTATATTATCGGATTAACTATTTTTATTTTAAACTCTGTAGCATATTAACCAAATCAGACATTTATATGATGTACACTTTTTTGTGGCTGATAAATTATGAAGCCATATGTTTCCTTCATCGGAGTCGTAGATAAAAGTGAAAAGTGTCACTTTGTTCAATTTAAACAGGGGCTAAATGTTATTACAGGTAAGTCATCCACAGGCAAAAGTGCATTAATCGAAATATTTGATTACTGTATGGCATCTTCAGAGTATACGATTCCTGTAGGCGTAATTACTAACAGTGCAAAACTGTATTTTACCATTTTTAAAAAGGGTAATGGTTATCTTGTTCTAGCTAGGAGACCAAAAGAAAAGAAAGGCTTCTATCATGAAATATCAGAAGGAGAGTTGCCGTTTTCTAATGGGGTACTAAGCCTAAACGGGAATTGGTTTAATTTGGGGCATTTTATTGCTGGTGATTCATACAAGAAGCGAATTGGTACTTTTTTTGGGTTAAATATTAGTGATATTGAAACCGATAAAGATGATCGACAGTTCATTGGAAGAAGAAAACCATCTCCGAGTGTCAGAAGTTTTACATCATTCATGCTACAACACCAAAACTTAATTGCTAATAAACATGCTGTCTTTTATCGATTTGATGAAAAAGAAAAGCGTGAACAAGCAATAGATCATTTGAAAATATTTTTAGGGTTTGTTGATCAACAATACTTTTTAATAAAGCAAGAATTGGCAGAATTAGAAAAAAAGAAAAGACGGTTTGAGTTAGCTTTACCTAAAAGAAAGCAACTGCTAGAGCTGAAAGAGTCTAAATTAAATAAAAAGCTTCAAGAATATAAAGCTTCAAGTGGAGCTTCGCTTGTTGAGTCTACTAGTAAAGTTATTTTAAAAGATCCGACTTATTGGTTAGATCTTATAACAGATAAACCTATTGAAATAGATGTTGAATCAAAAGCAAATACGACATTAATCTCAGAGCTTGAGAAAAAATTGCTAATGAGGTAGTAACATTATGTAAACTTGAAAAAGAAGTTAGAAATGTTGAATCGACAATAGCAATCAGTACAAACTACTTTGAAAGTATCAGCGAAATTAATTATCCAGAAGCAATTACCGAATCAGCTACAGAGTGCCCTTTTTGCTTGACTACAACAGAGAAATTAGCGAATGAAGTTGATGAATTAAGTAATGCAATTAATTGGCTTAACGATGAGATCACTATTCAACAGCCGCAACAGTTTGATTATCGGCCTAGGTTAGAGTCTTTAAATGCAGATATCATTGAACAGCGAAAAGTAATTAAAAATATCAGAGCTGAACAGGCTAAGATTCTTTCTGCTAATCAAGAGTTACAAAAAAGAGAAAACCTTAGAGATCAAATCATAAAAGCAAAACTATCAGTTGAAATATATCTTGAAGAAATTATCAGTGAAGGAAGTATTGAACAATCAGATGATGTAATCGATAGCTTAAAAGAGAAGATATCAGTATTGCGTATTGAACTGAAGAAGTATTCTATTACTCAAAAAATAGGTAATGCCGAAGATTTATTAACCTCAACAATGAACTCTATAGGCAAAAATTTAGATTTTGAAGCGTTTTACAAAAAACCATTAAATATCAATTTCTCATTAGAATCTTTTGATGTATGGCTTGTAGCAAATAAAGAAAAGATATATTTGAGATCGATGGGAAGCGGAGCTAATTGGCTATACTGTCATTTATCACTTTTTTTGGCATTTCAAAAATTATTTTGTTCATTAGGCGATAACTGCGCTATCCCTCCTATTTTATTTATTGATCAACCGACACAAGTTTATTTTCCAAATGTAACAAACGATACAGATGAAGATAAATTTGATGCTAGAAAATTAGCTTCTTCTGGAAGAAAAAACAAAATTAATGATGATATTGAATGTGTTGAAAACTTCTTTAATGAATTATTACTTTCTGTGAAAGTACTAAAAAAGAAACAGGGCATGAGCCGCAAGTTATAGTCACAGATCATGCAGACGATCTACAGTTATCCGAGGGGAGAAGCTTTGAAAGCTATGTCAGAGCAAGGTGGCGAAATAGAGGCTTCATTGCAGAGTAGTTATAATGTTGACTTCTCAGTGAACTAGGAGAGTTAATAGCTTTCTCCTCAAAGCCAGCGGAACCTGGTTTTGTCTCAGCGAAATAATCACACCAAATTTTGTTATAGCTCTATATTGGAATGATCAAAAGCTTGAAATAAATGCTTGTATATCTATTTTATAGCAGGCCGATTGGTCTCTTATATTTGTAAATTTTTATAAACAAAGAAAGCCCTATACTAAAGAAGATAAATTTATTGTTTTTAAGATGGTAAGTTATGTTGTTGTGAATATGCATACAATTAAAAAAATTTACTACCTACAAATCGCATAAGCATATAATTAAAGTCCATAGCTCATTCACAGGTCTTACTCAGCTTCATTCTCGCTCTTGGCGGTATTCTCTTTTTAAATGACGTTTTACACTTAATAAATAAAACTAACTTATTATAAAAAAAACATTTAGACGTCTATACGTTTAGAGGTTGA
>TARA_R110002012_G_scaffold322063_1_pt1 | contig 15155 bp, 13 predicted proteins | sample TARA_R110002012 | Tara Oceans TARA_R110002012 (sample SAMEA4396515) | marine metagenome | biome: Westerlies Biome; feature: [DCM] deep chlorophyll maximum layer (ENVO:01000326); material: water (ENVO:00002006), including particulate matter (ENVO:01000060) such as... | depth 40 m
TACTTAGCGTTAAGAGGCGAAATACCAACGGCAGCAATGAGCTTAAACCAGCCCCACAAGTGAGCAGAAAATATTGGCTAATATCCTTCTAAATATGATCAAGGATTAACAAAAGCTTAATGACCGCTTTTGGCTAGCTACCGACTTTATCGATTGTACAATTAGGTCAGAAGCTATATTCAAACTTTTCAGATCAGATATGAGCTACTACAGGTAATGTTATCTGACTAGATCTACTAATCGTCATCTGATGCTGATTCTAATTTAAAACTCACAGGATGGTGATCTGAAAAACGCGCTCTAAATGGGTTGTGATTATATGGTTCTCCAGGATACTCATGGGTAAAATCTTCATACCAAGGAGCTTTCATTGCTGTTATCAAGTTAGTGACGGTAAATCCATATTCTAAATCAATTTCAGTGGTAAATTTTCCTCTGTAAAGTACGTGATCAAATGGCTCTGGCCCATTGATATTGGTATTAGTATTAAGACAATTTGAGTTTAAAGTTATAAACTCACCAATATCCATCGTTTTAAGGACATTACAGGAGTATAGATTCATATCACCAACGATTATGAAATCTTTTTCTTTATCGTCATGCTCATCAACCCATGAATAAATTGACTCTAATTCATGTTTTCTTCTAGCTCTATTACTTGGCCCTGAACTTGGTTTTAAATGAACTGATATTAAAACAAAATCCATACCTGTTTCATTCATACGAAAAGGAAATGCATATGGCACACGTTCATAATCGTCATGATTAGAGCGGTCGCTGGCAAGAAATCCACTGATACCATCTTTGACTAGTTCATCTGATATAGATACCTTTTGCTCTTTATAAAAGGCTACCCACCATTCAGTGGCAGATGATGCTTTATGAATCTTATCGCCTGTCCCTGTATCTTCTTCAGATATAGCATAAGTAAAACCTCTATCGGCCATTTCTTTAAAAAAAACTAATGCCTCAGGGTCTGCTTTATAAGCAGTACCGTCAGGATATATGCCTTGATAGGGTGGCGCTACTAATTCTTGTACAAGCACAATATCACTATCTGCGACAACAGAGGCTAAAGCTGAATTATCCCTATTCTTAGGATTTCCCAAAAATTGAATGTTAAATGAAGTGATTTTTATGGAATTATCCGTACCGGGAGTAACACATCCTGCGTCATGACAATGGTATATTTTTGTTGCTCGGTCAACGTGTCCTCCATTGCTATCTTTCCCTCCTTGGTGAGCGCTAGATGCAGTTGAAAGAAGAAACAGAAAGGCGATGATTTTTTTCAAAGTAGTATTTGATACTGCTCCTAACCTATATTTCATTTTATATTCCTTATAACCCTGTTTATTTTTCAAAAAAAAGTGTATTTCAATTTTGAAAGATTAGCAATTTCGTAACTTCCAAAAAGATATATATTAAACTATACTGTGTTTTTGTACAGTTGCGGTGTTTTTATGAAATTTATTCCCATTCTTATAGAAGCGGGCATCTCAGGTTTTGAATCTCCCGCAGCAGAATATAAAGAACTCGGCTTATCGCTAGATAAACTTTTGATTTCAAACCCTGATGCTACTTTTTTTGGTTTAGCTCAAGGTGAATCAATGGTCGAAGCGGGGATATTTGATGGTGATTTACTTTTAGTAGATAGATCTGAGGAAGTAAAAGATGGTGATGTAATTGTTGCCAACTACAACGGCTGTTTTACGTGTAAGTATATTGATAAGAAATACGCTAGGTTGCTATCAGCGTCACCCAAATATATGCCTGTATCTATTTCCCAAGAAGATGAATTCCAAATGGAGGGCGTTGTTACTTGCTCCTTTCGACTTCATCGAAAGTTAAGAGAACTATTAGCATGTATGCACTAGTTGATGCTGTTTCATATTATGCTAGTGCTGAAAAGGTTTTTGACCCCAGTATAAGAAATAAGCCTGTTGTTGTTTTAACTAATAACGATGGCTGTATCTGTGCGGTTTGTCCAATTGCCAGAAGACTCGGTATCCCGAAATTTATTCCATATTTTCAAATCAAGAATTTTTTAACTAAACATAACGTAGCTGTTCGCTCATCAAACTATGAATTATATGCCGATTTAAGCGAAAGAATGATGAATGTCATTGGCCGTTTTTGTGATAACCAATATGTTTATTCTATCGATGAATCCTTTCTTCATTTTAAAAACTTTAACTCCCTAATTGAAGATTGGCATCAATACGGTCATGAGATAAGACGAACCGTGTGGAGAGAAACACGGCTTCCTGTGGGGGTTGGTTTCGGCACCACACCAACTTTAGCAAAAGCAGCAAATCATGCTGCGAAAAAGTTAGCTGGCTATAATGGTGTTGCTGTAATTAATGATGATCGCTCACGAAAAGAAATATTAGAGAAAATGGCGTTAACAGATGTTTGGGGTATTGGTTCCAAACTAGGTAAACGTCTAAATATCTTAGGGATAAAAACTGCATGGGAGCTAGCTAATCAATCACCGAAGGCAATGCGAAGCCAGTTTTCTGTAGTTGTTGAGCGGACGGTGAATGAATTAAACGGTGTTGCATGTTTAGATTGGGATGAAGTAAAACAAGACAAAAAAGAGATCTTTTCTACACGAAGCTTTGGGCAAAAAATAACAGAATATAATTCACTTAAAGCAGCGATTACCAGCCATGGTTGCATTGTTTCTCGCAAAATACGAAAGCAACGTTCTCTCATAAAACGTTTATTGGTATTTGCTTCAAGCTCGCCTCACGATGACAATTATTATAAAAAATCACTCATTTATGAGTTTCCAGTTGCGACAGATAATACTCTTAAAATTGCTGCGGGTATTTCATTTGTTTTTGATGAAATATACCTAAGTGGTGTAAATTTTTATCGGTGTGGAGTTGGTGCAATTGAATTAGAAAACTGCCAATTCCAGCAGCATGATATGTTTAATGCTAATGTGAATAATACAGAATTAATGAAGTGTTATGATCACATAAATAACCGATATGGCAATGGAATAATCGAAGTCGCAGCCGCAGGTCAAAGAGAAAAATGGGAAATGAGGCGAAATTTTCTTTCGCCAGGATATACAAGCAAGTGGAGAGATATTCCAAAGATAATTTGTTGAAGTTGTTCTATAGTTAAGTTAATTAATTATTCAAGGAAGAGAAATTATGATTAAGGGATACCCACCTGTCGTACTTGTCCAAACTTGGCTTTCTATATTGAGCGATAATAATCCGAAATTAGACCAGGGTAAACATCGCGTAGATCAAGCTATCATAAATATATTTGGTTCAGTTGAAATTGCTGAAATATATATTGAACAAAATAGGAAAGATCAAATTACTCAGTACATCGCATGATTTTTATTTGTTCTGTGGCTGATATTGAAAAAGTTGATTATACAGGGCATTAGTTTGATCAAAATCTAGAGTAACACTATATGGGGCACGATAGTATGATTCAAAATGCCTTCTTCGTGCGCATTACTGACGTTAGCTATTGGTTGTTCTTTAGGTCAACTGATAGCCAATAGCGGAAGTTGTAAGAAATAATTTTCTACAATTGCTAGATGGACGTAGATTAGCAATCACATCTAGCAGGCAAATGCTATTATGTACCTAAAAATAAAACATGGACTCATAGTCGAAAAAACTTTCTTTATGAGCTAAGGGCTTATTTCTATCAACCCAACTTTTTGCTCCGTCAAAATGCTCCGGCATCACCGTTTTTATCGTGCAATATCCCACTTTCTGACCTAAGTTATTAAATCCTGATTGATAAGATAAAGGTAAAAATTTACCTTCAAAAGTTACATAGCCTTCATTTTTACTTTCTGTCGTCTCGCTTTGTATACCTAGCTCTATGGAAGCTAATAGCAACTTTTTTGTTAATCGATTTAAAAACTCCGATATATCATGAGAGTTTTTGATTGGTTGCTTAGCTCTCATTAATAACCTTTGCAGCGCATGCTTGGACAAAACAACGTAAAACACTTTAAACACAGTGCTATTTCGTGTGTTTATAGTGAGAACAAAGCCAATTTTATCGTAGTCTTTTATGTCATCTGGTTTGAAAAAGGGTATCCCTTTGTTTGAAATTAATGTCCACTCTCCCCAAACGAGCTGCCATTTATTCGAATTTGAGTAGCGTTCATCAATAATTACTGCATTGGCATACTTATTACAGTACCTGTGAATACTTTTACAAATCCGTCGTTGAGAGCCACTAAGTATAAGTGGTTCTCTATTAGTAATAGATTGATATGTAGATCTAATCACTCTATTGGCTAACCCCTTAGCCAAACTTTCGTTCACGTAATTCATTTCTCTTTCTCCTTTGTTTAGTTAACACCACAAAACTATTAGTTTGATGTGTTAGCTTCGTAACAAAGACGAAAACTTATTTTTGTATTTTTATACGCGCCTGTCGTAGCTCTGCTTGTATCTCGATATATGTCATCGCCATAGAAACTGGTGCAGTTTCCACTTCGAACACAGGTTCCCTCAAGTACCCATTCTGCAAAGTAGTTAAGTAAAATGAAGCGAGTTCCACCAGTAATTTCAACCCACGGTATGTTTTTAGGAAATTTAACCATATTAAACATAGGGGGGTTGTTCGGGTTCTCAACATCCATATCAACTGGCATCGGCTTTTTAATCCCCAAAGAACGATGCATTTCGCTTTCAAAAGGCCAATCAAGCAGGGTACCTTGCTTTCGAATGCGAATATATTCTTCTTGAGTCAACAGTCTTATTGGTGCATTCGTTTGTTTGGATTTCCAGCAAGCATATGCGAGGGCATCATAATATGTACAAGCGACAGGCAGTGAGGAGTCACTATCTAGATTATTTATATCTACGCCAGAGCGTTTTTGTAATTCATGTTCTCCTTCAAAAGTTTGTTTTCTATAGTCCTGATAATTCGTATTCAGGTTAAGAAAGTTTCTGAACTCAGAAATGGAGATTAAATCAGATACTAATAAATTAGTGCCTTCAACAGGGTTGAAGCCATCAAGTTTATTAAACGGAACACTTTCTTCAATACTTTTGGGTGAATACAGTTCATTTTCTTCGTAAAAAGCAGCTAATAGATGATTAAAATCAACAGGATAATCTTTAGTTGTTCCACCACTTTCATAGTGCAACTGTTCTGCTTGGTGGCTATCTAAATCTCTTTGGCCTTGGTATTCAAAGTAATACCACTGTGCAAACTTATAGTCAGGAACAGACGTTGGGAGATCAGTTAATTTCAATGCACCATTATGAAAATTGAATATAAAAGGTTCATCTCGAATGTTTTTATATATGAAGTCGAATTCGCCGTTATCTCCTTTCAAAAAAATTAACTTTTCGTTGAATGGAATAATTTCTATCCAGCCTTCACTGAATTCTCTAATGCGGGTTTCAAATAATTGACTAACTTGATTAAGAAAATAATCTTCTTCAACGTCGTTTGAATTTTCAATAGAGTAAAATTGTAGTTCTCTACCAAACACATTGGGTTCGACCAAGCTATCTCCGATGAGATTAAAGCATAGGTTTAAATCCATGAGATATTTACCAATAACGACATCTTTCACTGTGCGGTTACCAAACCCACTAGGTAAGTCAATAAGGACTTTTGAACCTATCTCTTTGATAATTCTGATGTCCTCTTCAATTAAATCAGGAAGAGCAGGCCCTCTTCTTTTAATTCCTAACTTTTGAATACTCTGAATGTTATATGTGCCGTTGACGAGAAAATGACCATCGTCGAATGTTGTATCAAAAGGAAAGTTATAGCCAGTAAACACCTTTTGAACCAAAGGTTTTCCACCGAAAAATAGTCGCTCCGACAGCTTTTGCCGAGTCAATGTTGTTAGTGGGACACAGTACGCTTTGCGTCTAAAACTGAATAAATCTTTTCGATTAATTAATCCATTCTTCTTGAGGAACGGAGTTAGTTCGTTATCGTACCATTGTTGATAATTAGCAAAACCACCTTTGACTCCTAGCGAGTTTGCTATCCAGTTGAGTGCTGAACTCTGCTTTAGTGGGTTTCTATCAGAAGACTTATGTTGCTTCGACTTAGCAACAACTTCTTTAGCTGTCTTTTTGATGGCACCAACAGATAAGTCTGTTAATTCAGCAAAATGGTTGCCATTAAAAATAATAAATGATGGTTTAGCAGTAAATGTAGTTTTTTGAGTGTTATTCACAGGGGGTTCCATTATATCTTTGCCAGACGCAATAACGTCCTACTTCCTTGGCAATCAAGAATATAAAGTCAGTAGCCCTGAATTATCAGTGGGAATTGCTCTTTGTTTGAATGAAGTAGAAATCCAACACAGGTTAAGCGAACCTGTGGCTAGTATCTTTGTTTTTTAGCAGTCTTGTCAACAATAAAATGGAATTTAAGTTAATAGAGTTCTATGGTCTGCTTTTCGCTCATAGCTGCCTGTGGAATGTGGTCCCTCTAAGTTCACTTATGCCACAAAGAAGACACTAGCCTCTAATTCAAAAAGGACTGCACACAATCTAAAGCGGTCATTAGCATCGAAGATAACCTTGTGACTTCTGTTAGCCAAAAGCGGAAATTAGCTTTTGAGTTGAAAATGGCAGATCAGGGATCCTAAAGTTGTCGTTTTTATATAGAAACTCATATCCATTCACAATTGAGATTGTGCCGAAAATTTTTGCATGGTATTAGATCTAAAATCCCTAAAGCGGACATAAGAATCATTCAAATTTCAAACGAATTTAGAGTGTTAAGTCTAAGACGCTAACGCCCCCAAAGCAATTTAGGAGGCTACAGCTGTTTATATTTGTTAAGTCTGCGTGTTTCTCACGCAACTACGTAATCAACAACTAATGTCGAATGTTTGTTCTTCTGTTTCTATATGTCTATTTTACTATAGTAATCATCACTGATTTTATGGCAGAAAAGTGCCTCCACTGACCTCTGGATCACGCTAGAACTACGCACAAATCTTCGTAAAACCTTCAGCAACACTACAACACTCAAACCGCATGGTTATTAACTGCTTTTGTTTCAGCGCAAAATAATCAAGTTTTTATTTTTCATTGCTTGCTATATGCAATAGAAATCAGGAAGATGTAATCAATAAAAGGTGTTTAGTTAGTAGTAGTTAACATCAACTTAACGATGGTTAATACCATTTAATCTACTGACTTATCACCCTCGCTTCAAAATATTGGTTATGCCAACTAGTAAGGTGTTTGAAATGGAGAAGGGACAGGATTACTGGAAAGCTGAGACTGTTGCGTTTCTAGCGTTGCAGTCTATAAGTGGTGTTGGTTTCAAGACCCTTTATAAAATCGCATCTCAAAAAATCAGCTTTCGAGAGTTGATTAAAACCGATGACATGGAGTATTTCGAAAAAATACTTCGACAGAAACTAGACCCTTCAGTAAAAGCGTCGGATGAATCGTGGATGGAATTCAAGCTTGAGTTATGGAACAAAGGCCAAGACCTTGCTCGCGAATACATCAAGAAAAATATTCGCATTTTCTTCCATGACCAAGACGTATATCCTCAGCAGTTAAGAGATATCCCTGAACCACCAATGTGGTTGTTTATTGAGGGTAACTACCGAACGCTTCTTCAACCGTCTATTGCGATAGTTGGCAGTAGAAAATCAACAGAAGATGGTCTTTGGTTAACGAAATACATCATTTCTGCAATGGCCAATCAAGGGCTAGCTTCTGTTAGTGGTCTTGCTGACGGTATTGACCAGAAAGCACATGTTGAGTCTATACGCTTTAACGTACCGACAATTGCAGTACTAGGCACTGGCATTGACAGTAACTACCCTAGCGGTTCTGAGCATTTAAGAGCTGAAATTGTCGCAAACGGCGGTGCAATAGTATCTGAATACTTAATCGGCCAAAGTTACAGCGCTTACAACTTTGTTCGTCGAAATCGAATTCAAGCTGGCCTTGCTCAGATTACTGTACCAGTAGAATGGAAGATAAAGAGCGGAACTGCTCATACGGTTAATTTCACGAAAGACTTCGGTCGATTTTTGGTAATGCCGTATCTGTATCCACAAGATTTAGAAAACCCAGAAATAAAAGCGGTCAGTGCATTTAAACGAGGACGAGTGTTTAGCGTACCAGGCCAATCCAGTGAGTTAATCGAGTTTTTAAAGCAACCAGAAGAAAGCGAACTATCAGCCCCAGAGGGCGAACGCGATCAACTTTCAATGGATTTGTAAGGAGTTTGTATGACAACTAAACAGCTAAAAGGTGTAATCCTTAGTGTAGAAGATACTTTACTCAACACTGACGGTAATATTAGAAAGGATGTGTTCGCAGAGGTCGAGAAGCTGATGGCTTACTTTACCCTCCGTGGAATTACGCCTGTATTACTTGGTAACCGTGCTTGGACGTTAACGGAGGATGACGGTAAGAAAAAAGACCTCTATGACAAGTTCGAGAAGCATTTCAAAAATCTTGTTATTTTTACTCGCCAGCGTGATAGCGATGTACCGAACAAGCCTAGCTCGGCTGTAACTCAGTATGTTTTAGATAAAATGAACTGGGAACCTAACGAAGTTGTTCTTATCGGTAGTAGCGTAGCTGATATGCGCACTGCCGTGAATGGTAAAATCTTGTTTTTACGCGCCACTTGGTACAGTAATAACACCGATTATGGTTTTGAATTCAACGAACCTAAAGAACTAGCTCGCTTCATTGATACATTATGCCTACGTGAACACTTCTGGAGCCATGCGATTAAAGATGGCGATTTCGAATACTATGCATTGGCTCCTTTTAGTACATACAAACCAGAATTTAAAAAGTATTCAGAAAATGCAAGGGCTGCCGCTAAGTTCGGTCAAGGTACTGTGGATTTCTGGTTAGGTGCGCTAGTTACAAGTATGTACTTTACTGGCATTCATCAACGTATTGATTTTATCTCAGCTTACCCTGGTCACAAAGTCGGTGTCGGTAACGATAAGATGAATGATGACCTGATGACTTTTGGTAAGTGCTTCAATAAAGGTTATTTGCATAATTTGATTGAGCGTCATACAACCGCGACTAAATCACAAACCGCTCGTAATGCCGGTGTGGCGATTGACCATCACAACCAGCTTAATACTATTAAACTGAACAAGCTACCAACGAAGAACTACAACAAGCCATACAAGAAAGCCCCTTTGAAGCGTGGCAAAACAGTCTTACTAGTTGATGACATTTGCACTAAAGGTTGGTCACTTGAGGCTGCTCGTAAGTTCGTTGAGAGCACTGGCTCCAAGACAATCATGGTTACATGGTTGAAGACTATTAATACCGATATTCAAACAATCGGTGTTACACCAACGTTTGACCCTTATCACGCAACTACGTTTACAAACATTCCGTCAGGTAAAACTCACGGGTATCATGTGAACCACGTTGATGGAATCGCTTCGGAAGAACTTGGTGAACAATTACAGCAATATCTCGACTGGGATTGGCCTGCTTAAATGCCTCTTTGAAAGAATAAATCTAAAAGCCCTGTTATGTAACGGGGCTTTTTGTAATATCAAACCACCGCCAAAAGGTATAACCCGCTAAAGCCTGCCAAGAGAGCGGATCCAAGAAAGTTATTCTGAACGTAACGCCTCCGTAACAGCAGAAAAGTTTAGAAAAAATCAATGCTTCTTGACCCCTTAATTTCGTAAATGCTACGATTATTTAACGGTAAACAAACAGAGCTTAAATAAATCGCATCATGGATACTCAATTTATCGACAAATGGCTAATAAGCATCAGCGGTTTCTAATCACTAAACTAGCGGCTATCGCATATTCGGCACTAATTTCTAAGTCGCTTTTTGCCCCATTGCGCCATAGAACTTAATATCTAAAATCATATTAATCTAATGTCCGCTTTTGGTGTTTTTAATCAAATTAGAATTTTTGGCTTTATAGATTCCTGATGAAATTTAGAACAATTCTAATATCTAACACTGGGCTGATTTTCATCGGTTCAAATGTCGCTAGACAAGCCAAGGCTAAGGTCTTCTTTCGTATCAAAGTGAACATAAAATAGGGTTGTTTTGACCAGTGAATTAGGTCAGGTTTGTGGCATAAGTGAACATCCGCATTGCTTCTTCACATTGAACCCAAAGCCCCAGAAGGGGCTTTATTTTTGGCTGCTTTTGAAGCCAAAGTTCCAAAGGATTATACCGAGTAAGTAATTTCGCTTACTAACGGTAAAGCATTCCTAGGTATGCATTTACTTTGATGGTTATGGAAGCGACCATAGATTGCAAGGTGGGATTTATTGCGTGATATCAATATTATTGTATAGTTATTATTGGTATGTTTTAGCTAAAGTTATTAATGTGTTACTGTTTATATTCAATTATTTGTAACAAGATTTTAGTAGTGACGATGTTAAAGCTAAAAAAGTGGTACGTGATAGGAAAAAAGAATCTCCTACCCCATGCTTTACGGCAGTGATTATAAATTGCATGATGTAAAGAGAGTGGGGTGGAAAAGATCAGAGCACAGCTTTACTCATTACAAAGGTATAGTTCAAGGCTTACCGGAAATAACTGATGCAATTCAAGCAATAGGGGCATTATCTGCATATGGTATTGCTGGCTTTGATACTAGAGATAACGCTAAAGTCTGGGCTAAGTAACTACCCGTTGGTACATGGAAATATTTGAAATTAGTTAGTTGAAATTTAAACTACAAAAATAATAATTTAAGAAGGACTTTTTTTGAAAAAGACAGTAGCCCATGATGCATCTTCAAGTATAAAAGGAATAATTTACCAGTTTTACTTAGCTATTGAGTGGTGTTTTAAATTAAAACCTAATCAGTCTTTACTATTTGAGAAGGATGGTGATATTGCTATACCTGATGAAGCAAACATTGAGGTTAAACATTTCATTGACCCATTAACAGATTCCCATAAAAATTTATGGAACACGCTAGCTAATTGGCTAGATCCAGCATTCGATCATTCAAACTATTCACAATTAATTTTAATTACTACCCAAAAAATAGGATCAAATAGTCAATTAATAGGCTGGCAAGGTAAATCATTAAAAAAAAGATTAGAAGTTATCAGTGATATTTTGACTAAAAAAGATTCATTAAATGCTAAACAGAAAAAAGTATTGCCATTTTTAAACACTCAAAAGTTGGCTATTATTATTGATAAATTTGAGATATACGATTGCTCAGATGTCATCGAAGATAAATACTACTCATTGGTTCATAAAATTGGTAAAGGTGTACCAGAAAGTAATCGAACAAGGTTAATGAACGGGTTAGTGGGCTGGCTTATTTCACCAGAGGTTGCTGTTGGTGATAGCTGGGAAGTTAAAGAAAAAGCCTTCGCAACAGAATTCGACTTGCTTGAGAGTCAGTTTAAGCAACATACAAGAATATTTCCTCCCAAACCCTTACCCGAAGATTTTACGGTGACTTCTGCAACTGATAGCTTGTATTTACAAAAAATTCGAGACATTAAGTATCATGATGAAATAGAGCTTGCACATAGTTCTTATTGTGAAGTGTTAACGGTTGTTTCAGAAGAGTTTGAACAAGGTACTCGTCAAAAATATTTTGATAACTATCAAAGTGAAGTTATTTCAGCTTTTGAAAGGAAGCATAAAAAAACAAGTAAAAAGGTCGATGATGTAATTGTTGATTCTCAAATTTTTTATGATGAAGTTCTTGAGTCTGAAAGCCCTGAATTCGAAACATATAATCGTAGACCTGATCGTTGGTTTAGAGATGGTGTATTACATGTCAACATGGATGATAAATCCTTAAATCTAAAATGGAAGTTAAAGTAATGGCCAACGCTATTCGCCAGCTAGGTGTATTACATCATAGTCCGTATTTATTGGCTCCTTTATACCAAGAGTTTTATTCACACCTAGAGCAACAGCCTAAAAATTTCTTGCTCAGTTATTTATTACTGCCAATGTTATTCCATCAAGAAACAGCAGATAAATTACAAAGGCTTAGCAAATCAAGTTTAAACACTAAGTTTAATGATCCTTTAATTTTGAAAGGCTTGGAAAAGCGAGTTCAGGATTTTAAAGAGTTAACCAATACCTGTATGTTAATTTTAAAAGAACAAAATGTTGTCCAAATAACTCCTGATTTATCAGTTAACTTTGAGGCTAATAGTTTAGCCAGTGGGCATTGTAAAAAACAACAACTAACGGCAGCTAAAAATTTAGCAAAATTAATGAATCCGTTTTTAGTTAAAGACTGTTACAGAATTTTAGGGATTAAAAATTTATGAAGCCATATGTAGCTTTTATTGGTGTTGTTGATAAAAAAGAACAATGCCACTACGTTGAATTTTCTCAAGGATTAAATGTTGTAACAGGAAAGTCATCGACAGGTAAGAGTGCCTTAATAGAAATTTTTGATTATTGTTTGGCCTCTTCTGAATACACTATTCCTGTAGGTAAAATAACTGAAAATGCGGCTATTTATTTCACGATCTTTAAAAAAGAAAATGGCTATTTAGTTGTTGCCAGAAAACCTAAAGAAAGAAAAGGCTTCTATCAGGAAGTAGCAAATGATGATCTGCCAGTAAATGAAGATGCTTTAGAGATAAATAGCAAGTGGTTTAAACTTGGTTATTTTATTGCTGAACATAACTATAAAAAGAAACTTGGGTTGTTCTTTGGCTTAAACGTCAATGATATTGAAACAAACAATGATGACCGTAACTTTTTTGGAAAAAGGAAGCCTTCCCCTTCAATTAGAAGCTTCATGTCTTTCATGTTACAGCACCAAAACCTTATCGCTAATAAACATGCTGTATTCTACCGCTTTGATGAAAAAGAGAAACGTGAGCAAGCTATTGATCACTTTAAAATATTTTTAGGCTTTGTTGATCAAAGTTACTTTTTGAAGAAGCAAGAGTTGGCCGAGCTAGAAAAAAAGAAAAGGCGTATAGAATTATCACTACCTAAACGCCAGCAGTTATTACAGCAAAGAGAGGCTAAGTTAAATAGTAAATTACAAGAGTACAATGCTTTAAGTGGAGTGCCGCTTGTAAACGCTAATAGCTTAGATATATTGAAAGAGCCTTTGAGCTGGCTTGATAGCATTAAAGAGAAAAAGGTTGATTTTGATGCCTCATCGGATGCTAACACAAAGCTCATCGCTGAGCTTGAAAAGGCTATGAAAGAAGAATTTAGCGCTTTAAGAAAATTAGAGGGTGAAATAAGAGCGATTAACTCAACAATTGAGATAAGTAGCAATTACTTCAAGTCGATAAGTGCTATTAATTACCCACATGAAATTACCGAATCAATTAATGAGTGCCCTTTTTGTAATAGCGTCACAGATAAGCTAGAGCATGAAGCCGATGAGTTAACTAAAGCAATAAATTGGCTAAATGATGAGATTACAATTCAAAAGCCTCAGCAGTATGATTACGAGCCAAAGCTACAATCGTTGAAGTTAGAAATAGGCATTAAAAAAGAAGCTCTAGCTACTTTAAAACGAAAAATTGATGGTGTTTTCGCCAATAATAAAGAAGTTGAAAGGCGACAAAATCTTCGTGAACAGATAATGAAAGCAAAACTATCGATTGAAATTTACCTCGAAGAAATCATTAACGATGAAGCTCCAGCAGATACAGACAATCAATTGAGTTTACTTGTTGATAAAATAAAGGGACTTTATAAAGAATTAAAGGCGTATGCTGTAGACAAAAAAATTAATGATGCCGAAAGGCAGTTAAAGACAACAATGGACTCCATCGGGCAAAACCTCGATTTTGAAGAGTTCTACAAGGACCCTGTTGACATAAACTTTTCACTAGAGTCTTTTGACATTTGGTTGAAGGCCAAGAAAGAAAAAGTATTCTTAAGGTCAATGGGGAGTGGCGCGAATTGGCTTTATTGCCATTTATCTCTTTTTCTATCGTTACAAAAGTTATTTTGTTCATTAGGCGATAGCTGCTCTATTCCGCCAATACTATTTATTGATCAGCCAACTCAAGTTTATTTCCCAAATGTAGCAAATGATAATGCAGAAAAATTCAATGCAGAGAAGATTTCAACAATCAATAGGGTGGCAAACCTTGATGAAGACATTAAGAGTGTAGAAAATTTCTTTAATGAAATTATTAAGTTTTGTGAAAATACTGAGTTTGAAACGGGTCATATGCCTCAAATTATTATAAGTGACCATGCAGATGATTTAAACTTGTCTGACGGTAGAGTTTTCGAAGATTATGTTCGAGCTAGATGGCGAAACCGTGGTTTTATAGCGAATTGATTTTACCCAGCGCAAGCTGGTTTTACTTTATCTATCGGTTGTTAACAAAATTAAATGAGTATTAATGAATTTTTAGTTTCGGTGATTGACTTATTGATACAATCTGATCTGGATTAAAACCTTGCCGCAGTGTAAGCGTATGGGATCGATACCTAGCTGACTTTAAATCCGAATTTCCTTCCATTATTTAAAATATTAGATACTTTATTGCCGTTAATATTTATTAATTCCAATAAACACTAAGTTGTTGCCTTTAAATGCTTTTTATTAGTGTTTTAGTATTGCTGTCGAGGGTTGATTTCATTAAATTCCTCTCTAGAATTTAATGAAATAAAAGGAGAGTTACTCATGAGTGATTTATATTCGGCAACAGAGATTTTAGTTGTAGCAAGTGAAATTGTTGGGAAAAAAGGCCCTATAGAAATTGATTCAAGAATTTATCGTCATAATATAAATTTAGAAAAATCTGATAAAGGAAATGATTTACATATTTTGGGAGAAGATGGTATTGAGGTAACTTTTGAAGAATTGATACAGTTGATGAATTAGTAGATAAAACAGGTCGCTCTTATTGTTTCGAAGGTATTGAAAAATCTTCAGATAATAAATTTATTATGTTGTGGGGATCGTGATTTTTATGAAACACTGGAAAACAGCCTTGCTGACACTCCATTTGTGTAACTGCCATGTTGATGCTAACTTGCATTATTGAAGATCTATGTGAGTTTAAAGATAAAACTTAAATCTAATATTTGGCTTAAGAAATATGAACGATAGTATGATTTCTATTTGGAGTGCAAACTTTAGTGGCACAACAACGACAGTTGTCATTCCTGATGGTTGCCGCGATTTTGATCTGATCCAGTCAGAGTGGACACTTTGTTAAGCGACATTTAAT
>TARA_R110002012_G_scaffold134060_1_pt1 | contig 15142 bp, 21 predicted proteins | sample TARA_R110002012 | Tara Oceans TARA_R110002012 (sample SAMEA4396515) | marine metagenome | biome: Westerlies Biome; feature: [DCM] deep chlorophyll maximum layer (ENVO:01000326); material: water (ENVO:00002006), including particulate matter (ENVO:01000060) such as... | depth 40 m
AATTGCCAATTCCGCAGATGGAAGCCAAAAAAACAGACAGGTAGTCTGGTAGTTTAACTTTTTTGCCTTTTCAACAAAGCTTACATAAGTGAGGGTTGAAAGGGTTGTCTCAAATGCAAAGTTCTCTCCAGCTGATAGCAGGGAATCAACCTGCCAGCTTCAATCCCTGCCTTTTCAAGTTGAAAAGGAGAAAGTCCTCTTGCAATTTCATCTGCATTCACAAATTCCCTACAATCAAGAATTTCTGGCAACACGGTTTAAGAAGCAGTTGTTTTTCCAGCCCCCTTACATCCTGCAATTATGTAAAGCTTCTTCATTCTCACATATGTACACTATACTTTGGATGTAGACTTGTGTGTATATTGGATTAGATTCTAATTTGAAAAGTCTGATATCTTCATTACCAATAATCTTTTGAGACCATTTCTTTTTAACGTGGATCCATTCCATCTTTTTCAAAACTTTTTTTGGTAGCTACCACAACGGTGTAAAAAACAGGGATTAACAACACACAAATTTGCTTCTGTCAGCGGGAAACAAACCCGCATCAACAAAACAGAAATCCCATGTTGGAAGCAATTACCTGGAACAACTATTTTATCACTTTGGCAATAGGCATCACAACCTATTACCTAATGATAATAGGACTATACTACCCCAAAGAACTCCGCAGCCTGATTTCCGGAAAATCATTGCAGTTCAATCCAACCGGTCAGCAGGAAAAGGAACGGAAGCCGAGCAGGACTGACTCAACGGAAGCTGATCGCTTTGAAGAACTGGAGCTCACGGTTGCGGAAATCCAAGGCATACTCGGAAGGGCGGAAAACATGACAGACAAGAAACTTCTGCTTAAGCAGCTAAGCGAAGTCTTGTCCAGCCACCCCGGGCTTCGGGATCCCGCCTACCGGGTTGCCATTAGTAATTACCTCTCAGAAAACATCCCCAAACAAACCCGCCACAATATCAGCGAATCTGAACTTGAAACGATCTGGACGGTATAAACCGCCATTCAGATTTCCCTTCCCAATACGCTTTCAAAATATACACATACCAACACTTCTAAATTTCCTTCCAATTAAAAAGCCAACAAACCGCGTCAAAGCAAGCGATCGAAAAGCTTTCTCCTCCGCTTTCCTCCTCTTACTAATTTCTATTTCAGCACAGGCCCAGGACGGCCTGGCAGGGATAGCCGAAGCAGACCGTCAGGTCAGAAGTTACTTCGCCGCAGGTACCAGTCTGATGTATGCCATCGGTGCCATTCTCGGTTTGATCGGGGCAGTGAAAGTCTATCAAAAATGGAATGCGGGTGACCCCGATACCGGAAAAGTCGCTGCTGCCTGGTTCGGCAGCTGTGTGTTTCTGGTGGTAGTAGCCACTGTCATCCAATCCTTCTTCGGGGTCTAATCAACCATCTTTTTAAATCTCCTAACCATGGCCAACAGCGTCTACAAAATCAACAAAGGGATCAACAAACCCATAGAATTTAAAGGATTAAAAGCCCAGTACATCTGGTACCTAGCTGCCGGTGTGCTGGCACTACTTATCCTTTTTGCCATTCTCTATATTCTCGGAATCAATCCGTTTATCTGTCTTGCCATTGTAGGAATTTTAGGAACCCTACTAATCATCCAGATATACCGGCTCAGCAAAACTTATGGGGAACATGGACTGGGCAAAAAACTCGCCTACCGCCAAGTTCCCCACGCGATCCGCCTCAAATCCAGAGGGGTTTTCCGAAAGGTTAAAACCACAAGCAAATAACCATATTATCACAAAGCTAAATCAATCCTTCATCACCTAACCACTGATTCCCATGGAACGATTACTTGAAAAGCATTTCCCGATAATGAGCGTAGAACAGGACTGTATTCTTTCCAAAATGGGAGATATCACGGTAGCCTATCAGGCCATTCTTCCTGAAATCTTTACACTGAGTGACCGGGATTACGAAGCCTTTCATCAGGCCTGGATTAAGGCAATTAAAACCCTGCCCAAAAACAGCATTCTCCACAAGCAGGATTGGTTTACCGAAAGCAGCCATCAGGCAGATTTCAGCAAAAACAACCCCAGTTTCCTGAACCGGAGCAGTGAGCGCTTTTTCCATGAAAGACCTTTTCTCGCTCATACCTGCTACCTGTTTATTACCCTGAAACCCAAAAACAGAAAACCATCCAGTAGTCTGTTCTCCACCCTACTCCGCTCCCATATTATTCCTGAAGAGCTGAATTTACCCCTTGCACTCCCTGATTTTCTGGATGCCTGTGGACAGTTTGAGCGAATCCTAACTGATAGCGCATTTGTTAGCCTGAGCAGACTGAAAGAGGATTGGCTGTATAGCAATCAAACTCAGTTAGGGATTCTGGAAAAATACTGCAATTTGACAGGTGATAAAAAACCGGTCTGGATTTCCGATATCCGTTTTAAACCGAGCCTTCAGGTCGGAAACAAGTCCTGCAGAATTTTCAGTATAAGTGAAACCGATGATCTCCCTTTGCTCTGTGGCTCCCGGATCAACTACGACAAATACAGTACAGACACCACAAAGTTCAGTGTTGGTTTTGCTTCTTCCCTAGGCCAGCTGCTCCCGTGCAACCATATCTACAACCAGTACATATTTATAGGTGACACTCAGCAAACCCTCAAAGAACTGGAGTCCAAACGGCTCCGGCTCCAGTCACTGGCCAATTACAGCAGGGAAAATTCCATTGCAAGGGATGCTACCAACGATTTTCTCAATGAAGCTATCGGCCAACAACGCATTCCGGTCAAGGCACATTTCAATATCCTGGCCTGGACAGAAGATCACGACCAACTTTCAGAGATTAAAAAACAGGTAGGCTCCGCCTTTTCCCAGATGGAAGCTTCGGTCAAAGAAGAAACCGTCGGGGCGCCACAGCTCTTTTGGGCCGGGATACCCGGAAACAGTGCTGACTTCCCGATGAATGATAGCTTCGACACTTTCATTGAACAGGCTAGTTGCTTTCTCAATTTGGAAACTGGCTATCAAAATTCCATCAGTCCCTTTGGGATAAGATTAGGAGATCGACAGACCGGAAGGCCTATCCATGTGGATCTTTCCGACGAACCGGTAAAAAGAGGAATCTGCACCAACCGGAACAAATTTATCCTCGGCCCCAGTGGCTCAGGGAAATCCTTTTTTACCAACCACCTGATCCGAAGCTATTACGAGCAGGGAACCCATGTGGTATTGGTGGATGTGGGCCATTCCTACAAAGGCCTCTGTGATATGGTTAAGGGCTACTATTTCACCTACGATGAACAGAATCCCATCCGCTTTAACCCATTCTTCATTGCCGAAGGAGATCAACTGGACACCGAGAAGAAAGAAAGCATCAAGACGCTTCTGCTTGCCCTCTGGAAAAAGGACAATGAGACCTTTAAGCGAAGTGAATACGTTGCCCTTTCCAATGCCCTAAAAGGCTATTACGAAAAGTTGCATTCAGAAAAATCCCAGTTTCCAAGTTTCAACAGTTTTTATGAATACCTGCAATCAGATTTTCAGGAAGCACTCACATCCGACAAGGTAAAAGAGAAAGACTTTGATATCGGCAATTTCCTTTATGTGCTGCGCCCCTATTACCGTGGTGGGGAATTCGACTACCTGCTTAATGCTTCTGAAAATCTGGACTTACTTCAGGAACGCTTCATCGTCTTTGAGCTGGACAATATCAAAGACCATCCCATCCTCTTCCCTGTGGTGACCATCATTATCATGGAGGTCTTTATCAATAAAATGCGCAAGCTGAAGGGTATCCGCAAACTAATACTGATCGAAGAAGCCTGGAAAGCCATTGCAAAGGAAGGCATGGCTGAATACATCAAATACCTGTTTAAAACTGTACGCAAATTCTATGGGGAAGCCATCGTAGTCACCCAGGAGGTAGAGGACATCATCAGCTCTCCGGTAGTCAAACAGGCAATCATCAACAACAGTGACTGTAAAATTCTGCTCGATCAATCCAAATACCAGAACAAGTTTGATCAGATCCAGCAACTCCTGGGGCTTACCGATAAGGAACGGGCTATGGTGCTATCTGTCAACAAGGCCAATGATCCCAAACGAAAATACAAGGAGGTATTTATCAGCTTGGGAGGAGCGCTTTCCAAGGTTTACCGCACTGAAGTTTCCAAAGAAGAATACCTGGCCTATACCACCGAGGAAACCGAGAAAATCAGGGTCATGGAGTATGCCGAACGCTTTGGCTCCATCCAAAAGGGAATTGCAGCCCTTTGTGCAGAATCAAACTCCTAAAACACACCCCGAACCTATTTATTTATGAAAATCCACAGAAACATACTCCGAAGAAGCCTAATTCTGACCCTGCTGTGCACCTTCCTTACACTATCCCCAAGGCAGAGTGAAGCAGCTGTCCCCTTGGCCATCCTTGAAATCATCAAAGCGGGTGTGAAAAAAGTCATTGTGGCCATGGACCTAAAAATCCAACGCGAGCAAAACAAAGTCCTCTGGATGCAGAATGCCCAGAAGGTATTGGAAAACACCTTATCCAAACTCAAGCTGGAACAAATCGCCGACTGGACAGAAAAACAGCGGGATTTATACCAGAGCTATTTCAACGAATTGCAGACTGTCAAATCAGCGATCTCAGGTTTTCAGCGGGTCAGGGAAATCTCCCAGAAGCAGGCCCAGATCGTGTCAGAATACAAAAAGGTCTGGACAATTATACAACAGGACGGTCATTTCACCACTTCCGAAAAGGAATACATGGCCAGAGTCTATGCAGGTATTTTGGCAACCACAGTGGAAAACCTGGACCAGATGGTCTTGCTTGCCAAATCCTTTACCCTGCAGATGAGCGAGGGGGAAAGATTGGCTCTGATCAATGAAACTGCCAAAAAGGTGGACCAAAACTATCAGGATCTGATCGCTTTCAATCTCAGCAACGGGCAGCTCAGTCTTCAACGGGCTGCAAATACCAAGGAGATCAACCAGATCCAACTTCTCTACGGAATCACCCGCTAAAGCAGCACTCAATTAAATTTCAAAAACATGAAACGACTGATTCTTATTTTCTATCTAGCCAGTATTTCACTGACAACCAATGCCCAAACTTGGAATGAATGGTGGAAGCAGAAAGACACCCAAAAGAAGTATCTGGCAGAGCAGATCGTTGCCTTGAAAGCCTACGGAGCGGTACTCAAAGAAGGCTATGAAGTAGCATCCAAAGGATTGGGTTTGTTGCATACCATTAAGAACGGTGATTACGCGCAGCATGAAACTTATTTCAGCTCATTTTCTACAGTCAATCCCCTGCTCAAAAAGCATCCACAAGCAGAACGTACTGTTACCCTTTATTCCAAAACTAGGCAACTGACTTTAGAGATTCCCAATAGACTCTTTGCTGAAAACAGCTTCACTGCTTCAGAAGAAAAAACCATCCGTCATGTGCTTCATTCCATTTCTAAAGCCTGCGATAATATCCTGACTGAGCTCCAAACCCTTCTGGATAAGAATCAATTGAATCTCAGTGATTCTGAACGGATTTCTCAACTCAGCCAAATCCATGAAAAGATACAGGAAGTTTATGGCTACACCATGCGGTTCTACCAAAGCTGCCAAAACCTAAGCCTTTACCGGCAGCATGAATCCCAAGCAATCGAACATCAGAAAAGTCTATTTCTTCCATCCCAAGACTAAACCAGCTATGAAACCATTCCTTATTTTCTTACTTCCGCTATACATTTCGCTTGGACTTCAAAACTCCAAAGCCCAGGCCGACGAGGCTGCCCAGCTCCTGCTCAACGTCACCAAACTCGAACAGCTTAAGCAGATCCTTTCAGATCTGGAAAAAGGGTACACCACTTTGAGAACAGGTTATTCCCAGATTGAAAACCTGGCATCGGGGAATTTCAGCCTGCATGAAACCTTCCTCAATAATCTCCTTCAGGTCAGTCCTGCTGTCAAAAACTACCACAAAACAGCGGAAATCATTGGCTATCAGCTCAAGCTGGTCAGGGATTACAAACAGGCATTTTCCGAATTCAAGGCATCAGGCCAGTTTACAATAAATGAAATCTCCTACCTGTCCCGAGTATATGGTAATCTGTTTAAAAAAAGTCTGCAACAGCTCGATGAACTGACACTGGTATTGACTGCGGGAAAACTGAGAATGTCCGATGAAGAACGCATGGAAGCCATAGATCGCATCCATAGTGATATCCAAGACAAGCTGATCTTCCTGACTGCATTCAACGAGGAAACCAAGGTGCTGGCTATCAGCATATTTAGAGAAACCAAACAATTGGATGGAATCAGAAAGCTTTACCAAAAAAGAGACAACTAATCCCAGCATCCATCATGAAAGCACTTCTTAAATCCATCACAGCACTTTTAATAACCATACTTATCCCGGTGACTTCACATGCCCAGGTGGGCTATGAGAGAGGACTGCATGGCGTATTGGAAGAGCTATATACCGAGATGATTCCTCTGTGCAGCCAGTTGATCAGTGTGGCACAGGGAATAGCTGGTTTTGGAGCCTTATGGTATATCGCCACCAGAGTCTGGCGCTCCATCGCCCAAGCAGAACCCATCGATTTCTATCCGCTGTTCCGTCCCTTTGTCATTGGCTTTTGTATTCTTCTTTTCCCCTCAGTTTTATCACTGATCAACGGGGTAATGAACCCAACCGTTACCGCCACAGCAGCCATGGTGGACAATTCCAATCTGGCAATCGAAAATCTGTTAAAACACAAAGAAGAACTTGTCAAAGGAACCATTCAGGGAATGATGTTCCGCAATAACCACCACGAAGGAGACTATGAAAAATGGCTTAAATATACCGAAGGATTGCCTGAGGGCAGTGATTCAGGCAAATCCTGGTGGGAATCTCTCAGCAGCAAATTAGAATTTGAAGGTGCAAAATGGAGTTTCAATTTTAAGCACTGGATCAAGCAAGCTCTTTCGGAAATTTTACAGTTGCTCTTTGAAGCTGCAGCGCTCTGCATCAATACACTAAGAACCTTCCAGCTGATCGTCCTTTCAATTCTGGGCCCCTTGGTTTTTGGACTCTCCGTCTATGACGGCTTCCATCACACGATGACCGTCTGGCTGGCCCGCTACATCAATATCTACCTCTGGCTTCCCGTGGCCAATATCTTCGGGGCCATCATCAGCACAGTACAGGAAAAAATGCTGGTATTGGATATCGGACAAATCGAAAGCACAGGGGACACCTTCTTTTCGGCAAGCGATACAGGGTATCTGATCTTTTTAATCATTGGGATCATAGGCTATTTCTCAGTGCCTTCAGTGGCAAACTACATCGTCCACGCTGCTTCGGGAGGAACGTTGCCACATAAAGTTTCCAGCTTTTTTACTAGAGGAACGACCACAACGGTAGCGGCAGCACGAACAGGAGCTTGGAAAGGTGCAGGCATGGCAGCAGACTACTTAGGAGATCAGGTTGGTAAACTCCGCCAATCCATGTCCTCTCATAGCACCTCCTCGGGATACTTCAATGAGGGGGACGGGTACCAATCAGACAAACTCAAAGGGAACAACAGCTAAAAAAGACCAACCATGTTTACCAAACCAAAAAATATAGATACTGCCTTTCGTCAAGTCCGCCTTTTCACGCTCGTAATAATTATCGGCTGCCTACTATTTTCAGGGTTTACCCTATACCAAAGCCAGCAATTGACTGCTGCATTGCAGCAAAAGGTATATATCCTGGCCAATGGAAAGGTTTTGGAAGCTTTGTTGACAGACAGAAGAGAAAACCTTTCTGTCGAAGCCAAAGACCACATTTCAACTTTCCACCGGTATTTCTTTACGCTGGACCCCGACGACAAAGTAATCAAAGCCAATACATCTAAAGCCCTTTACTTGGCTGATGCGTCCGCAAAAAGACAGTACGACAACCTGCGGGAAAGCAATTACTACTCCAACATCATTGCAGGAAATATCAGCCAGGATATCCAGACTGACAGTGTGCAGGTGGACCTAGAGCAAACCCCATATTATTTCAGGTACTACGGCAAGCAGGTTCTTACCAGAACCGGCTCCATTGTCACCAGACAATTGATCACCGAAGGCTACTTAAGAACTGTCTCCAGAAGCGGGCACAATCCCCATGGATTCCTCATTGAAAACTGGACTACCCTTGAAAATTATGACATCCAAATCCAAACTCGATAGCTATGAATCATTCAAACAACCAAAAGTTCCGGCAAAAGCGACAGCTGTTGCTGATGATCCCTATCCTGACTATACCCTTCCTGACCCTGACCTTTTGGGCATTGGGAGGAGGCAAAAGTCCGGGTCATTTACCTGTTGGCAAAAAGCAGAAAGGTTTCAATCTGGAGCTTCCCGGAATAGGAGAAGCAGGGGAAAAATCCCTGGATAAAATGGGTCATTACCAGCGCTCCGATACCGACTCCTCCCGATACTTTCAGGAAGTCAAAAAAGACCCCTACTACCGGATGGCATTCAATGCCAAAACAGAAAGTAAATCTCATCTATCATTGGAATTACCAGTGAAAGAAAAAACATCAAGTCAACACCTTTCCACCAATTTGTACAGTGATACCCAGGAAGAATTGATTATGGAAAGACTGGAAGCACTCAACAAAACCCTTTCTGAGAGCCCTGAACCTTTGACTGCATCAGCTACCCATCCTAATGAAGTCAGTTCCGCATCAATTCCATCAAACTCAGGATTGGATGGGGATCTGGACCGGCTGGATCAAATGATGCAGCAAATGCAAAATTCCCATGCTGAACCAGATCCCGAATTTCAGCAGATGGCAGAACTGCTGGACAAAATACTCGACATCCAGCATCCAGAGAGGGTGCAGCAACGGGTGGAAGCAGAAAGAAAAGCATTAAACGAGAATTATCATCCAGTCATTTCGACAGTTTCCAATCCACACTCCACTAGTCTGGATAACCCATCACCAGATATTAAGAATGAAAGCCCAGCACAAAACGGCTTCTTTGGATTGGAAACCAATGAAACAGAATTCAAGGTTTCCCAATCGATCAAGGCAGTAATCGATGAAGAGCAGACGCTAGTTTCAGGAGAAACGGTCAGGTTGCGCTTAATCCAAGAAACCAATATTGCAGGAGTAATCATTCCCAAAGACCAGCTGGTGTATGGTGTAGCTTCCTTGAACGGAGACCGGCTGAAGATTTCCATCCGTCATATCCGGGTAGCCGAAGCGATTATTCCAGTGGATCTCCGCATCCATGATGCTGACGGCATGGAAGGAATAAGGATTCCCGGTTCCATTCCGCAGGAAATCAGTACGCAATCAGGAAGTCAGGCCTTACAGGGACTGGGCTTCAGCAGCTTTGACAATTCCCTGGAAGCCCAGGCTACCAGTGCCGGAATAGAAACCGCAAAAAGTTTCCTGGGCAAAAAGATCAGGCAGGTCAAAGTCAATCTCAAAGCAGGCTATCAGGTCTGGATTATTGAGAACAAGTGATTATTTCCCGACTACTTAAATCTAATCACATGAAATCGAGCATGCCCCAGAGCGCCACACAGAGGTATGATTATCTGAAATGCAAGATTCTGCCGAATCAAATTCGGGACAGGCAATTTGTTCATTAAAAATCAAATTATAAACACATGAAAATTACTCATATCATTCTATTTGCTGCCTTTGGCCTGCTTACCACCGTTGATTTAACCGCACAAGGGATTTACAAAGGTGCTTCTCTGTCCATCCCTGCCTCACATCTCCAGATCAGCGATCAGATGACCACCAACCTGATATTTCCCTTTGCGATAAAAAGCGTGGATCGGGGAAACCGCAACATTCTCGTTCAGAAAGCCAATGCTGTTGAGAACATCCTGCAGGTCAAAGCTGAAAACAGTGAATTGCAGAACAGCAATTTGACCGTAATAACCGAGGACGGTAGCTTCTATTCCTTTGCGGTTCAGTATAAAGAAGTCCCCCAAAAGCTCAATCTGAAAATCCAGCAAGCGGGCATTTCAGACTTGGCAGATTTTGGGAAACGGATTCAGGCAGAATCTGAACTGGAAGAGACAGCAAGAAAAGTTGCCACAAAAAACAGGTCCATGCCGGCCCTCCGCCAGCGAAGGTTTTTGACGGGGATTGCTCTGACAGGAATTTACATTGAAAAAGACCTGCTTTACTTTCAGCTCAGGCTGGAAAACCAGACCAACATCCCTTACGACATCGAACAGTTTCGACTTTTTATCCTGGACAATAAGGAAAGCAAACGCAGCGCATCCCAGGAGCTGGAACAGTCTCCACTCTTGATTTATGGGAATGCAGAACGCATCTCTGCCCAATCCAACCAAACGCTGGTAGTTGTACTTCCAAAATTCACCATTCCCGATCAAAAGCATTTGAAAATCAAAATGATGGAAGAAAGCGGAGGACGACACCTAAAGATCAAAGTAAAAAACCGACACCTGATGAATGCTATGAAGGTGGATTAGAAATCACGCAAATTCAACACGTTTTACATACCTAAATTTTAACCAAAAAACACAAAAGCCATGAACGAACAAAACTTTGATTACCTCAAAAACCAGGTCAAGTACAGTGGATTCGGAGATTCTTTGGAAGCTCCCCTGAAAGAACAGATTCAAAAAGGTGAAACCGATTTCTCACTCAAACATCAGGCTGATTTCGGGGGCGATACGGTAAATGCCAATCTTCACTTCAGAAAATCAGGCATGACAGACATGTATTTTTTCAACAAGTATGATCTGAGTCTTACCAAATCAGGACAGGATGAACCTGCCATCAACCAGACTTTCTACATCGGAAAGGACAATAACATCACCCTCAAAGAGGGTTATAATTTGTTGGATGGCCGGGCAGTCAACAAAGATCTGGTCAACAAAGAGCAGGAAAAATACAATGCCTGGGTGCAGTTGGACTTTAAGGAAACCGACAATCAGGGAAACTTTAAACTCAAGCAGTTCCATGAGAATTACGGTTTTGACCTGCAAAAGGCTTTGGAAAAACATCCGATCAAGGAGCTCAATAATCCAGAGGATCTATCCAGACTGCAGGATTCACTAAAAAAAGGAAACCGGCAATCGGTCGCATTCCAACTGGAAGGCGGTGAGGAAAAACGCTTTATAGAAGCAAGTCCCCAATTTAAGAACATCAATGTGTATGACTCCAACCAGATGAGGACTTCAGAATCACAGAAAGAAACCGCCTCTGAATTACAATCCAAAACCCAGAAAAAGGATGTAGCTGAGGAGTCGGAAGATTTACCCTCGAAGAAAACTAGAAAAAGGAAAAGTGCAGGAATAGCTGGTTGACTCACCCTTCACCCCAAGATGGAGCAAATAAAAAAAGTACTGGAGAACTTTATGTCCGGGATTGATAAAGATCCTAGGATCAGTCTGTCCCATATTGGGCTGTTCTCCGTGCTGCTCCATGTACGGGAAGAATTTGATGGCGAAGAACCCTTTCCCATCAAGCGTGACGAGCTGATGAAATCAGCCAAGATATCCAGCACTGCCACTTATTTTAAAATCATCCGCCAGCTCCATGAATACGGCTACATCCACTACCTGCCTACTTACAACCGGATGAGTCAAAGCAAAGTCAGCTTATCCTCCAAAGAGGACAAGGACAAAAACTAAATCTAGAGAACCTGAAAACAAAAAACCATGGAAACAATCACCAAAGAAGACCTGGAAACACTACGCTTTCAGCTGTTTGCCGACCTGAAGGAACTGCTGGAAAAGCAGGATGAACCCAAGACGGACAGCAAAGAATGGCTAAGAAGCAGGGATGTCAAAAAAATGCTGAGCATATCCGATGCAGCCTTACAGAACTTACGCATCCGCGGTGTAGTGCATCCTGTCAAAATCTCAGGGCTATACTACTACAAAACTGAAGAGCTAAAATCACTTTTTAAACAATAAAATCGCGGCCTATGATAGCTCTTAAAATGGAATATTTGGTAGAAAGAATCGTAAAAGAACCAGATCTTCAACCAAGCCGTGTTTCAGTTTATTTGGCGATGCTCCAACTCTGGAAAGAACAGAAACACAGTAATCCTTTTCAGATATCCCGAAGTAAAATCATGAAACTCTCAGGGATAAAAAGTATAGTCACCTATCATACCTGCATCAGTGAATTAAAAGACCGTGGAATGGTGGATTACCGGCCATCTTATCATCCGAGGACGGGGAGTAGTTGTAAGCTCTTAATGCACAAAAAAAAACTAACCTAATACAAATGGATTACGTCCGTCAGACATAATGACGAGGATAAGTAGATAATTGAAAATAGTAAACAATTAATTTTTGAAATCCTTAATACTCTCTTTAATTCACAGAACACCTAAAAATAAACCACAACATTCTAATTGATTGCTGGATGTATAGAGTCGTTTATGATGGGCAGTTCGAAAGCGAAGCAAAAGCTTCCCAAATGCTACTTCTTACAGCATTGCTGGCCTTTTTGGTGATTTTCTGGTTGTTGTACCTTGAATTCAAAGACAGCAAGCTCTCCGCCATCGTTTTGATCAACCTGCCTTTGGCCTTGATCGGAGGGATTTTGATCTTGTACTTTACTTCGGGGATTATCAGCATTGCTGCAACCATTGGCTTTATCAGCTTTTTTGGTATCGCTACCCGAAACGGGATCTTGATAGTTTCTAGGTATGAAGACCTGAGAAAAGAAGGACACAAGGGACTGGACCTTCTGAAAACAGGTGCACTGGATAGATTAAACCCTATTCTGATGACAGCCTTTACCACGGACTCGCTTTGATTCCTCTGGTCTTGAAAGGTAGCGAACCAGGAAATGAGATCCAAAGCCCGATGGCGGTGGTGATTTTGGGAGGATTGATTTCAGCAACCTTACTCAACCTGATCGTAATCCCCTGTGTTTATGAACTCTTGGCTTTGTCCAAAGCCAGGAAACCATCAAGTATCTAAAAATGAAATAATGAAGAGGTCGATCGGCCTCTTCTTTATTTATTAGGCTACAATTAGTTTTCTTTTTTTTCTCATACCAATGCATGATTAATTCTGTTAGTTTTTAAAAAAGCCAGTGGTCAATTTTAGGGGAATTTTAGACTTTTAAATTCATTTCTATAGTTCATTAAAGCCAAAAATTTGAGTGATAGAGTGAATTTCTATGGCTCATCTAAACTTGGTCAGGAATATTTATATCCAAAAGCATATAATTTAGGCTTTTTGTCTAAATTTATATGCAAATACATATAGAATGAATCACATAGCCGAATTTGTAAAAACCAGAAGAAAGCAGTTGGGGATGACTCAAGAAGAATTTGCCGATAAAGCTGGAGTTGCACTTACAGTAATCAGGAAAATCGAACAAGGAAAGGAAAATCTAAACCTATCCAAGGTCAATCGTGTCCTTAGTTTGTTTGGTCATATATTGATTCCCATTAGCGAAAAAGATAGTAAGTTGCCTAAATAAAACAGAAGGTGTTAAGTCGGAAATGCCGAAATGCGTGTAGTAGAAAATTTTAGAGTTTAGAATGGAAAACCAAATCGAAATTTATCAGGGGACTGATGGACAGACACAAATTGAAGTTAAGTTTGAGGGAGATACCTTTTGGCTGCCTTAGCAACAAATTTCAGAATTGTTTCAAAGGGACAAGTCGTTTATTTCTAGGCACATAAGAAATATTTATAAAGAAGGAGAATTGGATAGAATGTCAACTGTTGCAAAAAATGCAACAGTTCAAATGGAGGGTCGAAGAAAAGTTGAAAGGGAAGTTGAATTTTACAATCTAGATCTCATTTTGTCTATTGGTTATAGAGTAAATTCCAAACAGGGAACTCAATTTAGAATCTGGGCCACTCAAAGACTCAAAGACTACCTGTTGCAAGGCTATGTAATCAATGAAAATAGACTTGCCCAGAAGCAACAAGAAGTACAAACCCTCAAAGATGGCATTCGCATTTTAAGCAGAGCAATTCAGCAAAAAGAAGAAAACCAAAACTTGGATTTTGAATGGCTGAATCATTTTGCAAAAGGCCTAGAGTTGCTCGATGATTATGATCACGAGAACCTAGATAAAAAAGGATTAAGTAAAAGCAAACTACCCTGAATTATCAGAATATAAAGAGGTAATCAAATCCATGAGATCAGATTTTGAATCTGGTGTATTTGGAAAAGAAAAAGATGGAAGCTTTGAAAGCGCAATTGCACAAATTAGCAAAGGCTTCGAGGAAGAGGACTTCTATTCTACCCTGGAAGAAAAAGCTGCAACCCTACTCTTTCTCATTGTCAAAAATCATGGTTTCGTTGATGGTAACAAACGGATTGCAGCAGCTTGCTTTCTTCTCTTTTTGCAGTCAAACGATCTTTTGAATACCAGTGAAGGAATCTCGATCATCAGCAATGATGCTCTGGCCAGCTTGACTTTATTTATAGCATCCAGCAAGCCCGAAGAAATGGATACAGTAAAGAAGTTGGTGATTAGTGTGTTGAATAGGAACTGTAACTGACAGAATTAGTCATGGAATGAGGCAATTAAACAATACTTCAAACAATTCAATTTAATATTGAAATAAGCCTAAAAAAACCAATGTTAATTAATTCTTGTACCGGATTTGTACCGTTATTATATTATATAATTGTTTTTAAAATAGTGACACATTCTGCATTGGGGGAAGTGGTGAAATAGTAAATACCTGCAGAAAGAGTTATTTTATACGGGCTGGGCGAATCGGGCACGGTTCTTTTTTGCGTACTCATCAACCGTTCCACTTTTAACAGCTTTGCGGAATTCTTCTTTTTGCTTTACCAAATATTTTACGGCCTCAGCAGCTTTAGAATTTTTCTCTATGATGATTTTAATGTTCACGACACAAATATAACTCATGATTTAAAATGTTCTTAATTAAGAACTAACTAATTACGATTTACAAACGATTGTATTTAAATATACTTTAGCCTATAATAGAGGACTCAATGAATAACCAATAGTGGAATGCCAATAAACCTCAATTATCAATCATGTCTAATCCACCTACGGCATGCCTTCAAGCTATGCGAAAGTGCCTCATCCTTTGATTTGGGATCATATTCGGCTAGCCACTCCTTTATCATAATTTCGGATTGTTTTGATGAGCATGAGTAGGCTGTTTTGCTTTGGAGCATCCGAAGTCCAGGTTTC
>TARA_R110002012_G_scaffold2215_3_pt1 | contig 15140 bp, 22 predicted proteins | sample TARA_R110002012 | Tara Oceans TARA_R110002012 (sample SAMEA4396515) | marine metagenome | biome: Westerlies Biome; feature: [DCM] deep chlorophyll maximum layer (ENVO:01000326); material: water (ENVO:00002006), including particulate matter (ENVO:01000060) such as... | depth 40 m
ACTCTTTATTAAGAGCAACCTCTTGCTTTAACTGTGCGATTCTTATTCTATTAGTTGCAACGAAGTCTTGCGCAAACTTTACTTTCTTTTTAGTTCCTGTGCCACTATCATCACCTTCAGAAGTGACCTTTCTTGATTCTTGCAGTATAAGTTTACGTGCGTCTAGGTCTGCTTTAAGTAGAGCTATTTCGTTTGGCAAAGTTTCTTTTAAATATTCAAATCTCCTTAAAGAGTCGTAATCTTCAGTTGTTTTTTCGTTTCCTTTAATTTTTAAAGCTGAAACTGCTGCTATGGCGTTTGTAAGTAGTGTTTCTCTTTCTTTAATGTCCTTCTCTAAATCAGGTATTTCCCTTAGTGCTATTTCTTTTTGTGCCACAAGTATTTGATTCTCTAACTTAATAATCTTAGCCGTTCTTTCAGCTATGGCTTCTTCTAGCACTTTACTTTGTTTTTTAACGGATTCGGTTTGTTCCTTATTGCTTAATTTATCCAACTCAGCTCTGTCTCTAAGATTATCTTTTTGACCTTTCAGCATAGCTGCGTTAACCCTAGAGATAGTATCAATAGATTCTTTACCCCTATCCCTTAACCTTTTAATAGCTCCTTCTTGCTCTTCGGTTTGAAGTATCTGTATAAGCCTTTGCGTAGACGCAAAAAGTTTATCAACCCATTTAACAGCGTTAGTAGTAAGGTTTATAATGTCAGAAAAAACCATACCAATCAATCCTCTTGACTCTGTAAATGTTATTATAACACTATCCCAAGCACCTTTTAGTCTACCTATTTTAGAGTTAAGAGTTTCTACACGATTCACGTTTTCTATACCATAAGCCCTCTCCATTGCTTTAGCAAAGTTAGGTAGAACTTCTGCTGATAACACCTCGCCTTTTTTCATCATCTTATCGAGTTCGGTTATAGTAACGTTCATACTAGCAGCCATAATCCCCATAGCACCTGGTAAACGTTCACCTAGCTGCCTACGTAATTCTTCAGTAGTAACCTTGCCTTTAGATAGCATTTGCTCTAATGCTAAATAAACACCCGACAACTCTTGTGTATTTAAACCAAGTACAGCACCAGCTTTAGTCATAGAACGAAATATATCTTGTGTTTCTCTTAAAGATATACCAGATTGTTTAGCTGCTTCACTAAACTTTAACCAACGTTCTGTTGTAGATTTCAACTCTACACCAAAATCCCTAGTTAAACCGCCTAAAAACACATAGGATTGGTTTATGTCAAATATTTCCTTTTTAGTTTGAGTTATCGCAAACTTTAACCCGTCAAAAACTTTAATTTGATTAAAAATAACTTTAGTGTATTTTCTTATTAAAGCGATAGTACCAGCTAACCCAACTAACCGCAAAGCGTTTCCTAGGGCTTTTGATGATTTTACGTTCTTCTTAGTCTGCTTCTCCATCTTCTTCATCTCGTTAATGTGCCTTCTAGTCGTAACGGTAAGTGTTTTTAAAGCGGAATTGGCTTGTCTTAGTTCTTTTTCTAATTTATCTACTCTTTCCGTTAGTGTTTTAAACGCCTTAGAGGAAACTCCTTGAATACCATTTATAGCACTCTTTAAAGTGTTTAGTTCTGCAATTAAAGTTCTTACGTCCTTTATAGCCTTGTCTACCTCTACATTAATAATACTCATAACTTATATATTTTGTGACCTTTTAGCTCGTTCCTCACTCATTGAAATTAAATTAACCCATCTCTCTACCGTTACTTTTCTTACATTTATATTGTACCCAAGTTCTAGGTTCGACTCCAAAGATAAAGCTACTTTATCTAAATTTCTAACAACATCTTCAGGACTTGCTTTTTCTTCATTAACACCTGATAACTTTTCTAAATTAACCCTCTTAACATTAATCTCGTTTTTAAGCATTTTAAACTTTTTTATAACGCCTTTTATTTGTTCGTCAACATCTTTTTCTAAATCTATGTTAAACCCTAAATCATTCAAGAGCAATAATACGTCTCTCATTTTTGATTCTAAATAAATATCAACTATTTTTGAAGCTACATTATACTTGCCAACTAAATAAGTTAATGTGTACTCCATCTTTTTCATTCTCATAGTTTTTTTATCAAAAACCAAAACAGCGTATTCCTCACATAATTCCTTTAATACCTTACTTAACTCCTTATCGTTCTTGTAAGAGATTAAATCTTCAGCATCTTCACTATCATCATAGCCAACTATTAAGTATCTAAAGTCATTTGTTAGGTTTGCTTTATAATAATTATAAATAGGTATTTTACTACAAGTTTTATAAGTCTTAATCATATTTTTATTACTCTTGGCGTTATACTATTAATTTCTTTTTGCAACAACGGATCTACAAATAATCTAATCGCTTCGTCTGTTTCTTCTTCTGTAAGACCTAATATATCCTCTCCGTATCTAAACATTAGCTCTGAGGTTTTACTATCTCCGGAAGTTATTAAAGCCATATCTCCAACTAAATCAACCCTCATGGCTTTGTGAAAATCGCCCGTATCAAATAATGTAAAATGTGAGGTTGTTTGTCCTGTAAAAAGCTTATGTCTTATTGTTGCTTCGGCATATTGCCCACCTCCAATTAGCTTGTCGTTTGCATCCGTTCCTTTTTCTAACAATCTTCTTTGTAAAACACGAACTATAAACCTCTCTTGCTTCTTTAAAATAACGGAAGTAGTTTTTTGTAGCGAGTTAGCTACCGTGTTTAAACTACTAATAAGTGCGTCTAATGAAGCCATTTAATATGATTTGTTTTGTTTGGATTATAATACTTCAAGATGAAGTTATTTTTTGGTTTCGGAACCTCCCCCTTGTGTAGTTCAGGTGGGTTTTGCAAATATACAAAAAAAAGCCTTGAAAAAAATAACATCCAAGGCTTTTTAGTAAAAATAAAAAAAGGGATTCTTAAACCACTACCGCAGTTAATTCATCAGAACGATATAAAACCGATCCTAATTTTGTTACATCAACATTTAAAGCCCCATCCCAAAGGTCAAGCACTAACACTTCGCTCGTAGCTATTGCTGCAACAGTTAATGTGTAGTTACCTGGTGAACTTTCAGCAACACCACTTGGAACAACCGTCGATCCGTCTACTGTATAAACAAAGTTAGCTACATCTAACCCCTCTACCAACGTGTTGTTATCTCCTGACAAGCAAGCCTTAACACTTAAAGACGTTTCCCCGTCTGCTGGAATAGTAGTAAAAGACAAGTTAACTCCATTTACAGAGGGAATGTCTACCGGTGAAAAGTCGAGTTGCGCTTGGTGTAAAATAGCGTAGTTTGTATCGAATTCAATACGTTCAGTAAACTGAACCATTAACTTCTTCATTTCTGCATCACCACCCGCAACTTTACGCTTAGTCATTTCAGGTGTAAAGTGTCCGGCTGTAAAACCTCTGTAACTTCCATCTCCTCTAGTGGCTAACATCCAGTTACCCTCGTCATCACCAATCATAAAGTCAAAGTTTTTGTATCCTTCCAACTTCGCAATCTCCCTATAAAACTCGTGACCTTCCTCAAAAGTTAAACTATATTCAACCAAACCTTTAAGGTTTAATCGCTTTACACCACTTGAATTAGTGGAATAAGTATCTTCAGCCGATACATCCTCAAACGCAGAAGCTCCTAAAATTGGAACTACTGTACCTTTTTGAATTAAAGGCTCTAAGTACGCTAAATTAAATTCCGTACTACCTGGTATTACTGTGCCTTTTTTAAAAGCAAGTAAATGTTCGGGTGTTCCGAACAAAGACAAACAACCAAGTTTTCCTGTGTTTGCTGCTGCTGCGCCACCACACGCAACTTTGTCTGCTATTGAGCTAATTGTACTCATATCTATTTGTTGTTTTTTATTAAATTATTATTTATCATTAATTCAAAACGGACTCTATTCGTGGTGCTATATTTGTCACCTATAACATAGTCTCTGTTTTCTAACTTGAAATTATCTATTGCAATTCCATTAAGTTTCTTTTTTCTTGCCATAATATTAAAGTTTAAGTTCTCGTAAACAAGTGTCAACTAATTCAAAATCAGTTTCTACCCTTAGAGCATCCCATATAAAAGTTCCTGGGTGTTCATTACCTTCTTCGCTATCGCTGTAATTAGGGTGTTTAACCACATCATACTCATTGTTTGTATTCATGATGTTAGCGTTTTTAAACGCTTTTCTCATTGTAAAAAACAAAGGTAATAATATTTTACCAAAGTTTGAGTCCAATCGCTCTTTATTCTCCATAGAAGCGTTCGTGCTTACGGCTATTATAAAAACAGCCTTAGAAACTTCAACTCTCGTATTGGTGTGTTTCTCATTGTATGGATATAAAAGCCAAATTAAAGGGTACACATCCGATAATTCTCTAACTTTTAGAAAAGAATTTAGTTCTTTTTTATCTCCATAACCAAAGACAACCTCGTGAGAAGATTCACCACTAAGGCTAGTAACTTCAGGAAAATAATTTACTATCTCCTGTAATCTGTCCTCGACAACTATTGTTTTAGTAGCTACCATTATAACCCAAATTGATTAAGTTCTGCCCAAGTCTTAGGATTAAAACCCTCGTAAGTATCTTCAACCAAAGTATTAGAATCGTTTATAAACTTATAAAGAGACACATCAGAACCCCCCTCATTGAAGTAATCTATACCGATACCCCTCACTAATTGTGGCTTAACATAATCACCTTGCACTAAATTAACAAACTTATTCCAAGACTTAACAACTTTTTGATTCGGTATAATTGTTTCAGAATTTTTACCCATTTGTATCTGATTACCAATAGAACTTCTCGTTATAAACGAATCGCTCTCATAGTAAAAATAAACATAATTAGCAATAAAACTCCTGTTGTAATCTCCCGAAGCTTTTGACTTAAACCTTATACCCCTCCAAATAACATCTTCACCTTCAGGATTCGTATAAGCAACCCCGTTGAGTAAATCATCCCATTTTGAATCAGCACTAGGTATTAACCCATTAGGTTCTGAATCATTAAGTTGTTGTTCAAATTCTAAAAATAAAGTAGTTCCTAAAGATTTAAGGAGGACTTCACGTGCATAGTCGTTGATAAATTCCTTTACATCTCCTTCCACCTTTTTTATATCGTCTGAAACGCTTGGTGCTGAAAAAGGCAAGTAAATTTCTCCTTTAAAATATGTATTATCGATTATCATTCTTAAATCTTTAGGTTTTTTTTATTCTACTTCTTAGCTTCTTTCGGTACAAACTTTTCAACTTTCTTTCCGATTTTCAAAATACCCTTTGAAGCTAATGCTTCAGCAGTTGATTTCGGCATATCGTGGCTATCACCTTTTGAGTAAGAGCCGTGATCTTTTGAATAAGTAATTGTAACGTAACCTTGTACTTGTTTTGATTTTCCCATCTTTTTGTTTTTAAGGATTAATTATTAAACTTTAATATAGCACCCCGAAGGGTGCTTTTATTTTTATGCTGCTGTAATAGCTGACTTTACTGTTGCAATATCATCGTATATAAGAGCTGCTTGATCTAAATTCTTTACAAAAGCAAAGTATCTTGATTCACCTAGCATTGTGAATTTATTTGTGATAAATTGGTCGTTAATCCATCCAATTCTAACTGAAAAAGGAACGTAGTTAATTACGTTATAAACTTTCATATCACCTACAAATATTTTACCTGCCGGAATCTTAGCCCAGGGTCTGATAGTAGCACCACCAATTTGAACTTGGTTAAATAATCCTGCTTGTGGGTATAACGGTAAGCCATTCTCGTCTTTAGCGGAAACTAATTCTAAATAAAAGTCAACTGGGTTAACTAATACTATGTTAGCCATATACTCAGCTTGATCTTCAAAAGCTTGTGTAGTGTAAATATCAGTAATACAAGCATTAACAACATCCATAAAGTTAGGTTTTGTTACAGCTAAAGCCATATCTCCCGCTACAAAAGTTCTTGCGTAAGCCGTTGCGCCCGTTGGGCTAGCTCCTGTGCCATCAGCAAAATAAATTGCGTTAGCTTTATGTAAGTTGTGTCTTTTTAATAAGAAATCACGAGCAGTAGCTTCCATACGAACTATATCCGTAGCAGCTTCTTCGGTTAATATTTCGTAAGCAGCAGATTTTTTAGGTTCAGCAAATCTGTTTTCCCATTTGAAATCGATTTGTGGTTTAGCATTACCCTCTGCAACGAAAGCGTATCCACCCTCTTTAGGTAACATCTCAGTATAAGAATATGTTGGCGAACCAGTTGAACTAACCGTAGCTAATTGAACTAATGAATCGTCATTCCTATAATTGAAGTCACCTAAATCGTTGTGCCATAAAACACTAGGTGTCTCCTCGTTTGTACCACTACCAGTAGTTACATCTGCAACAGCTTTAGGCGTGAACTCAATAGTTCCCGTTTGAGCCTTGTAAATATCTTTGATAGCTTGCGTGTTGTCGCTAACAAACTGCTTGAACTGTTTTGAAACAGAAAGAACTGTTTTAGTTTTCTGTGACGCAATAAAGTCCTCAATCGCTTGACCGCTTTTTTCAATTTCTTTGTGTACTGCTTCAATCTCTGATTTAGTAGCACCATTCTCTTGCATCTCTTTAAGAGAGTCTGTAAAGCCTTTAAACTTAGCGTCCAATGCTTCTTTTAATTGTTTTTCATCCATTTGTGGAATTTTTTTAATTATTAATTATTGATTTAAAATACTAAAGTGAACGTTTCGGCTTTAGTTTAATTGTAGAGTGGTTTCCCGGCTCTAATCTTTTATATTCAAGAAGCTTTTGATAGCTTCTATGTTTTTGTTTTCTACTGGATTCGGCTCATTATTTTCTTTTGACGCAACTGTTGGAGTGAATCCATTACTCCCCATTACGACGGCAGAACCTTCAATAGCCTTCGCTTCTGATACAGCCCAAAAGTAATTACTTTTCTCAGCTTCACTTCTATTAACCACTTTACCTATGTATTTATCCCAAATAGATTTTTCTTCAGCATAATCCTCTTCATCTGAATTTATAGCTAAATCCATTTTCACATAATGCATACCTACTGAATGGTTATCTACGTTTTTATTCCTATACTCTTTAAACATAAAAGGATTCCTTTCTTGCTTAACAACAGCATCAAACGTAAGTGCTTCGGTTTTTCCCTCAAAGTCGTAACCTAAAGACTTCCACGTAACCGATTGAACGGAAACATCAAGATCCGATTTATCCGCTATAATGGTTTTAAAGCTCATTACGTGTTCTTGCAAAAACTTTAAGTTCTTATTCTCTTGTATCGATTTAGTCCATATACCGTCTAAGTGAACGTCCTTATGGCTATCAATTACATTTGTGGTGTTTATAATTGCTCTAACCTTAACCTCGGTCTTGCTATCGTCACCATCATTCTTGTTTGTAGATAAACCTGGGTTTAAGGTGTTGGTAGCTACTGACAAACCATCTGCATGCTTTATTATATTCTTCTTAGCATAAATCAAATCTTCCTTATTTGTTTTAAGGAATTTAAAAAGTTCTTTTCCTTGTAAATCTCTTGGTATATCCATAACTATTTGTTTATTTTCTCATTTGAAGTTAATATATTTAACTTACTCTCCATGCTAGACTTAATAGACTTGTCAAATATAGGTCTTTTTAGAGCTTCTGTAATCTTTTCTATCGTTTTATTTTCACTCATCTCCTTGGTTTTCATTTGTAGAATCGTTTTGCGTTTCAATACTTAATGGTTTTAGCTGAGTATTAGCCGGTAATTGACACAATTCCAAAGCTAATTCATCAGGAACACCCGCACTTCTTAAAGACTGTAAAGCTTCACCTTGCTTTTTTGCGTTCTCTATATTTATAGTAGAAAAAGCTAACATAACGGGTAAATGATCGTAACTGCCAACTAACTCGTAATTGTCATCATCGAACAAGCTTGCGTTGATGGTAGCGACAAAGCTTTCAATAGTTGACATCATTTCATTTTGAATATAACTAACTAGAGATTGGTTTGCGTTTTTGTAAGTAGACTTTGCTCCGGCAATAGAATAAACATCACTAGGTAAATGCAAAGCTGCAAATATAACACTTGCATCTGTTTTAATACCCTCATCGTGTCCTAAATCCCTCATTATAATATGAAGTGATTGCCATTTTAACGAAGCGTTTGTTACAATACCTCTGCGGGTTAAACTCCTTTGATTGTAACTATTCTCAACCTTTTCCTTTTCATCACCCACTAACGGAAATCCCTGTTTCTCACCTGAGATTAATTCTTTTCCGTTTGACTTTATAATAATAGATTTAGCTATTTCACTATCCTTTGAATTAAATAAAGTTTGTTTAATAGCATCTAATCTACTAGAACTATTATAAGGATTCTTAGGATCTACACCGTTAGGCATATCGTAAAAGAACATTAAGTCGTCAATTGGGATTGATAAATCCTCTCCCCCAACATCGTACCTTACTTTCATATTAGTATTTCTACTAGATACACTTTGGTTAGGGTATTTTAGTTTTTCAATTTCTTCAGGAAATTCAATTAAATCAAAATCTAAACAATAAAAAGAGTTCGCTCTTGACGTTCCGAACGACTTTTTTTTCCAAATAACACCAACGCCATTACACATTTGCGTAAATAGCAAACTCTCTAGTAAATCAGAAATAGTTTGGTTGTAGTTCGGTTTATTGAATAATTTTTTATAAGGGTGGTTGTCTGCTTTTTTTCCAGTAGAGCTTCTAACTATATCCAATTTAGCTTGACTAAATAGTTTAGCTTTGAACAACAATGCCGGAGAAAGTATAGGGTGAGACAATCCCAACGACATGTTTGAAGTTGATTCAGTCCATTCACCCAAAGAAGTTAAGTCATAGAAAGTATCCCCCGACTTGTTTCTAGTAAAAAATGGGAAGTTAAAGTTTAGTCCAAGTAATTTCATTTATCCTATTTAATTGCAAATGTAATAATAATCTAGTGAAAAAAACTACATAATTATAATTAATTAAAAACAATTCCTAAATATCTTATCAAGTAGTCTATTATATATTTTGTTGCGTCAATCAAATGATCGTTATTTCTATCCTCAATATCATCTGTAACTAAGTCGTATCTATCTAACTTATAGGAATAATCAAAGTACTCACAATCTAAATCCTTAGAAGTATCCGTATATACTATTCTAAAAGACTGCATTTGCTTAACCATTCGCTCCCTAGAGCCAGATCCTTTATTAGCAGATATAGCTAACAATCCACCCATCTGCAAGTCCTCTACTAAAGAAAACTTAGCACTATCACAAACAACCATATCATTAGGCGTTATAGGTGGGTTCATTTGTGTCTGTAAATATTCGTACAAAGGCATACCCATACCCGAAGATGGTTTATAGAGCCTTTGGTTTAAATAAAAAGTCCTATCTCCATCAAACTTAACTTCTACTAAAGCAGTCGGTGAAGCTGTACCAAAATCCAAACCATAATAACTCGTGTACTCCAATTCATTGAATTTTTCTAAACTACAAGTAGTCCAACCAGTAAAAACCCTATTAGGTCTTTCACTACCTAAACCTAAACAATAAACCTCGTAATTAAAACGGTGTGCTGTTTGGTTTTTTATATTTTCAATATTAGGCGGTGGTTGATTAAATTCAGAAACCGGTTTACCCTTATAATGAACAACCCTATCAATAACTTCAAAAGTTCCATACTCCCAAGGACAATAACCTTCTAACTTAGCAATAATACCGGGTGTTAAAAAAGGATTATCTTTATATGTAGAGTGTATGAATATTGCTTGTGGATTATTCCTGTAAGATTCTATATAAAATTCCTTTGAAGGGTTGTAATCGATAAAAACTATATCAGTACATCTTTGGTCTAGTTGGTCAAAAACCTCCTTACTAAACTCAGATATTTCATTAAAAAATATATCATTGTTTTTTGCACCTAAAGCTTTAGATAACTTTTCAGTACCTTGTAAATGAATAGTAGAACCCGTAGCTTTACAAGTCCATATAGCTTCCTTTACATTATAAACAAAACGTGAACTTAAAAAAGGATCACCGTTTATTATTTCTTTTAAATCTTCACCAATAGTACCAATACAATCAACTCGTAAATTACGAAAACAGCTCACCTTGTGCTTTTTTTTAGATAAAGCACGTAAAACTATTAACTGTACAAGCGAATATGATTTACTGCTACGAGAACCGCCTGAGTTAACGATATATCGATAACCGTCCTTGATAGCTTTCTCGTTTTTTATAAACGTATTAGTAACTTGAATATTCATTTATTCCTCTAACTCGTTCTGCTTTTTAGCTTCTTCAGGAGTAATAGTAACGTGTTGTATTGTGATAGTCTGTTCAACCTCATCTTTAACAACCTCTTGCCTTTGCAGTTTAGGCGAAACGTATTCTAATACTTTAAAGAAGTTATTAGCAAAAGCATCTTCATCTTTTTCACCCATAGTAAGAAGTATTGCGTTCATCCTTTTAGAATGTTTACCTGTAACGTCTTTCGCTAACCTATCAAATTCCGTTTCTCTTTTGTTCTCTTTTGCCATTTATTAAATCTTTAACTTCTTCTTGTACGTGAGGTTGGTCTAGCCACTTCATTAATAGCAACTCCATTATATCGCTTTGATTAACGTCGTGAACAGCACAAGCGACTTTCATCCTCTTACGAGTTTCATCTGACACCCATAAACCTACAAACCTCTTACTCATTTTCCTTTAAAGATAACATATTTTTCTTCATCCAAGACTTTTTAGGCTTCTTCATCCAACCTCGACTACGTGTGTAGCCAAGGTTTTTTAAAGACCTAATTCTCTCTTGCTTCTTGATCTCTTTATAAACATCTTGGGTGTTTAGAGCTTCTCTTGCTTTAGCACCCCATTCGTTCATTTTCAATTGCAGTAATTTAAGTCTAAACTTATTGCTAAATAAACTTAAAAACCATATAACAAAATATCTTATCTTTCCCATTTTTTTATATTTATAATGCAAATATAGTTAATTATTAGTTAAATATATGTGTTAGTCTTGAAATTTGCCCATATTCTTTATGGTGTATAAATGCTTCAACCGCTTCCACACTACCGGTATAGCCGTTTCTGTGATGCCAACTATCAGAAATACTAGGACTCCTTAAACTTTCTACTGTACAACCAATTAAATCCTTATTTGTTTTGTGATGAACGTGGTGTGTGTAAAAATACCTATTACTACAATTAGTCCAATCCTTTGATTCGTGTGCCATTAAAGCTCCTAAATCATTTGTTTTTGCACCGTCTCCGTGAGTAGTTCCAATTAAATTATTTCCATACGTAAAGTATTTTCTATGAGCTATACTACAATCAAATGTAATGTTTTTGCATTTTCTGTAATGAGATTCAATACATTGTGCTAACATAAAACCACTCATGTAATCGTGATTACTTGGGTTGAACACAAAATGAACATCAGCTACTCCAAGAAGCTTATCTATAAGATCAATATATAGTTTTTTAGCGGTTAAAAAGTTATCGTACCACATTCCATCAGTATCTTGCGAAGTTCCACTTGTAGTCTTTCTGCCGGGAGAGTCAATGTGCAATATGTCATTACCTCCAATAAAAACTATCTTTTCAATATCCCAACCCGCTGAAGCGTTCAATAAACCATCAACACCATCTAAAACTCTTTTTACAGCAATTTGCGAGTTGTACTCTTTACCCACCTCTAATCTTGAACACAACTTACCTATGTGAATATCTGCCGGATCTACAACCATTAAATGTGGTGAAGTGCTTTTTTTGCGTTTAATCGATTTGAATTTTGGCGAGTACTCGTCTAATTGCTTTATTAGGCTTTTAGTAAAAGCATCTTGTTTAGCTATTTTAAAGTTAGGGTTATGAACAAATAAACTTGCGTTATCATTCTTTAACCAAGCGTGTTTTACATCGTCAATATGTATCCCTTGATTTTCAGAAGCTTCCTTTAAACCTCTATATTCTTTAATCATTTTGACCTCATCGTCTTGAAGTCTCATTCTGTTTTTATTAGTCTGCTTGCTCATAATTGCTTTTTTTAAGTTATATTGATATACTTACAGTAAATATATTTCCGTTCTCTACGAAATCATTTACTAATAAATTTAATGCGTAATTTCCACTCATCTTATTAGACCTGCAAAGCTTGTTAAACTTAACCCAATTACTCCTATCTAAATCCAAGGTGTAGTTGGTTAACTTCTTACACCGAACCTTTTTAAACAATCCAACCTCGTTTTCCTCTGGTATAAAATAGTCGTTGAAGTTTGTTTCATCTGATAAATGCTTAACCCATAAATCAAATCTTAACTTTAAAGGATAGTTGTCAAACTTCTTAATATAATCAACCTTCTCTTTGTCTAGTTTTGCTAAATAATTCATTTTTTCTGTTTTTAAAAAGGAACATCGTCATTTGACTCTTGATCCTTGTTTTCGTTATTATAATATGGATTAGGCATTTTGTAACACCTAACTTTTGTGCTTTTTCTATTGCCAGTCTCCCACAACAACTCGCCCCTAGTAGAACTATCTAATTTAAGTTTCATCTCGTTCTGAATAACACTCTTTACGTAAGATAAATCTACACTACTATTCCTTTCAAAAAACCTTTCGTAAATATCATCATATCTGAACTGTAAAAACTCTACTTCAGGATTATCTTCCCCATACAAATACAACCTCTCTAATATAACCTTATGAACACTACTTCTACTATTCTCCTTAGTCTTTTCAAGTATATTTGTGTTAATCTCATCTTGAGTAAAAACCATTCTACTGCGTGAAAAGTCAGGTGTAGGCAAACTCTTTAAAAAAGACAAAAAAGCCGGTATCTCAGCGGTTAAATCATTTAGTATATTGTGATTAGCTTTACCCTTTAATGAAGGAACTTTTAATACCCAATACCTATTCTCAACCTCATCAATACGTACAAATTTGTCCTCGTGATTTGAAAACATAATAATCTTTGCGTAAAAATCCATCTGAAAAGGAGCAACAAACTTAGGGTTAACAGTCAACTTCTTTTGAGTAGCAATAGTTTTTATCTTTTCTAAATCTGCCGAATCCTGTATTTTAGTCTCTTCTATTATAATTATATTCTTCTCCGCATAACTTGAGTTGAAACTACTACTTATATCTTTAGGTGTAATAACACAAGAGTTGTTTCCGAAAATAATACCAATCCAATCCCCTAAAGTAGATTTACCAGTCTCCCTCTCCTCAGAAACTAATCCTAATATCGGTAATATTTGCTTTGGATACAAATACAAACATTGCATATAAATCAAACCTAACTCCCATTGACCCCCCCAAATATGCTTTAACAAATGCATACTCCACTTTATACTTTCATCATCCCAAGATTCAGAAGGAGTGTGCGAGAATTTATTATACATATTGTACCGAGAGCCTACATTAACCTTATGTTCTACATTGTCGGGAAACATTCCAAATCCATCATAACCAGGTATTATCTCTAAAATCTCCTTACCATAGTCATCCTTCAAGGCTTCCTTAGTCCATTTCTTTAACTCAGTTCTATCAACACCATCTTTATCAGGGAAACTAACTATTTTGAAGTAATCAGTAACAACCCTTATGTATGGAGGTGCGTCTTTTAAAACAGAATTAGAATAAAACAATAAAGCAGCTTTTTCATTACCTTTGTGCTTAACCAAAACGTAAACATCCCAAGGCTGAACAACAGTTCCTTTAGGAAAAGTTACGTTTATAGGATTATTACCATTAGGAAAAGACAATGTTTGCGTAGAAACAAATTTTATTGAAGTTTTTGATACGGTAAAAGCAACGTCATCACCACCTTGATTAAGCTCCATTGTAAACTTACCTCTACCAAGATCACGAACCCTTCTATCCCTCATTAAAAGAGATATAGCTTCGTTAATCTTATTAGTGTTGTAATGATGCGATACCGTAAGGTATTCTATTTCTTTACTCATATTTTTTTTATCGTATTTATTTCTACTATCGTTTTTTTCTCCTCAATCTCCTTAACCTCGTGAACACATAAACATTGTCCTACATCAAGCCAACAACTACATAATCCCCATTGCTTATTTTTCATTTGTCAAATATAATACAATTACCGATAACTAAAATAGCAATTGTGTTAAAAAAATCACAACTTTGTATATCAGTCATAAAAAACGACTTGATATACCTTTGTTGTGCTTCATTAAAACGCCACTTCGTTAAGCACAACAAAGTATAAACGCAATAAATAAAACTACCTTATCCCTATAATAACAAAACCTTTTTGTAACCCGTATTGTGGCACGTCTCGCAAAATGTATGTTATTAAAAAAGGGTAGCTTCTACCTGTAAATTCTTTACCGTTCCATTCTTTTAACACCAATGTATCATCTACTTGGTAATTACGGTCATCTTTTCTTAATTCAAAGGTTTTGATTCCGTCAACACAATCATCATAGTATTGTGGTAATATTTTAAGTTCGTGTCTCATTTCCGTTTTATTTAAAGTCGTTTATTCAAGTCCGTTGTAGCAAACAATAACTAACATCTTCTATGTTCAAAACATTCTTGAGTATGCAACAAGCAAATATTAGCTATCTCTGCGACGTCTTTATTTAGTTTATCACACTTGCCATAGTGTGTTTTACAAGCCACTATCTTATCATTAACATTAAGTTTCTTTGTTTTCTCAATATCTCTAACAAAGTGCTTACAGTCGTTACAGTTGCAATCAATCTTTTGTAATTCTATTATACTTTCTCTATCCATTCCGTTATTTTTTTTGTTATTACTACGTTGTAGATACTAAAACCTTTTACTTTTCATCGATCCATAACTACCAATCAAACCACCTACTAAAGAGCAAGCTACTATCGGTAAGTAAGACCATTCAAAGTTTGTAATGATTTCATTCATTGATATAGCTCCAATAGCTATCGATACGAGCCAAGATAAATGAACGAATGTGCCACTTATCAAAACTTGCCGTATGTCTTGTTTAGCTATCGATTTTACATTCCAGGTTCTACAACCTATGAATACTATTTGTGTAATAAACACTATAATTGAATACTTTAATACCATATCTTTATTTTTTAACTACAACCAAATATACAACATTTTCCCATACCTCCCGCTCCAAACCCAATA
>TARA_R110002012_G_scaffold50835_2_pt1 | contig 15135 bp, 15 predicted proteins | sample TARA_R110002012 | Tara Oceans TARA_R110002012 (sample SAMEA4396515) | marine metagenome | biome: Westerlies Biome; feature: [DCM] deep chlorophyll maximum layer (ENVO:01000326); material: water (ENVO:00002006), including particulate matter (ENVO:01000060) such as... | depth 40 m
AAATAAAGAAAAGTATAACATACTTGATATTATCCGCATAGAAAAAGGTGTTGACGGTGATGATTTGTGGATGGAGTCAAACCTAAGACAGCCTTTATTTGACAAAGCTCTAGAATATTCTGGAAACATCATATGCCTTGATACTGATGAGTATCTAGATGGTTTAATTACAAAGGATCAACTTGAGTCTTTGCTAGAACAAAATAGAGATGTATTGATCAATCTACCGTGGATTCAGTATACCGATAAAAATAAAATTAGAGTCGATGGTCCGTGGAATATTGGAGTCAACTATAAAGATAGACTAGGTTCATATGCAAAAAGAGCCTTATATCGAGAAGCACAAACTCACGGGGAACACTTACCAAATCCCGGAAGCATGGGCAGACTTGATGTTCCGTTATTATTTGTATCACACTTACAGTGGATGGATAAGAGAACTGTAGCAATCAAACAATACTTTTATAAAATACTTGACTATGTTCATAATTTAAAACATAATGTTGATATTGTTCCCTCGTCTGCGTATGATGAATCAGTTAGAAATTTTGAATGGGACTATGCTGAGTTTGATTTCCCCCTTAAAGTGCGGAATGACTTATTTGATGGTAATGTAGTGAATGATGAAAATAGAATGTTATTCATAAAGGACAGTGTTAAGAAATATAACATACCAAATCTAAATGATTGGGGAATGGAGATTCATGACAGTAAGTAATTTTAAAAGAGAGTATCTAGAATATCTTTTCCCGCAGAGGACACGTCTAGAAACAGAGTATGCTTTGACAAGAGAATCCTCACAGGAGGATATTGATAGTGCCGTAAATATGATGATCCGAAAAGATTATCTAATGATACAAGATTATCTACCAATTGATTGTAGGTCAATTTTGGACATTGGGTGTGGTCTTGCTCTATCAGATGTTGCCTTGTATAATTATTACAAAGATAATTATGATAAAAAACCTGATATCTTTCTTTTAGATAAGAACGAATTCGACACTACCAAGATATCCGGATTCAACAAAGAGTATAAAGGCTACAATAGTATGGATGCGGCACATGATATTCTTGTGACAAATGGGGTCGATTCCAACAATATAAATCTTTACGAAACTGATAGTTTTGATGAGCTATATGACAAGAAGTATGATATAATAAGTTCGTTCCTTTCATGTGGATGGCATTACGATGTCAGTACATATATGGATTTGTTTGAGAAAACATTGAGTGATGATGGTATTTTGATTCTTGATATCAGACATGATACTGGACAAGTTGAAACGGTTAAATCTAAATTCAATCTACACAGACAGATTTACAATCATGCAGAATCAAAGCATACTGGTGGTAATATTGGTGATCGTTATATCTTTACAAGGTAACTTTTATGATTGATGAGATTCTAGGTTTAGTAGAAGACTACATTTCGAAAAAGCAGTCCGAGAAAACATGGACTGCGGGTAAGGATTGGGTTCAATACGCCGGTCCTTATTTTGGTACAGAGGAATATACTGAATCTGTTAAATCTCTTCTTGATGGTTGGTTGGTTCTTGGTAAGAGCGGTATCAGATTTGAACACAAGTTCCCTAAACTGATGGGTAAAGAATTTGGTATTCTAACGAATAGTGGGAGTAGTTCTAATCTTATCATGATGTCTGCACTGACATCGAGACGTGGAGCAAACCTTCAAAAGGGAACAAAGGTCATCACCCCCATTGCAGGGTTTCCGACAACGATCAATCCAATTTTCCAAGTTGGATTCGAGCCAGCATTTGTTGACATTGATCTTGATACTTTGAATTTAAACCTTGATCAGGTAGAGGAGAGAGCAAAGGAGGGATGTAAAGTCATAACCTTTGCTCACGTTCTTGGTAATCCACCCAACATGGATAGGTTGATGGAGATTGTAGACGAATACGGTCTCATACTTCTTGAGGATTGCTGTGATGCTCTAGGATCAACATACAGAGATCGTCCGCTCGGTAGCTACGGGGACTTTGCTTCTTGTTCGTTTTATCCCGCACACCACATTACCATGGGTGAGGGTGGATTTGTTGCCTGTAATACAAAGAATCAAGAAATAGTCGCAAGAAGTTTCCGTGAATGGGGACGAGGATGTTACTGTGTCGGACAGAAAGCTGGACTATTAAAGAACGGTACATGTAGGAATCGTTTCTCTAATTGGTTACCGGCACTACCGGACGAAATATTTGATCACAAATATGTCTATGATGAGATTGGTTATAATCTGAAACCAACTGAATTGCAAGCTGCTATGGGTCTTGTACAGTTGGAGCGATTGTCTGAAATTGTTGAAAAGAGAAAGCAGAACCATAAGAGATTGTGTGACATATTCTCTAAGCATGAAGAGTGTTTTGTTATTCCAAAGAAGACAGAACATTCTGATCCTGCTTGGTTTGCTTTTGCTTTGACAATTAAGGATAGTGCGCCCTTCAAGAGAAAGGACATTGTTGATTTCTTGGAGGAGAACATGATTCAGACACGACCTTATTTTGCAGGTAATATTATGTTGCAGCCAGCGTATCAGGGAATGATGGATCAGAGTGAAGTGATTAGTAAGTACCCTAATGCAAGGAAAATTACTACCGATACATTTTTCTTGGGTACTAGTCCTGTTATTACTGATGAACAACTAGACTATATTGGAAACGTCGTTGATCAGTTTATGACAAAGGAATATCAATGAAAACCATACACTGCTTTAACATGATGCACCTCGGTGACTGTATACAGGCTTTGCATTATCTAACTAATGCAACCAAAATCAATGATGTTAACTTTAAATTTTATTGTAATCCATCTTATCACGGGCAATTGACTGAGATGTTGGATGGTGACGATAGAGTCAAGTTAGAACACATTTATATGGTCGAAACAATTGATGATCCGTGTTACAATATTTGGATTGGCGCACACGACTATGGTGGAATAGCTGAGACATCTGAAGAGGTGTATGGTAATGATTCTGATCAGGGGACTTGCTTTCTAGTTCTTAGTAAAATTATATCAGATGCCATGAAAATATGGTGTCCGTTTGAAGAGAAGAAGGATATGATCTATAATCAGGAGTCCCTTTCTTTAGATTCTAAACACACAGAAAAGTATGACTATCTTTTTATCAACAGTCAAAATCAAAGCATTGAATTTCCAAATTTTGAAAATGAATGTGCTGATATGCTTAGTAAGTTACTTGATAAGAATAAAAAAGTTATTACCACAAGAAAAATTAGTGATGTTCCATGTACTCTAGATTATGATATGAGTGTGGTTGAGATAGCTCGTTTGGCTAAAAATGTAAAAAATATCATAGGGGTTAATACTGGACCACTGCACCTTTGCATGAATAAATGGGTAATACCAAATCTAGATAAGTTTATAGTATGGTGTCCCACCCAAGAAACATTTAACTACGGTAAAAATTTCATAACCGTCAAATCGTTAGGAGAAATCAATGAGAGTAGCCTTTAGTATAATTTTTAATGGATTGCACCACTTAGAACATAAAGACCAGTACAGACAAATACTGGATAATTGTGACAAGTGGGTTGTGGTTGAGGGGGCATCTAGATCGAATGGAAGCACTCAGTGGTGCAAGGAAATGCCCGATGAATATCATAACAATGGTGCGAGTGTTGACGGTACAAAAGAATTTCTGGAGAAGTTAGCAGAAGAAGAATCTAAGTTGGTATACGTTCCTTCAGACGGCTTTTGGAATTCAAAGGACGATCAAGTCAATCGTGCGATTGAGGAAGTTAAAAAATTGACTGATAAATGTTTCTTATGGGAGTTTGATATCGATGAGCAATGGACAGCCGAAGCAATGGATCAAGCAGAGAAAGAACTTACGGAGGAAAATCTGAAGTATGCTGCGTTTATAAGCCGATATTATGTTGGTAAGAATTTGCTCGCTTCTGGTGAGTGGGGTGAGGGAAGAAATGGTGGTTACATCAGGCTTTGGGACTGGGAGGGTGAATCTTTCGTTCGACATGAACCACCAACACTTGAGGGATGTGAAGATAAGCCCGGTAAAATGTTGACTCCAATCTTTGATCATTATAGCTATTACTTTGAACCGGATGTGAAGTTTAAAGATGCATGGTACAGCGGTCATGAGGACATTCATAATAGATGGAAGCAAATTAATCAACTACCTAAAGAGGTTTTTCCAATACATCTATCAAATCTCATAACTGGATATTGGGGAACCACAGACACCACCATAATCTGGAAGGATTGATATGAAAAAAATAATTTGTTTTAGTTTGTGGGGAAATGATAAAAAATATTTACATGGAGCACTTGAAAATGCTGAGTTGTCTATTATATTTTATCCAGAGTGGACTTGTCGATATTACATTTCCAGAGACAACACCCCTAAAAATATATGTGACAAATTAGAATCATATGATAACTGTGAGATAGTTTGGAACGATGAATTAGATTCGCAGTCACAAAGAATTCTCCGATTCGCCCCACTATGTGAAAGTGATGTTGATTACTTTATTGTTCGTGATTTAGATTCTCGTGTCGGTGAAAGAGAAGCCGCGGCTGTTGATCAATGGATACAATCTGGTGCTGATTATCACATGATGCGTGATAATGTTGAGCACGGGACTGTTATGATGGCGGGTATGTGGGGATCTAAGGGAAACTTACTTCCTGATTTTTATCGATTGGTAGAAGAGCACAGTAAAAATATGGGTGAAGCATTTCATGTTGAGCCACAAGTAGATCAGGCTTTTTTGAGGAACTATGTTGTACCCACCATACAGAGTTCTCTTGTTCATGATGAGTCTACATACATTGGTGGATCACCCTACCCAGTATCAAGGGAAGAGGGACAAATTCCTAATTTTATTGGTGAATCATTTGAAGATTTCGTGTATGATGGTATAGATTATAAAGAATGCTAAAGGATATTTTAATGATAGAAAAATTATCTAACTATGAAATGAATGTACATTCCCAAAATGGAGAGGATGGGGTTTTAAAAGAAATATTAAAACGTCTAAACATAAAAATGGGGACATTTTGTGAATTTGGTGCCTGGGATGGTCTACATCTTAGTAATACTTATCTTTTAGCACGGAATGGATGGAGGGGTATTTATATTGAAGGTGACTCTGATAAATTTAAAGATCTTCTTGAAACTAAGAAAAAACACGATCCGGATCAATTAATTTGTATTAATAAATTTGTTTCTATTGGGGGAGAGAATTCTCTTGACTCTATATTAAAATCTACTGAAATTGAAACTGATTTTGATTTATTATCTATAGATATAGATAGTTACGATTATCAAGTATGGGAATCGTTGAGCGAATATACACCAAAAATTGTACTAATAGAGGTTAATGGTGGTCTTGGTCCAGACGCAGAGCAGATTCATACTTGCGATGAGGATGGTAATGTTTTGCTTCAGGGAAGTTCCTATGCTAGTACACACAAACTAGGGCAAAGTAAAGGTTATACTTGTATATACCATTGTGGAAATATGATTTTTCTTCGCAATGATTTATTTGATCCTAATAAGTTTGAACATGGTTATTATGATTGGGTGTTGGCCAGACGACTTAGTTGGTGATTGGAATTATGAACTCTAAAAAAGTAGTATATGTTACTGGGTGTCTTGGATTTATCGGCTCTTATGTCACACGACTATGCCTAGATCGTGGTTGGTACGTTAAGGGTGTCGATAAGATGACATACGCTGCAAACACTAATCTTCTAAAAGAGTTCAATGAATATTCTAATTTTTCTTTTGTGCATTGTGACATAAACGAACTTAAGTTTCTGTATGATTGTGACTATGTGATAAACACTGCGGCAGAAACTCATGTTGGTAACTCAATTAGTAACAGTGATGACTTTGTTTCATCTAACATCAATGGCGTTCATAATCTCCTAGAGTTGATTAGGAATTATAGACAAGAGAATACAAATGTTCCTACCCTGTTACATTTCAGTACTGATGAAGTTTATGGTGATATTGATGTCGGTGCTCATACGGAGCAAGATTTACTTAAACCATCGAATCCATATTCAGCTACAAAAGCCGCTGCTGACATGCTGATCCTAGCTTGGGCAAGAACTTACAGTATCCCATATATTATTGTGCGACCAACTAATAATTATGGTGTGGGTCAGTACGTAGAAAAACTTATACCAAAGTCTTGTAAGTATTTGGAGCTTGGTAAAAAGATACCCCTACACAACAATGGCATGCCTATCAGAAATTGGTTACACGCTGAAGACACTGCTATGGCCGTACTTACAATGATTGACTCTAATGTAGAAAATGAAATCTATAATATTGCAGGTGGATTTGAGCAAGCCAATATTGATACAGTAAATAAACTTCTAAGAGAACTCCTCAAAACTGAAGACTATGACATTCATGATTACGTTGATATGTCTTGCTCTAGAGCGGGACAAGATGTTAGGTATGCTCTTGATGATTCAAAGTTGCGATCTTTGGGTTGGTCATCAGAAAAAGTATTTGATGAAGAAATTGTCAATATAGTTGATTACTATAAGAATAAGTTTATTTGGTGAAATAATACATGGTTACAGTATGTGATGAAATCGCAGAATTCCTAGAAAAGAAAAATATTAAAATACTTTTTGGAATTACTGGCGGGACAAACGTGTTTCTTTTTGACGCTATAATGAGAAGAGGGTTCACTAAGGTTGTTTACGTTCACCATGAACAAGCGGCGGTCATGTCCGCTGGTGCTTATTATAGAGCAAGTGGAAATCTTGCTGGTGTGATAGTAACTGCTGGTGGTGGTGCATCAAATGCCATCACCGGAACTTTAAGTAACTGGGCAGACTCTATCCCATGTCTAATTATGTCCGGACAAGAGGGGACTGGTTATGTAAAAGATCATGAAGATCTACGAATGCTAGGAACCCAAGGATTTAATGTCACTGATTCAGTTAAGAACATGACAAAATATGCAAAATGTATAACTGATGAAAATGATGTTCTGTTTCACTTAGACAAAGCGTACCATATTTGCACCGAGGGAAGACCCGGGCCTGTCTGGTTGGACATTCCCGGTAATATACAAAACCTTAAAATTGATAAGGATACCGTTAGTCGTTTTAGTCCACCCGCCGATCATGACCAGAGTAAGATTGATTTAGATGACATCGTTAAACTATTAGAGAATTCCAAAAGACCTGTTATCATGGCAGGTCATGGGATTTCCTTGTCAAAAAACAACAAACAGTTTAGAGAACTCGTTGACAAGTTTAATATACCGGTTTTGTTAACCTACTCCGGTATAAACATCCTTGAGCATGAACACCCACTAAACTTTGGAACATCTGGTCTATATGGTCAACGAAGATCAAATTTTATTGTGCAAAACTGCGATCTTCTTTTAGTTCTGGGGAGTAGATTGGCGATTCCACAAGTTGGATATAATATCGAAAACTTTGCGAGAGACGCAAAGATAATTATGGTTAACAATGATGTAGGTGAACTGAAAAAGATCTCCAGATGTGTCCCGGTCCATGCAGACTGTAAAGATTTTATAGAGAGTCTATCAAACCATGAGTTGAATAAAAACTATGGGGAGTGGGTTGCTAGGTGTAAAAAGTATTCCGATGATTTTCCCATCATAGAAAATCACCACCTAAAGGATAATAAGGTATATGATAACTCATACGTCCTTATAAACGAGTTATCCGATCTACTCCCGGCAGATAATATCATATCAATAGGTCAGGGTTCTCCTTTACCATGTACCCACCAAGCGTTTAAATTTAAGAAGAATCAAATAGCGTTCGCCTCTAATGGTTTGGGTGAAATGGGAAACGGCCTTCCTTCTGCTATTGGGGCATCATTTAGTAACACTAAAACACATACAATTCTTCTAGACGGTGATGGTAGCATGATGATGAATTTGCAGGAACTACAAACTATTGTAGGATATAATCTACCCTTAAAAATATTAGTATTTAATAATCAGGGTTACTTATTTATTAAACATACTCAAAAAATGTTGTTTGGTAAAGAAAGTTATACGGGGGTGGACGCGGAAACTGGGTTGTCTCTTCCCAACTTTGAAAAGATTGCGAATGCATTTAACATCCCATACATGAATACTAAAACAAATACATTGCATGACTTTGTTAACCATGAGGGATATTGTATATTTGAGTGTTTCATGAATCCCGAGCAAGATCTTTCGCCCAAGGTTAAGGGAGTTAAAACCGATGACGGTATAATCGCTCCTCCGATAGAAGACATGAGTCCCCTAATCCCCTTAGAAACTTTAAAGAGTAATATGATCATAGATCACCATGAAATTTCAGATAGGTTACACCGATGAATTTGACACTACAAACACTACCCTCTACCGTAGTATCTGAAATACTGTGCAAGACTAGTTTTGATGGTATTGTTTTGGACACGGAACACGGTTGCTTCAATAATGAAAATCTTTATTCGTGCATTCAAGTGATAACCTCCATGAATAAAAAGTGTTTTGTTAGAGTCACTGATTTTAATAAAAGACTTATACGAATGTGTTTGGATGCGGGTGTTGACGGTTTAATTTTTTCTACTGTAGAAGATGTAAATAATGTAGAAGAAATTTTAAGGTATTGTAAATATCCCAGACATGGTGGAAATCGAGGGATGGGTTTGGTTCGTCAAAACTCATGGGGCGATGACGTTTTAGATGATCATCATCCAACACTAGTAGCGCAGATAGAAACTAAACGAGGAGTAGACAATATAGATAGACTAAAAGAGTTTAGTTTTGATTACTTTGTTCTAGGTCCATATGACCTGTCATCTAATCTGAACTGTCCCTCAGAATGGGAGAATGAAAAATATCTCTTGCATGTAAAGAGATTGTGTGATACAATTCCTCAAGAGAAATTTGGTATGTTTCTTCCAACAGTAAATCAAGTGTTGGAATCAAAAGGTAAAACCGGGGAGTGTTCTCTAATTATATCGGGAATGGACACAGACTTTTTAAGAGTTGGAATTGGAGAATGTTTTAAATGAATAATCTAATTGACATGTTAAATAACCTTAAAGCTATCGGGGTTGTAGGAATAAAGCAATCCTTTGAGGATGAGGGTGTTATCTATCAAGATTTAATCAAGATGCGTAGACTAACAGATATTTGTAGTTTACCTCTGTATGTTAAAATTGGTGGGTGTGAGGCAAAGTCAGACATTAATAACTGTGTATCACTAGGGGTCGATTGTGTCATTGGTCCTATGATTGAGAGTCCATTTGCGATGAGCAAGTTTGTTGGTATGACAAATAAAAACATTAATATGATGTTTGTATGTGAAACAATAAACGCAGTCAATAACTTAGATTCTATTCTCTCGGATAATAATATAGAACCACTATCTGGTATGGTTTTTGGGAGAAGTGATTTTGTAAAATCTCTAAACATGAGTAAGTCTGAGGTAGACTCCCCTGTTGTTTGTGAAAAAGTGAGACTGGCACTAGGAATTGCAAAGAGACATAAACTATTAACCACGCTGGGCGGCAACCTTTCGACCAAAAGTTCTAATTTTATTTCACAGATATTTAGAGAAGGATTGTTAAACAGAGTTGAAACCAGAAATGTCATCATCGAACTAAATGAAGACAATGTAAAAAGTCTATCTGAAACAATTCAAAAGGTATTGGATTTTGAATTGTCTTGGTTGGAAAACAAGAACGAAAAGTACAACGCTATCATGGAAGATTGTGTGTATCGAAGTGAACTACTAAGAAATAGAAAATGACCAGATACGATCAACTTAAAAAATTACTACAGTCTGGTGATTGTTTTAAGATGATATGTGGTGCGGGAAACGAAGACCCCGTGTATGTAAAAAAACTTGCATTGATCTATACCCTCGCCGGTGCTAAAATTCTAGACGTTTCTTGTAATGTTAATGTAATTAAGCACGCGATGGAGGGAATTGATTTGGCATTCGAGTTGTCTGATACACTTGGTGTTGAAATTACTGACAGACCATTTATCATGTCAAGTATTGGAATGCCGGGAGATCACCACGTTAGAAAATCATATATTGATCCAGATAAATGTATTGGATGTAATCTTTGCATTCCGGTTTGTCCCACACATGCTATACCAAAAGAATTTACATTAAACCTTCCAGTTTTTCAGGAGTTGGGTGGATCGTTTGAGGAAGAAGATCAATCAAAAGAAATTGTAATTAAAGATCTGTGTATTGGTTGTGGTAAGTGTAGTAACATATGTCCGAAAGACGACATCATTTCATACAGACACAATGCCCGAGAGTTAGAAATTTTGTTACCAAAATGTATGGATGCTGGATGTGAGACATTTGAATTACATGCGGCAGTGGGTGAACATGAGGTCACAATGGAAGAGTGGAAACTTATTAATAAAATCAACATAGACAACTATAACTCCATGTGTCTGGACAGACTAAATCTTGGTAATTTAAATCTTGAGCATAGGATCAAGGAAGCAGTTGACATTGCACCAGATAGGGTTATAATTCAAGCAGACGGTTATCCAATGAGTGGTGGAGAAGACGATTTCAATACAACGATGCAAGCAGTCGCTTGTGCAGATGTAATTAATAAAAGGTTTAACATGAGGAAAGATCCTAAAAGAAAAACCGTTACCGGGAAAGCGTCACGTTCTTCCAAGAAAGCATACAGAACTCTTAAGAATCCAAGAGTAATTCCGATTGTTTTGTCTGGGGGAACAAATTCGTTAAGTAGAGAATTGGCGGAGAAATGTGGAGTCAGATCTAATGGTATTGCCATTGGAACATTTGCAAGAGACATCGTGGAGGAGTTTATTCAGGTCGAAGATTTCTATGAAAATATTGAGATTATTAGATCTGCGTATGAAATCGCCAGAAACTTGATTGACAAGAATAAAATGAAAGAATTAGTATGAGTGATAAAAAGTTAACTATAGCGGTCGATTTTGATGGAACCCTGTGTCAATATGCTTTCCCTGAAATTGGAGAGCAAACTAAAGATCAAGTTCAGTTGGTTGATCATCTAATCCACATGCGTGAGAATGGTCATAAACTTATTTTGTGGACTAACAGAGGAGACAGTGAAGAATATCCTGTTCTCACAGAAGCGATTTGTTGGTGTAAGGAGAGAGGGTTGGAGTTTGATGCTGTAAATCGAAATTTATCTACTAAGAAAAAGCTATCCGGACCTTCTCCTAAAATTATGGCAGACGTTTACCTAGACGATAAAGCATTACATGTTTCTAATTGGAGGTCACTATGAGAACACCAGAAATTACCATGAATACTCTAGTCGGTAGATATATTTACTCGACTATAGCAAACAACAAAAATATAAAGCGAGTGATAGAGATAGGATCTGGTAGTGGTAACGGTTCCACCGTCTGTATTGCAAATAGTCTGAATGTCCATTTAACAAAAGATACCAAGTTTGTTTGTATGGAACCTGTTGAGAGTCATTATAATGATTTACGTGAGGGCATTGAAAACAGTGGGGTAGATTGGATTGAACACCACAACAATTCATCTATTTCTTTCGATAGACTTTCAATTAAAAATTACGATGATTATAGATCTCACTGCTTAGATAATAAAGACATCTATAAAAGTCTACGTGACCTCGACAATGAACAACTAGTGTCTGAGTTAGAGGGAAGAAAGACATGGTACGAAGAGGACTGTGAGCATTTTAAGAAATGTGAAAAGGGAGTTTTAGAATCTCTAGATGGTGAATATGATTTGTGTTTGATTGATGGTAGTGAATTTTCTGGTTACGATGAATTTAAATTAATTGAAGATAGAGTGAACATGATTTTTCTAGATGATATATTTGAATACAAATGTCAGAAAATTGTAGATGAGCTTCATGCGAATGACGATTGGGTTTTGATTAATATCATACCTGAAAGAAATGGTTTTGTAGCTTTCTCACGGACTCACTACAAGTGACCTATATAAGCAGTACCCTCCACAGATAAGGAATATATTATGGACAAACCTACAGTAACATTATGCATGATCGTTAAAGATGAAACTCACATCATCGAGCAGTGTCTACGATCAATGGCAAAATATGTTGACAGATATGATATTACAGACACTGGTTCCACTGATGGAACTCCAGAATTAATCAAGAAGACCATGGACGAACTGGGTGTACCCGGTGAAGTCTATTTATCCGATTGGAAAGGTTTTGGTGATCACGCTGGGAAAATGGGATCTCGAACCGAAGCATTTCGAAATGCAGAAAAAAGTGGGGCTGATTATGCGTGGGTAATCGATGCTGATGACTACATTGAAGGCGAGTTTGAGTACCCCAAAGAAATGACCGCAGATGGTTATACCCTTCTCATCAAGAGAGGTGATTTTTCATGGTGGAGAAATCAAATCTTTAAATTGGAGCTTTCTTGGAGATATGTTGGTGTCCTGCATGAGTATGCTGCGGTTACAAATCCTTCTGCTGATGGTAGTCCGTGCGTCTTTACAAAACTTCCCGGTGATTATCATATTAGTGCCAGAACTGAGGGTAATCGAAATGTTGGTATCACTCCAATTGAAAAATATTCTCGTGATGCTGAGACTTTAAAGAAAGCTCTAGAAGATGAACCGGAAAACGCGAGGTATCAGTTTTATCTTGGACAGAGTTACTTTGATTCACAGCAATGGGAACGATCGCGTGAGGCTTACAGGAAGCGTGTGGAGATGGGTGGTTGGAACGAAGAGGTATACTACTCACAGTTTAGGGTTGCGTTGATAACCGCAGTCATGAAAAGTCCTACAGAAGAAATTATCAAAGAATATATGGAGGCTTATAATATTCGTCCAGTGAGAGCCGAGCCTCTCGTTGAAATATCCAGACTCTATAGATCTATAGAAAAGCCTGCTGCTGCATATGTATTTGCCAAAACTGCCGTGGAAACTCCTTACCCATCTGAAGATATACTCTTCATTAGTGAGGATGTTTATATTTTTGGTGCTTTGGATGAGCTTTCAGCAACAGCTTTTTATGCTGGTAGGGCTTTAGAAGGTTATAACGCAACAAAAAAACTATTAAATGAAAATTTGGTTCCTGCTGACCATAGAGAGAGGGTTCAGCAAAATATGAATCAATATGAATCTGTCATGGCACAGATGCAAGCTCAGAAGATGCAAATGAATATGGAAAGTCAAGTCAAGAAGTTACAAGAGAAACAAGAACAGAAAAATAAGACCACTACATATAAGAAAAAGAAAGCAAAAAGTAGGTAATGAGCCTTACATCTGGTAATTCATTTGTCGTATTGAAAAGTTTAAATGATCAGATCTTAGAAGGATCTATTGTTGAGCCTGTTTCTGCTTCAACAAATCAAGATGTTAATATTGTTTTAGGTATAGGACTTAATAATAAAAAGTTTGTAACTGAGTCTGGATTAGTAATTTCTGTAACAGGGACAAAGCAAAAAATTGATTCTTGTTTTGAACCAGTACAACAAAATAAAATCCCCAAGGCAACCCATACTAAAGTTATCAGGGAACAAGGGGAAATTGGAGAAAGAGGCCCAAAAGGTCCAATTGGTCCGCAAGGACCAATTGGACCACAGGGTCCACAAGGGGACATTGGACCACAGGGTCTACAGGGGGACATTGGTCCTATTGGCGGTTCTGGTGAAAATGGTCAGGATGGTGTGGGTGTAAAGAGTGTAGAAAGTCTAGATCAAAGTAATATCCTTATACACCTCACAGATGGAACAGTTTTTAGTGCTGAACTACCGAAAGGACCACCCGGATTTAATGGTATGCAGGGTCAACCCGGTGATAAGGGTGAACCCGGTGAACAGGGAAATCAAGGACCAAAAGGTGAAGTAGGAGCAAAGGGTGAAGTAGGACCAAAAGGTCAGAGAGGCCTTCCCGGCAAAGATGGACAAGATGGATCTGAAGGTGTTGAAGGTAAACAAGGACCGCAGGGTGAACGAGGATTAAAGGGTTCTAAGGGTCCGAAGGGTGATTCTGGTAAGCAAGGAATACCCGGACCAGTTGGTCCTGATGGATCAAAAGGTTCTCGTGGTTCTGATGGTAAGCGAGGACCAAAGGGTGAAATTGGTAAGAGGGGAACGGAAGGAAAATCTGGTGTTGTTCGTGCGAGATTTCCTCTGAAGTATGATGAGAAAAAGCAAGAACTCACATTCGATGCAAAATCACTTGAGAGAGTTCTCAACGTAAATCAATTTGATCCAATGGCAGTTAATAATCTTCTTACTGCCATTGGTGGTGGTGGAGCAGTTGCAATACTTCATAATGGTCGAAGACTATTGAATTCTGTTGGAGACGTTAACATTACTCGTGGTCTCGATGTTACCCGTAAAGGTGGTAATATAGACTTAAAATTAGATGATGACGTATCATTTTCTTTTGTGGGTACTACAATGAACGGACAAAAAAATGAATCTGAATTAGGAACAGGCGATTTCTGGTTCAATACTTCTAGTGGTGCTGCAAGATTATACATTCGAATAGATGATAACTGGGTAGAAGTTTGATAAATAAAGAAAAGGACTAACGTATGCCAATATTTCCAAAAAATCCAACAAGCAATGAAGTCGTTTCCATAGGATCCAAGAATTGGCAATTCAATAGCACCGATGGTGTTTGGGATAAAATCGGTGGAAGTGATCCAGCAGTTGTTGGTTCTACTTTTGATCATGTTGATAATGGTATAACTCTTAACGGCGAAACACTCAGTGTTGATACCACAGCCACAATTGAACTAGTTGGTATCGCTCATGCCGGGGATGCGAATACTAAGTTAGTTTTTGGTACTGATGTAGTAAATATAGAAGCTGGTGGTTACCGAGGTATTAGTATGAATAGTTCCACTGTAGAGGTTGGTGGAGTAACTCTGGGTGCTGGTGGGATTACGTTGGGAGATTCTACTAATATTACCAGTGCATTACGAACAGATTCATACACTGGACACATTGAGACCGTTGCAGATAAGACTTATACTATCGATCCAGCCGCTGCCACAGCGAGGACCATTACCGCATTCTTCATCAAGTCTGCATCCGGTACGGTTACAGCAACTCTCAAGAATGGTTCTGATACAATCAAAGCAGCAAGTGTGAGTGA
>TARA_R110002012_G_scaffold16404_5_pt1 | contig 15134 bp, 9 predicted proteins | sample TARA_R110002012 | Tara Oceans TARA_R110002012 (sample SAMEA4396515) | marine metagenome | biome: Westerlies Biome; feature: [DCM] deep chlorophyll maximum layer (ENVO:01000326); material: water (ENVO:00002006), including particulate matter (ENVO:01000060) such as... | depth 40 m
ATCTTCTGCTTCAGAAGCTCTGTAACGTACATGTAAGAATGGTCTCTTAGCGTTTTTACCTAAGATTTGGTCATAAACAGATGTTGATCCCGCAGGAACTAATAATCCATTTACTCCACCTGATACTAAACCACCTCTCATTGTAGGGTCATTTAGATATTTCCAATCAGACTTGTAAAAGTCATAACCTCTTCTAAATCCTGTAAATCCAAGATTTAAAGCCATGTCTTTATCATTATCAAATAAACCATATGAAGTTCCACCAGCACCATAAGAGTTTTGGCCTGCTAACATATCGTCAATGTCAAATGAAAATTGTCTGTTTACAAATATTACATTCTCTTCGATAGCACCTTGCTTATCAAGTCTTTGAATCATAGAATCAAAACCTGCTAAAGCAACTGGGTTACCACCGCCCCAAACATTACCTCTTGAGTTTACTACAAAGAAGATACCTTCCATACCTGCACCCGTTGGGTTACCAGCTACAGCCGTACCATTACCAATTAATGCTGAAGCTCCAGAACCTACTTGCGCAGGAACCGCCTCAATCATTGCTGTTTCCATGTAATCTTCAAATCGTAATCTTGTATCATGCTCAGACTTTAAATACCATAAGTATCCGTTTGCTCCATCTTCACCTGAAATTTCTACCCATCCAATTTGAGCCATATCTGATCCATTAACTGTGTAAGAATCTTTTAAGATAATAGGCTTGTTTTCAAAAAAGTAGTCATCTGCTTCTAAAGATCCAGACATTCCCGCTGTTCCTTTTGCAAATTCAGAACCGTAAATAAATACAGTTAAGTCTGTAGCCGCAGGAACTACTTGATTGGCTTCGTAGAAAGAAACTTCAAATACATTTGCAGCTAAAGCTGCACCACCACCAGATGGTACTTGACCTGGAGCTGTTCTTACAACACCTTTATTACTTAATGTTGATCCAGGAGTATTATCAGAAATCATTACTGATTGTCCTACTCTAATTGCCGCTCTTGTTGGTCCTGTTGTACCTGTTGCTAACGGAGGATTAAACACATCGTTTATTGTAAAAGTAGCTTCTGTTACCGCACCTGGTGCTTGAGCTGTTTGTACTTGTGTATACTTCGTGTGTAACCTACCTTGCTCTGCCCATTTTATAAGGTCTGAGTTTGTAGGCATTTCTGCACCAACCATTCTTAGGAAAGATGCTATTGTTCTATTTCCATAACGTTCAAATTCCTTTTCATAAGTATCAGGTAGATACTGATTTAAGAAATTAAAGTTAGTTATGTAGTTTTGAGGAGTTATGACCTGCTGTGCGCTTGGCTGCAAATCAAATCCTGGTGTTGCTAATACTGACATAATTATTAATTTTTTTTATTTATACTCGTTTTGCACTTCTAATTTTGAGTCCTCTACCACTGCTTGTGTCTCCAACTGCTCTAATACCAGCGCTTTGTTTTGATATGTTCTGCGGAGTATTTCTTACATCCATATTAATGTTTTTTGATTTTTTAGTAACATTATCTACGGCTGCTGAAACTCCTTGTTCATAAAAAAACTGTGCAAACTTATCAGGATTCATCGCCATAGCTAACGCTTTGTGATATCCTTTAGCATCTTTCATTAAACCTTTGTCATCAACATACTTCTTAACAAAGTTACCTACATCTGACTGTAAGTTTTTTAACTCAGTTGCATCACCAGGCTTATAAGTAACTTTTGATTCTCCTATATTGAACTCAAAACCTTTGAACTCATTATTGAAAACTTCGTCAGTTTTCTTAAGAAACCAATCATACTTTTTTACTTGGCTTTCATTTGCAGTTTTAGATTCCTCTAAATAACTTCTATAAGCCTTTAAGTTTTCAGCATCTTCCCCAGATAGCCCATCCCCACTTGACTCAAGAGGGACTTTATACTTGTCTTTCTGTTCAGTAAAAAACTTTTTAGCTTTTACAAGTTCTCTTTTTTTAGCTAATTTAATTTGTTTGACACTTCTTTCTTCGTCTACGTCTTCATCGTAAGCAAATTTATGTTCAATCAAATCTTGAATATCATCAGCATCTAAACCTTCTTCGATATTGCTATAATATTCGGCTAATAAATCTTCATCATCCATCGTAGTATAGTCTTTTTGTAACTTATAAAAGTCTTCAATACCACGACCTGTTTCTTTTTTATAATTTAGATAAGCAGAAACATCTTCAGGTAATTCGTTATTGTCTTTTGTTTGCGCAAACAAATCATCTACTGAAGATATATCTTTATTATATCTATTTTTTATATAGGAAAGAACATCTTCATCTTTTAATCCTTCTTCAACTTTTTCTTCCTTTTTTAATTCTTCTTGAACTGTTTCTTGAACTACATCTTTTTGTTCTGCAACAGCTACTTTTTCTACTTCAGGTGTTTCTGGTGTTTCACCACTTACTTCTTGTTCATGTTTTTTCAACAACTCTTCTTCAAGTTGTTGTGTTCCTTTATTAGAAGAACCTACTTCTCTTACTTTAATTTCCATTTTATTTAATTTAATTTATACAAAGTTAATACTTAATTTTATAAAGATTTAAGCTATCTTGGATTGAACTCAGCTAAATCAAAACCATCTAAACTATCCTCATTAGACTCAAAATTTATTGGAGATAAATTATTTTGTCTTTGTTGAATTAATTTAGACTGTTGCGAAGATTGCTGACTAATCCTTTTATCTTTTGCTTTTTCTCTATTTTGTTCTCTTGCATCTATTTGAGATTGTTCCATTCCTTTCAATCGTAAATTCATTTGAAATTCAGTTTCCATTAACTGTTCTTTCAATGCAGCTTCATTTTTAAGTTTTTCAATTTCCATACCAACCTCTGCTTGCTTAATTTGCATTTTAGTTTGACCTTCCATTTGAATTTTTTGCATAGCCATTTGTGCTGCCGCTTGTTGTGACTGCATATTTAATTGCTGTTGCATTTGCATTTCTTGTGCTTTTTTCTGTTGATCTTGACTTAGTTTTTGTTTACGTTTAACTTTTAACAATTGATTAGCCATTTTAATATTTTTTATTTCTCTTACATCAATTGCATCTTCTAAGCTAATATCTCCTTTAGATAAAGCCATTTGCACATTTGCCTCTAATAATGCTTGTTGTTCTTCATCAGGAGAAACTTCTATAAAAATACCAAAATCATATATATATAAATTTTTAATATCGTCTAACAATCCAACATTATACTTACCTATTTGCATTGCAAACTCATTTGCAAAATCAGAATACTCTAATACATCTGCTGTTCTAATAGATAGTGCCTCCGCTAAAGTTTGTGTTAAATATAAACTTCCTTCTAATATATGTCTTGTAGCCGTATTAGAATTTAATGCAGCTAATTTTTGAACACCTACCAATGAGTTAGGATCTGGAGTAGAACCATCTCGGGCTTCATTTAAACCTGTGACTTGTCTAATCATATTCATATAATGATTATAATTACCAATTAACATTTGCATTTTTTGACCTCCACTGGAAGATGTTAGTTGAGTAATAGGTACTTTTGCATTATTAAACTCTCCATCTTGAGTAAAACTTCTTCCTACTACACTACCTGTTTGGAAATATAATCTTAATGCATCTTCGGGATTATATGCATTTCCTGTTCCTAAATCTACTTCATTTAATCCGTCAGCATCTATAAATACACCATCAGGAACTACTCTTGATATTACTTGTTGTAATTTTAAATGTGTTAATTGTATTAAATCAGTAAAAGGTATCATTCTTCTAACTAAAGATTCTATATTACCTTTATACATTCTTGGTGCAGTCGCAACGTAATTTGGCATTGCATATTGACTTGCTGATTGTGGTCTTACCATATTTTTAGATAATTCCCATTTTATCATTAAGTTTGTACCCATGACCATAACACCATCATACCATACATCAATTCTTTTTTCAACTCTTTCAAATTTACCTTCCTCCATCATTTCATCTGGTGGATTGAATTGATCGTCTTTCTCTACCGTTTTATATGTTCCCGATGCTGTTTCTTTTTTCTTATAAACAAAAGAATTTGTAGATTTATAATTAAAATACAACAATGTACAAGTATCTCTTCTGAATAAAGAATTTTGATAATATTGCCCTACATTAAAATAATCATACCACGCTTGACTATATTTAGATATTTCTTCTAAGTCTTCATTAGTTAAATCAGGATTTATCTTTAACACTTCTCCTATTGGAACAGTTTTTAATTCACCCCAATAAAAACAGTCTTTAAAGTAAGGGTCTTCTGTATAACTATATACTATATTAGCAGGATCTACATACTTTACTTTTATACCGTCGCCTAACTGAAACTCATGTTTACAAACCGCAAGACCTAAAGTCATTAAATCCATATCACATCTTTTACGAGTTTGCTGATAATGATTTTCTTCTAACAAAGTGTTTATAGCAACTTCATTAGCTATTTCTACAGCAGGCTTGTAGTTCATCTGCATGTATAATTCCATTTCTAAATCTGTTTCAGGTAAATCATCAGGGTTTACTTGAAAAACTTCTACATTAAAATCTTTTTCTATTTGTTGAAATAAAGGCTTAGCAATAACATTAGTTTCTATCATTTCTTGAAACTCTCCTCTTCTTTCAGATGACATTGCGTCTTGAGCATACGCTTTTACTGTAAATAATCTGTCTGACATACCATTAACCACTATGTCTACAAACTTAGGAATTACAGGTACTGGTGTCCAATCTAAATTTAAATAACTTAAATCACCATCTACTGCTAATTCGTTTTTATATTTACCTATTGATTGCTCGCCTCTTGCATACAATCGCAATCTATTAAACTCAGCCCATTGACTATAAAACCTACACTGATTAACTCCTTCTTTTCTGAACCATTCATACTGAATAGCTTGACCAATTTGTAAACCGTATTCTTTAGTTTTTTTTGTTGCATCTGATGCAAACTGATCAGGAAATGCAGCAGATTTTATATCAATTGTAATTCCTTTCATTTATCTTATTATTTGACTTACTGAATTTTTATTATTATACCTTGCAAAGTTAATACTTATTTTCGATTTTTCTTTAGTAGGAGTATACAGATGCTTTTGGTTTGCCATAATAGCCAATCCTGAACTTATTGCGGCATCAAACTTAGTTCTGTTTGATATATCAAACTTAGCCCAATCTTCTAAAGTACGTTGAAAATACATTGTTCCCATAATATCTGAATCTCTAAATGAGCCTTCAAAATCTAAACCAATGTACTTTTCTATATATGACTCTATTGCAGAAGCATGCGACTGCTTCACATCTTCTGATGAATTTGGTATACCCCCTAACTCTCTTTCTGTTTTTGACAATTTATTAAATCTTTTATCAGGTCTATTCATACAATAACCTCTATATCCTCTGTTTTTAAAATGATATAATAATCTTGGTTTATTATTTTCACAAAGTATTGGCATTCCATAAAAAACGCATGCCATCAAAACTTCTTCAAAAAATATTTCAGCAGTTTGCGGTCGAGCAATGTATTCTAAAAAAAATTCATTACTTGGTGCGTCATCCATGTTAAACTTTGTTAAACCATGTAAAGCACCATTAGAACCTTTACCAACTACCACTCCTGAAATATCATAGGAATCACATCCAAATGATCCTATATGTTCGTTACCAGGATACTTAATACCATTCTTTATAACGAGGTTGTTTTGTAAATTAACCCCAGGTGTCCAAGTTACTAAAAATCTTCCACTTTTATTAGGCGAAAATATAACTTTAGTGTCTTTAACTCCGTCTTTCCAATGAAAAGATCCTCTTGTTGTATGATGACCAATTATTACAGAATCATTGTAATCTATTTGTTGATATATTTTAGTTAAATTAAATAATGATTGTTTGCTTTCATCTCTAAAAGCATGAGACTCTGTTCGTGGAAATTGTCTGTAAAATTCATTTAAAGCGTCTGCATCGTTGGATAACGAACTAACCTCATTCTCCCAATAATCTATAGCGCCAGAATTTATATCTTCACCGTCTATTCCTATTACAGCAGACTTAGGGTTATAAAATACTGGCATTCCATATTTATCAATATATCCTTCAAAATTCCATTCCATTGGTATAAATAAATTATATAAACCTGACTTTGTTTGTCCATTTTTATTTCTTTTACTACCGTCTGAATCTTCAAATAATTTTTTAAAATTACCACCACCTTTATCTAATGCATTAGAAGTAGAACCCATCATGCATTTACCTATTATTTTACTTCCTAATCTTAAACAAGTTTTTGTAACTCGCCAATTATTTAGTATGTTTTCTGGTCTTTCCCATTTTCCGCTTTCATCATGCAATAAGTATTGTAATTTTTCACCATCATATGAGTTGTCAGAAGTGTTTTTCCAATCAATAGTTGTATCGAGACCGTCAAGTTCCTCATTACCAATATCATACATATTTTTTTTTGTAATCTTAGATGCAGGAACACGATATGCTAATTCAGTTTTTGGCTTATCCATACCATCTTGTATTGGCTTGAAAAAGAAAGGGTAATTGTTGGATATTGGAACAACTTTATCAGTAAACATTTTTTTAGCATCAGCACCAGTTTTAGATAATATTCCAATACGAGCATCACGAGTTATGGTAGCTTGATTAACTCCTTCTGAAGAACTCATAAATGAAAAACCAGAACGTCTAATTTTAAGATAACACATTCCAAAACTTCTTTTATCTGCTTTACATGCTTCCCAAAATATATAAAATATTCTATTAGCCTCTCTGAAGTCAGGATGTCCTACGTCAATTTTTGTCCATTGCAAATACATATAATGAGTTCCTGTTATGTATGTAGGAATACCATTGTTTTTAAACCAATAACCTTGTTCTCGTTTATCAAATTCTCCTTCTATATAATCTACCCATTCAGCTTTAAAATTAACGGGAGCTTCGTGCCAATGAAATATAGTTTGTATACGTTTTAATACTTTTGGTATTTCATGAGGTTGCCAAAGTTGATTTTCTTTTTTTAATTTATCATTATCAAATTTTTTAGGTGTTTTAGGTAAGCCAATAATAACATTACTTATTTCGTATATATCACCTAATGTACCATCTCTTGATATAATAATAATATCATATTTTTCATTATAACCATAAGACCAACTTTTGTGTCGGTTTTTATTTACTATTACACTTTTAGAAATGTAATCTTTTAAAACCCTATATATTTTATTTTGATCTTGACTCTGCAAATCCTTTAGGAGTATTTGTTTGTGTTGACGTTGTTATTCCTTCTAATAAGTTTTTTTCTTCTTCTATTCTTTTTAATATTTCAAAAGCATCAAATATAGCTAACTTCTTAGTAGCTGCTGCGTTCTTTAATCTATCCGCAGCCAATTCATCTTCAGCATCATACTTTATTATATCTTCTTTAGCAACTTTAATAAGTTGTGAAACAGCCTTCTTACCTGCTTGAATAATTTGTAATTTTAACTCTTTACTATTCATTTATTATCATTGTTATGTTATTAGTAAACATTCTATAAAGCAATTGACCATCAACATTAAATTCGTATTCACTATCAGGAGAAAATATTACAGTATCGTTTACTTTTACTCCTAAATTATCTAATTGTTTATTAGAATAAACTATTTTTCCTTTTAATGGTTCATATTTAGAACTTTTTTTAATATAAGAATCTTCAACTAAAATTGGTTTTATAAAACAATATTTATCATGTGTATACCATTTATCTTTTCTTTTATATAAAAAAAACTGATCTTGCTCTATAAAAAACATATCATCTTTAAAATAACTTTTTCCACTTTTTTGTCTTCCATACATATCATAGTAATACTTAAAAACATTATGATGAACTAAAAGTAAATCTCCTTTTTGTATATCTCCTTTATAATTTAAAGGAACAGATATTACTTCTCCAAATCTATTAGAAGATGTGTGATCTTCTTGAGATACGCTTGTAATAAATTCTATGTTATTTATATCAATAGTGTTGTTGTAGCGCTTGTCTTTAACAGGCTTTACAATAAATGAATATGGAGACTTCATTAAAAATTAATATTATATTCTACCGTAATAGGTAAAGTATATAAAAATTCTTTCCAAATAAATATTTCTTGATTTTTTTCAACCCACAATTTATATGATTGTGTTTCTTCTTTAGCTTGTATTAAGTGTATTTTATATTGACCTCCTAAAACTTCTTGTCCTAATATATAGTGCATTGAGCCAGACTTATAATCTGAACCAATGGAAATTTTTCTAATATCCATTTTATTTTATTTTTTATCTTCTACTAAACCTTTATTAATTTCCGCTGTAATTTCTTCTACTATAGCTAATGTGCTAATAGGTAATGATTGTAATAAGCGATTTATATGTTTAATAGACTCTTCATTTAATTCTACTTTCATTCAATTTAATTTAATTTATGGTACTGCTACTACAGGTATAAAGTAATTAACACCATTTATTCTTACTGTCCATGTTTTATCTACCGTAACAGTTTGTGTTGTTATAGCTCCTAAATTTTGTATTGCTGTTCCAAAAGCTATTTGATTTGCCGCATTAGTTGATGCACCTGCTCCAATTGCTACACTGTAATTATCAATAACTTGTGTGTTATCACCTAAAGCTATTGAGTGCGTTCCTGTTGTTGAAGAATTACGTCCTATAGAAATTGATTTAGTTCCTGTCGCTGAAGAATCATTACCAATAGCTATACTGTCTGTGCTTGAAGCGTCAGTTCCCGCTGCTGCTTGACAACCTATAGCTATAGTGCAAGAACCCTTAGCGTTTGATTGATATCCTATTGCAATTACATCACTAACAACATTAGTCGTACTTTCTAATGCTTGTCTTCCAATAGCTATATTATTATTTCCTGTTACTCCTGCATTACGCATAGCATTTCTACCAATAGCAATATGATTGTCTCCACCAATAGTTGGCGATGCTGCGTCTTCCATTGCTTGAAAACCTATTGCAACAGATAAACTTGGTGTGTTAAACTTCATGGCGTTTTTACCAATAGCTACTTGACCATTTCCGTTTACATTAGTAGCGTTTGCATTATTACCTGCATAATGACCTACATAAACAGAGCCACCAAGAATTGATGTAGAATTAAATTCTCCTGCGTGTCCACCTATCGCTACATTCCCAATACCTTGAACTGCTGCTGAAGAACCTCCTTTCATAGCGCTTAGACCGATAGCTACTCTTGCTGTTTCTTCGTCAGTACCTGCACTTGGAGTGGTGTTAGAGCCATAAAACAACGCATGATATCCCATTCCTACGTCTGCCCCACCAAAAGCCTCAAGACCTGCTTGATAACCTATAAATGTATTTTTTGTTTGTACCGATACTCCGTCTGCAAGCGCTTGATATCCAATTGCTACATTATCCGCCCCTACAGTTAAGGCTTGTAATGCTCTTGTACCCATAGCAACGTTGTTGTTTGCTGTAACGTTTGCTGTTTGTAACGCTTCATCTCCTATACCTACATTGTCATTTGTAGCCGCTATTGCTTTACCCGCGCTTTTACCTATTAAAATATTTCTTGCACCTGCAAGTATAGCTTTACCTGCGTCTGTTCCTAATGCTATATTGCTTGCACCATTTGTAGAGGCTAATAAAGCATTTGTACCTATACCTATATTATCTGAATTGCTTGCTGCTGCGTTACCTGCTGATGCACCTATAAATATAGAGTTTGTTGACGAGTCAGATAACCCAGCGGCATCTGAATCACTCCATCTATATGTTGTATTTCCTGCATTATAAATATATGCTCTTGACGATTTAGAAGCTCCTAATACTAAAGTATATCCTTCCTTTCCAACTTCTCCATTAGCGACAGCTAAACTTTTATACGCATCGTCATAACCATAAACAATACTTTTTTGTAATCCCATAGCAGGGGTACCAGTCTGGTCGTTAGCTCTATAGAACCAATATTCATTTTCATCAGGAATAGCAAATCCTTTAATATCTAAATCAAAGTTGCTTGCGGCTGTGTTTATTCCGTTATAGTGATTTGTAGTTGATCCAGCAGATGCAGTAGTAATACCGTCTATATCAAAAGTTCCACTTGATGTAATTGCAGAACCTGTTCCTGTATTTCCTGTTAAGGAAACTTGTGTTACAGTTCCATTATTATCAGCGGTTATTTCTACAGCCCCCGTAGATGCGCTAACTGTTATTCCTGTTCCTCCTGTAAGAGAGGTTACACCTGTATTTGTAAGGCTTAATGTTGCATTAGTACCTTGATTAGCTCCAAATGTAACAGGGCCTCCACCTATACCTGTTCCTGTATTAATTGTTAATTCACCATTATTTGGAACACTGATTGTTGGAAAAGCAACAAGTTTACCTGTTCCGTCAATGTATTGAGATATTGTTCCAGTAGACGTTAATGCTATAGTTCCTGAGCCTGTTATAGCCCCACCCGTAACTGCAAATGCAGCGCTACCAGCGGAAGCACTTCCCCCTGTTGTGTTATAACTTACATCTACTGATGTTACCGTACCCGCATTATTTGTAAATGGCAATGAAGATATACTTAGTAAATCGCCCTCGCCATCTATTATCTGAGTATTATCACCTTGCATTGTTATAGCCAAAGTTCCTGAACTTGTTACGGGGCTACCAGTTACATTAAAAGCAGAACCTCCATGCGAAGCCCCTACGCTTGTTACAGTACCTGTAGCGCTTATTGTTGTCCAACCTGCTGTACTTAAGAACTTTCCGTCATCAGCTACCAAAGGCGCAGGTACACCCCCTTTTAATCCATCTACGTTTCCAGGAACGTTTGGTGCTGTAAAAACATCTAAGTCTATTATTAATTTATTTGGGATTTGCACACTCCCTGTGTTTGTTGAAATACCAGTTCCCCCCGTAAATAACACTTCTCTTTGATCTGGAACCCCCTGGTTTGATGTACCAGCATCTCCTGACATATTCCAATAACCGTAAGACTCATTTACTGTCCATGTACCATCTCCTCTTAAATATTTTTGTTGGTCTCCTGCTAATGGCGCAGGAACCGCACCAATTGAACCTGCTAATAAAGAAGTTGCTCCTCCAAAAGCACTTAATCCAAAGTTAATAGTTGGATCTATTGATGGAGAAACTGGAGCTGTTACTGTTACGTCTATACCTGCTGAATCTACAAATTTAATTGTACTCTCTTGAACATCACCTAAATAAGTTGGAAGATCTTTTCCTACTTTCACAACTGCTGTAGTTGTATTATCAGTTACTTGTATGAAAGAACCAGTTAGAACAGAAAGAGCAACAGTGTTTAACGTAATTCTTTGTACGTCTTTGTTAGATCCTGTATCAGTTAATAACATATAACCTTCATTGCTGAAGCCACTTGGTAAAGCATCAGGCGCAGTCATTACAAAGTTATTTGCGTTGGTGTTGTAGTTTAGTTTAAAATCTATAGTGTCAGTTGTAGCATCTGACGTTAGATTAAATTCATTTCCTTGTGTGATGTTTATTACATCATTATTATTATCTGCTACTATAGTATTAGAACCCGCTACCGATACTTGTTTAAATATATTTTGATCTGAACCTTTATCTGTATTTACTATTGTTAATTCAGGAGTAGTAGTAGAATTTGTAATTGTTAAAGTTACCCCATCTTGAGTACCCCCTGTTACATCAGTTACAGTTCCTGTTCCCGCTGTTGGTAATGTAGCTAACTTTCCTTCTCCTGTTATATATTGAGCCGATGTACCATCAGCAGTAAGTGATAATGTTCCTGAAGATGATACAGGAGAACCACTCACTACAAATGCAGCACTACCATCTACTGCCGTACCTCCCGTAGTATTATATCCTAATCCTACGCTTGTAACCGCTGTTATATTTTCCCATCCTCCACTACCTCTTAAAAATTTACCTTCATCTCCCGCAGCAGGTTGTGGAACACCTCCTTTTGTTCCTGCTAATACAGAAGTAGCCCCTACATAATCAACTAAATCTATTGTTAATGTATTTGGTACAGCCGATGCTGCGGTTGTGTTTATACCCGCTCCTCCTACAAAATTAACAGATGCACCGCTTCCAATTGATACGTTAGACGTACCAGCGTCTCCATTTAATGTCCAACTTGTGTAACTATCGTTTACTTGCCATGTACCATCTCCTCTTAAATAATAACCTCTTTGTGCGATAAGTGCGGCAGGCACAACTCCTGTAAGGCCATCTGCTAATGATGTAGCCCCTGTATAAGTATTAACACCTATTGTTCCTGAAGAAGTAATTGCCCCTCCAGTTACAGGCAGAGTAGTTGCAATATTAGTAACTGTTCCTGCGCCCGCAGGCGTAGCCCATGTACCATCTCCTTTTAAAAACTTATCATAATCTGTACCCCCATTACCTATAGGTTGAGGTACTAACCCTGTTGTTCCATCTACTCCCGAAGAAGCACCTGTAAATACACTATATTGTGTGTTTAGTGGAACAGCCCATGTGTTGTCGGCTCTTAAAAATGAAGTTAAAACAGTAGTTCCGTCTAATGAGCTTGTTGGAGCGGTTAATCCCGCTGTTAATACATTTGTTCCGCTAATATCTAATCCTATGTAGTTATAGTTTACAGCGTTTATTGTATTTACTTGTTCAGTAAATGTTATAGTATTGTTTGTTACGTCTATTGTTCCCGCAGCGCTTGCAGGGCTGGTAGCTATTCCAAAAGATGTTAATCCCGCAGCACTTGCAGCATCAACGGTTACTTGGTTTGAACCATTATCGGTAAGGGTAATATTAGTACCTGCTACTAACTTAATAGTGTCTGTAGTTGCGTCTGAACCAGTAAGAGTTATATCTACATCGTTAGTTGCTTGCGCACTCCCTAAATCATAAGTAGTGTTTGTATCTGTTCCGCTTGAAGCACTCGTTATTATTCCATAATCATCTACAACTATTGTAGCATAATTATAAGTACCAGCAGTAACACCACTTGATGCTAAATTAACATCAATACTACCATTTGCAGTTGCAGGATTAGTATTTGGTGATGTTTGTGTTAAGTCTAATGTTGAAGATGTTAAGCCTAAAGATGTTAAGCCTGAAGAACCCGTATATGCTACTGTTATATCATTACCCGATTGAGTTAATCCTATACCCGTTCCTTCTGTTAATGTAAATGATGTAGTTCGTGGTGTTGCTTGATCGTCTTCTAATTTTACTGTTACTACAGTTAAAAGTTTACTTACATCAAAATCCCAATCTGTTCCTAAAGGCGCTGAAAAAGCTCCCGTAGCATTGTAAAAATCTGAATCAAGCCCACCAGTTACAGTTCCGCTTGTTATTAAATTAGTTGTTATTACAGGAGTTGGTGACGCCATACTTGTAGATACGGCTACATAATTATTTATGTTAGTTGAAGGAATGGTAAAACCTGTTACAGAAGTTACCGTTCCTGAACCTCCTCCAGATATGTTTGCCCAAGAAGGTAATGTGTTTGGACCTCCTGACACTAAGGCATATCCCGCAGTACCAACATCTCCTGAAAGACTTATTTCTGTATCTCCATCTAAAAATATCTTTCCATCTTCAATAGTAAATACTCCGTTTGTTGCTGTTGCTGTTGAAGTTCCATTTCCTGATAAAGAAATACTGGCAATATTTACTCCTGTTGAAATAGCAACAAAACCGTTATTTAAAACTGATTGTAAAGTTGGTTGTGCAGAAGAAGTTATCCATTTTATTCCTACATTACCCGTAGTAGGATCTGTAAAAGAACTTAGTACTTGTCCACTTACCCCCGTTCCTGTTCCATCATATATACTTCCTGTTATTGCAAGCCCCGCAGTAGAAGATGTAGTTCCATTAGCACTAAAAGTATTATTACCACTCCATGTGTTTGTTCCTGCTGATGTTATGTTAGATGTAGCGTCAAAACTTAGTGTAGCGCCCGATACACCTCCTGTAAACTCCATGCTTTCTCCAAGAGTATCACTTCCTGCTGCTAACACTTGAGATATAGTAGGAGTTTGAAGAGATGGTGCGCTTGACCATTCCATCCCTGTTCCTGCCGTATTTACAGATAAAAATTGTCCTGCTGTTCCAGTTTGATATACACCCAGACTATCTTCAATACCAATTTGTCCTGCTAAACTAAATCTAAGGTCTACCCCATCACTTAAAGTTACAGTGTTAAAAAATTGAGAGAGACCATCTACATTTAAGTAAGTAGTTCTATCAAGTATTAAGCCACTTGTACCTGCCGTTCCGCCATCTGTTATTGTAAATATTCCTGTTAAAGAAGGGTCTGATGTTGCTGTATTTCCATTATTTAAAGTATCTTGCCATGTAAGAGAAGATCCTGGGGCAGCAATCCATTGCAATCCTGTTCCCGTTGAACTTAAAACTTGTCCGTTTGTTCCTACTTGTCCTAAACCTCCTGCCGATATAGTAGTAGGAAAAATATCAATACAAGTAATACTTGACCCTTGAGGATTATTTAATGCATTCCCATTTAATTCAATATTATAATTTGATATACGCCCAACACTTAATACCGAATCTAAATCTTGATTAACAGGAGCACCACCCGATACTGAGGCTATTGTAAAAGTTACCGTCTTATTATTATCATTAACATCCGTTCCTATTATTAAATCGTTAGCAGCGGGCGTTACCGTTGGGTAAGCAGTAGTATTTTTTATTTTAGCCATTAGGTGTCATGTTTATTTTGCTATTTTCAAATCAGCCTCTTCCTCTTTTGGTTTTTGTGTAACTACACCTGTTTGTAAATCTATAGTTGAGTTTTCACCATACTTGTCCATTAGAGGTTTTTCTTCATTTGAAAAAGCAGTTCTAATTTCATCAATTTTTTTCATTAAAATTGATTGTTGCATTACTGTATCTCCTAATTGTAATTTAAGTTGATTATATTCGTTTTGAAGAGATTGTAATTTATTTAATTCTTCTTCCGTTAGTTTCGTTTCTTTTTTTGACATTTAATTATAATTTATTGGTTAATAAGTAAAGCAAAGATACAAATATTTTTTTATCTAATTATGTTGGAACATTCGTACTCCAGCCAGGTGTATTTACCCCTGCTCCCGTTCTTCCATTGCCCGAACTGTCGGTATATGATGTACC
>TARA_R110002012_G_scaffold70423_1_pt1 | contig 15111 bp, 22 predicted proteins | sample TARA_R110002012 | Tara Oceans TARA_R110002012 (sample SAMEA4396515) | marine metagenome | biome: Westerlies Biome; feature: [DCM] deep chlorophyll maximum layer (ENVO:01000326); material: water (ENVO:00002006), including particulate matter (ENVO:01000060) such as... | depth 40 m
CCAGCCGACTTACTATCTTGTGCTAGCTTGACTGTGGGGAAAATCGCGCGGTATTCGTCCGTAGATATCAAGTTTCTGACCTTTCGTCCGAAGTCTACCGCTAAATCTGTGGTGTGTGAGACCATCATAACCTTCTTATTGGGGTTACGACCAAGAAACCACGCTGGAAAATAGATAGAAACAAGCTGTGACTTACCGTGACGGGGCGGTATGTTCACACATATACGGTCTTTCCTACCTTGTTCGATGCCCATAAGCAGGTTTGCTAGTATTCTATGGTGTTTTCCTACAATATAGTCAGGCTGCATTCGCTTACAAAACTCTATAAGGTCATTATATGCTGCCTTATTTGCCTTGCGGTTGTGTAACTCATCAACCATGCGGTCAATCTCTAGGATTTCTTCATCAGAGAAGGCGTCTAAGTTGTCAAGTATGTGTCCTACGTCCACATCATCAAAGGCTGCGGCCTTATTCATCGTCAAACTCACTCAAAATAGAGTCAATATCCAAAGGTGCGTCGTTTAAAACAACTGCGTCTTCTACTTCTGGCTCTGGATTTGTAAGTTTTGCGAGCTTACCACGTAGTTTTTCCTTAATATCGTCTGTGGTTTGGTGGGTGATTGTCACTTCAGACTTCTCTGTAAACAATCCTACATCTGATATCTTACCTAAAAGCTCCAAAGCACGCATACGGACTTTAGCGTCTGGGTTTTCTGATTCAATAATGAGTTTGTTAGTCACCAAATGGCGAAGCTGTACAGACGATTCTATAACGGAATGATTAAACTCCTTAATTATAGAGTTTGCTAGCTTGATGGACGGGGGAGTAAGTGTGGCAGCACGTTTATGTGTAATGCGCTTTGATGTTTTGTCGGGGTCTTGTGCATAAGCTGTTAGGAGAGTAGCGGCTACTTCCTCATCTATCGCGTCAGGCGTAGTGTCTACACCCCCTTCTTCTAACTTGTTAACTGTGCTGTCTAATGCTTCGACACGTTCAGGGAGCGTGATGTCTTTCACACCATCTGTCAAAGGTACACCAAGTTCAGGTTCTATGTTCATCACCATAATGTGTTCGCAGGCACTAACCGTATAACACGTGAGGATATAGTATAAAAAATTTTTTGCAAGGGGAGGTTGGGACTCCTATGGGGGGTGTTCCCTAATTTGAAAAAAACCAAAAAGTTCGGGTAAATTAGTATGCATATGCATATGCGTAGCATTAGCTATACGCGGCGGGGGTGGGGGTGGGTATGGGTAGCGTGTCAAGAGTTAGGGACGTCCCTAACCTATTTTATTTTATAGCGATGATCTATGGTGTAACGTGTTCTACATTGCTATAAATTAATCATGGTTTAACAAGTTAGGCAAAAGCCTACACCATAATCGAAAGGACATTAACAATGTCAAATCCTAAAAACACCACCACTCCAGTTGAGCCAATTACCGAAGCAACCACCGTATCAGCGGCGGCGCTAAATGCTTTCGAAATAAAATATAGTGCTTGGAAAGCTTCAAGCGATAGCACTAAATCGCTTAACCGCGAACTGGCTAACATCTTTGACTGGCGGTTATATGTTTCACCACGCGGCAAAAATAAAGCTTTGGCTCTATTGACTGTCAAGCGTTATGACGCATTTACTCGCAAGCTTAATGATATACTGGCTAAAGTTCGCGGCGAAAGCTGGACGTCTAAAACTGACGATGCGCGCAAAAAAGATTTAGGCGGCTATATTTCAGATTGGCGTCTCACTGCATTAGAACAGCAGGATTTTGATCTATTCAACGCAACCGATGGCAAGCTTGAATTTATCAATCTCCAAAAAGTTGACGGTGAGATGAAACCATCGGCAAACAAACGAGCGATAGCGGATGCCGCAAAAAAGAAAGCGGCATCCGGTGGAAGTAAAAAGCCGCAGCAACCAATCGCGCCTGTTAATGACAAGCAATTTGTCGAGACAGCATTGACGCTATCTAATGCGTTACATGGTTATGTTTCAAAATACGGTAAGGACATTACCGTTGCACCTTCTAGTGTTGCCGTTGTTATTGAGCAATCATTAGACTGCAAAGAAACATTGCAGCGTATTCTAACTGATATGCCTTCTTAATACTTTTGGGGAACCTTCGGGTTCCCCATTTTTTTGTGCCTTGTGACCTGATACCAGTATCTGTAGTAGTGTGGTGCGGCATATTATTGTAAGTTCTCACGTAACACGTTAGGGACGTCCCTAACAATATATGATACCAGTATCTGTAGTAGTGTGGTGCGTTACACTAAGCAAATTGCATAAGTCATTGAAAACAAAGTAATGTTAGAGTGTTCAAAAACGTGTTAGAAAAATTTAGGGGTTAAGTCATTGAAAACAAAGTAATGTTAGAATGTTAGAGTTTTTAAAGAGTATAAGAATTATTTAGTAGTAGGAGTGTAAGAGAGGTCTTGCGCGTATTCTTCCCTTTGTTCTCTACCTTGGAATTTTCTAACATTCTAACATTTGTTTAAAATCAATAACTTACACACCACCACACTCTAACACTTTCTTACATATTGCTATATAATATTATACGACACCATATACAAAAACTTGACATAACATATTACTTGTGGTATAGTTATATTTCCTACCAATACTACATATCATTATATAACACTAACCAGTTAGGGACGTCCCTAACGAACAGAGAGGTCACAATGTCTACAGAAGCCTATTGCATTTTATGTGATGAACCATATCCACTACGCCGCAAGACCGAGCTAAACATCAATGTGTGTTTGGACTGTGGCGATGTAAGCGCCGAACAACAGCGTCAATCTTGGTGTGTCGTTCCGCTGCCAAAGCAAGCGTATACACTAATCACCCGCAAGTCCGACTTGCTGCATCTAAACCAGAAAACACGTTAGGGACATCCCTAACAAAAACCAGACAAAGGAGAAACAAATGTCTGCACCATCAATATCATCCGCTGCTATGCTTGTTAAGTTTAGCGTAACCATACCGACATTCCGTAAGGGTGACCGTATTGCCACTGAGGAAATTGCTACCAACAACGGCGCGGATCGTAAGCGCTTCAATCTAACCAAGTCACTCATCGACAACAAAGAGTTCAAGTCGCTCAAAACACATGTCGGTGATGTGCGTAACAACATATACTATGCACGAACCCAGCCGTGGGATGACAAGGGGCCGCGTCTCTTGTCTAATGCAAACTACTTCGACTTCCATGAAAAGATGACCTATGCCATCGACCAAGGCAAAGACCTATGGGACATATTTCTTGGCACATATGAGCATCAGCGTGACGTGGTTGCTCCTCGTGAGTTAGGTGACCTCTACGACCCACTGCAATATCCGTCACTCTCTGACCTGCAAGTGGATGGGTTCCACATGAACCTTGGGTACTCAGGCATTGCTGAGGCAGGTGACTTTCGTTGTGACATCGGCAAAGAAGCGGTGGACTACGTAAAAAGTCAGATGCAGACAGACAACGATGCCCGTGTTCAGGGTGCGATGAAAGACCTGTGGCATCAGTTACACGATCAGATACAGCGGTTCCTCAAGAACCTATCTGTGGATGAGACCACAGGTAAGAAGGGTAAGATCAGTGACGGCATCTTTGATCGTCTGGTTGCTCTGACTGAGATGTTACACACATGCAACTATACAAACGATCCAGACATGGATGCCATGCGCCGTAAACTATCGGTTACTCTGGATAGTGTCACAACAGATGCTATGCGCAATAGCCCAACTACACGTGAGAAAACACGTGAGAAACTCACCGAGGCACTGAACAGCCTTCCATCACTAGACATATAATCAGTTAGGGACGTCCCTAACTCTAATCAGGAGAACGACACTATGAATACCGCGAAACAAATGTATGCACTCGACATTCAAGATACCGCCGACTTGGTTACCATGATCGGCAAAGACCAGACCGTGATCGCCGTTGGCAGCATGGGTCAGGGTAAATCAGCCATACTCGACATTGTGGCTAAGGGGTTACCCACACATAAACCGTTCTACTTCGACTGTACTACCAAGGTCGATGCGGGTGACATGGGTTTGCCTAGAATGAAAGAGGCACAAGAGAAAGACTTCTTTACGCATGCCGTTGCTGAAGATTTGGGCTTTCATCACGATGGGCCAATTATCTTGATGCTTGACGAGATTGGTAAGAACAAGTCACTGCTCCCTGCCCTGCAACGGATCGCATACGAGAAGAAGTTTGGCATGCTTGAACTGCATCCAGACAGCATTGTCTTTGCTACGACTAACAAGGCAAGCGAGGGTATGGGTGACGTGTTATCTGCACTCATGCGTAACAGAACAACAGTCGTAACCATACGAAAGACTACAAATCTCAAGTGGTTAGAGTGGGCTATCGACAACGACATCGAACCCCTGTTGATGGGTTATGTCAAAGACCATCCAGAGTTGGGTGATGACTTCGAAGATATCAAAGACCCACAAGAAAACTTGAAGATATACCACCCGAAAGACCCGTCACGTCAATCGTTCTGGACATGGCGCTCTGGTGAAGCCGCGTCAAAGATACTGAAGAAACGTCACATGATGAGCAATCACATGCTGACTGCGGCACTCATTGGCACTATCGGTGAGCAAGCGGCAGTAGAGTTGATGACTTTTGTAAATGTGGCGAAAGACATGCCATCCGTTGATGATATCAAGAACGATCCCAAAAACGCCAAGGTGCCAAACTCTGCTGCGGCTGTGTGCATGACTGTGTTTCGCACGTTAAGCACAATAGATCGTGATTGGATGGACGCATGGATGACATACATGGACAGGCTCGACACCGAGGCGCAAGGTCTGTTTGTCAATGGTGCACGGTCCGAGAAGTACAGCAAGCGTAACATTGTGATGCAGAACAAGAAGTTCGGTGAGTGGTCACGTCTGAACGGTTACATGTTCCAAGCGGATAAATCGTGATGGATTGGTATCTGATGAAAGAGAACGGTGACACGTTCTGGACGCAATGTGAGAGCCGCGAAAAGGCTCTTGCAGATGCACAGTTGTGGGGGGCGGAGTTAGTTCGCCAAGCCACCATAGTTGAAACACATCACCTAGAAAAGGAGGAGTAGGTGCAGAAATATCAGGTAACCGTGAAGGTGTTTATCACCGTAGAAGCTATTAACGCTTTTGACGCGAGTCACAAAGGTTTGGATAGAGTCTCATGTTCAGCGAAGAAATGGTACATGGATGTGGATCAAGTAAAATCAGTTAGGGACGTCCCTAACACAAACGAGGAGAAGTAAATGTTTCAAGCAAATATGACATTGGAAGAGCGCATGTCGAGAGCGACAGTCGCTTGGATGAGAAAGGAGCCAGCACTCGCTGGTGTCCTGATGATAGGTGAAACGTATCTGGAAAAGACACGCAACGGTAAAGAGTTCACCGCATGCACAAACGGACGTGACGAATGGTATTGTCGTGCGTTCATGGAAGCACTCAATGATGCACAGTTACGGTTCGTCAAAATGCATGAGGTGTATCACAAGATGTACCGACACCCGACAACATGGGGTCACTTGTCTAAGATCAACCCAGTGTTGGCTAACATGTCTATGGACTATGTGATTGATTGGCTGATTATGGAAGCCTATGGCAAGGATGGTTTCGTTGAGATGCCTGAGAATATTGCCTATGGTGACGGTCAGTTCTTTAGTAAATGCTGCTATGATCCACAGTTTGCAGGGTGGGACACCGCCAAAGTATTCTGGCATCTATATAAAGAGTTAGATGAAGATGGCGAAGGTGGCCCCGGGAATAAGGGTCAGAGCGGTGACGGTGAAACAGGTCAGGTGTTTGACGAGATTGACTTTGACGGTGCCGAAGAAATGACACGCGAAGAGAAGCAAGAGTTGGAGCGTGAGATTGACGAGGCAATACGCCAAGGTGCGTTGGTCGCTGGCAAGATGGGCAGTGGTGGCAACCGTGACATTGACGAGTTACTTCAGCCCAAGATTGATTGGCGCGAAGCGTTTCGTGAATGGTTCACCGCAACCTGTGCTGGCAGCGACCAAAGTACATGGCGTACACCTAACAGACGATACCTAGCAAGCGGATACTACATGCCATCCCAGATCAGCGAGACCGTTGCGTCTGTGCATTGCAGCAATGATATGTCTGGGTCTATCGGTAATACCGAAGCTAAGATTATGGTGACAGAGACGGTCAACATATGTGAGACTGTATTTCCTGACGAGTTACACATAACCTACTGGGATACCGAGGTCTGCGGTTACGAGAAGTATGACAACGCCGAGCTTGATACTGTGGCTGAACGCACGAAACCTGTGGGTGGTGGCGGCACTGACCCAACAGTTGTGCCTGAGTTTCTCAAAGAGAAAGGCATCAAGCCAGAGGCTACGGTTGTCTTAACAGATGGCTACATATTTGGTGGTTGGGGTGATTGGGATCATCCTGTGCTCTGGGTCATCATCGACAACAAAGAGGCCAAGCCGCCGTTTGGTTCTGTAATACACGTTAGCAGAGAGGACTTTATGAATGGCTGAAGAGTTTAAACAACGTCTCGAAATGTACAACGATAACGCTGAAATCATAGAACAGCTTTTTAGGTGTGAAAAAGAACAGTTTGCAAGCCCCTACTGGTTGAATGAAGCGATATCAAATCTTGATGGTCTGCATAGACTTGCCGAAGAAATGATTAAACACATGGAGAGCAGCGATGACTGATAACAACAACCACACTTATAGAATTTGTGACATAATTTTTCAGTTGACTGACGAGGGTGCCGCTTGCGGCATCCAGTTCTCTGATGAATTTATGGCCCAAGACGAAGAGTTCCAAAGCGCAATGGTTGACGCGATGCAACAAGCCGTGAACAATTTTGTGGAGCGATCAAGCATGGCTATGAAAGGCGAAGACATAGACATGGCAACCCAAGACGCAGTTAACTTCTTAGACAGTTGCGTCAAGAAGCAAGGGGGGCGGCTACATTGAAACGGTATCGTGTAGAGGTCGTGCAGACCAACGTGTTTTTTGAGGAGGCTGAGAGTGAAACAGAAGCTCGCCGTATTGCCGCCGAAGATCGTATTTGGGATGAAGACCAAAAAGCGCCTGACTACTACGGCGTCCACTTCAATGTGGAGGAAGCGGAATGACACAACTAACATATGGAGGTAAACTATAATGGACAATAGGCCAGATTGGCAGGACAAAGCTATCTTTGTAATCATTGCCACACTCGCAATGGTGTTAATATTCCTAACCAGTATAGGTGTGATATGATTGAGTTCTTTACCGCTCTTATCCTGATATATCACATACATGGAGAGCCACAGCTTGTTTCAGTTTTCTACGATACAGAAGACAGGTGCCAAGAAGCGATGGATAGAGGCGTGATGATGCCTCTGTATGACCAACTATACGATCTGTATGGCAATGACATGATGATGTATTGCCGTGTAACAGAAGAAGTATCTCAATACCCGATAAAACCAAAACTTAAACCATCAACAAAGTTAGGGACGTCCCTAACAGAAGAGGAGAATAACTAATGGGCTGGTCAAGCACAGAACACGAAGTGGTACACAAGGCTACTAAGGAGCACAAAATTATTATTGACACCTACATAACAAATCCTACGCACAACACCCGAAGTCAAAACACCATCACTGCTCTGGAGTATGCCAAGCTTGTGTGTAAGGAGTTACGCGGTGCGTCTTACGCAATGAGAGACCACAAGTCGGCTTACATTTACCGTGAAGGTGACACGCATGTCATGGGTTGGGTTGGTTATGGCGATTGGATGACAACCAAAACTCCAGATAAATATCAGTTCGTTATCTATGCGCCGTTCCACGCAAACGGTAAATACAGAGACGATAAAAAACAGTTTCGTATGGCTATGTTTAACGACAGAGACAAAGCTATTAAGAAAGCCAAGGCTCTGTTTAGAAGTTACACGGTTGGCGAGAGCGCATGTGCACTGAACCACCAATCCGCCAGTAGTATTACTGATGTGCAAGGCGATGCGAGTAGAGCGTACAGAGATGCAGGCAAACCTCTGGACATACATGTAAGTAGTTTTGGCCCAAATAAACACGCGTTGATAGACGAGTTCAAAGCATTGTTGGCGTCTGGACATTTGTTCTTACGAGCCGAGGTCGGTATCAATATGAAGGCGTTCTGCGATGCATATGATTTCTTTGAAAAGCGTAAGGCATCAGAAATACCTGTGATGTATGTCGATATGGTCACTGATAGATTTGGTGACAAGATATACAGATTGGCACGGCTAAAGAACGGTCGACACTACAGCCCGAACCCTAACGTAGAGGTAATGAGTGAGGAGCATTGCCAACAGTCGGATGTTCCCCAGTGGGTTGTGGATCGTGTGTCTACATTGCAGATCGTTGACAATGAAACCTATGTCGAAGGCGTTGGGTACAAGCATTGTGATAATGCCTACACAATACATGTCGATGAGGTGAACCCTTTTGTCGATTAATATGTATGGAAAAACTGCAGTGGGTATGATGGAGCATGACATTGCATGCCATGTTGTGATACGTCCTATATCTAACTATGTTCATATACGATGCCTCAAAGGTTTAACACTTGACAATAACACTAAACAACACTATCTATCACTTGATGATACCCCCGAGTGGATACGTGATAGAGTTTATGCCTTGTCAGTGTTAGACCCCGATGAAAATCAGATTGTAGAGAACGTAGGTGTGCGTTCAGCACCTGATACATTTTGGGTGTTTAAAAATAGTTAGGGACATCCCTAACAAATAATTCACACCACCTCTGCAATTATTCGGGGTGGTGTGTTATAATACGAAGAGGAGAATGACATGGGTGTAGAGACCTTCTATGACGGAAGGCTTCAAGTCCGTTTAATCTGTGACAAGTGTGATACGTCAACAGTTGTAAGCGCCCCTAGCTATCACTTGCCGAAGACCGCGACAGCGCAGCAAGTTAGAAAGGGTATAGCTGAATTAAGGACTAGTAAATCTGTTATACAGAAAGCAAGGACCGCTGGCTGGCTAGTTAACAAACAAACTATTGCTTGTAAGTGTTGCCTTAAAAACCGCAATGAGGAAAAGATGAACCAGAAAATTAGTGTGAAAAAGGTAGCGTCAACCGCTACAAAAATTGAACCCAATATGAAATCAACCCCTGCACAACGGCGTGATATACGTAAGTGGTTAGATGATTTGTACGACATTGATAAGTGTTGCTACAAAGAAAGTAACTCTGACCACACTATAGCTGATCTATGTGATGGTAAGGTGTTATGGGGTTGGGTGAAGGAAATCCGAGAAGTAGACTATGGCGAGAACGGTGGCAATGAAGAAGCCGACCTGATGGTGAAAGAAGTTAAGAAGCTGTCTGATACCATAGATAAAGCATTGGCTACCAGTGAAATAGCACAACAAGATTTTCGTAAAGCTTACGAAGCTAACGCTGCCAAAATGCAGAAAGCCCATGACGGATTACAGGCACGGCATAAAGAGGTAAATGATCTGATTAAAAAGATAAGGGGGTAGTATGACACCCGAGGCAAAAGTTAAAAAGAAAGCGGTGCAGATACTCAAAGAGTTAAGTGCCTATTACTTTTACCCTGTCACTGGTGGTTATGGGCGCAGCGGTGTGCCTGACATAGTAGTCTGTTACAAGGGTTTATTTGTTGGCATTGAATGCAAAGCTGGCAATAAAAAACCTACACCACTGCAAGAGAAAAACCTTGACGAGATACGTGCCGCAGGTGGCACCGCGCTTGTCATCAATGAGGATAACGTATTACGTCTAAGCAGGATACTGTTTGACTTATCGTCCGGTTAGTTGGGTATCCCGAGGCGATGGGGGTAGAGCCGTGAGAGACCCCTACATTGAAATATCCACGGCAGTAAGAGGTGTGCATCCTTTCGATTAAATCCGCACATTGATCTTACACTGGTTCGCGGGGTGGCTTCGGCTGCTCTGCGATACCAGTTTCCAAAAAGTGTTAGGGACGTCCCTAACAAAAAATTTAAATAGGAGAACGACATGACTAAGAAGCAAGAAAAAATATGGGCTTACAAAGTAAAGCACCCAGAAGCTACAATCTCAGAAATAGCACAGGCTACAAAAACATCTTATGCCTACGTGTGGGCGTTGATGAAAAAGATCGGCACACCAAAAGAGGTATTAGTAGCGGAAAAGCAGCTTGAAGCGGCAGGAATAACTGACATCGAAGCTGATTGGGTAGATGTTTCACGTGAAACAATACCAGAAGAACCACCCACCTTACCGCCTTTATATAACCGCTCTGGTATATTGGAAGAGGCATCTAATTTAATTAGCGGTGAGCGTCACGAAGAATATGGCGATGCCAAAGAAAATTTTGACCGTATCGCTGGGTATTGGAACGCGCATTTAGGTTTGATTAATTTTATATCTGCTCGTGACGTGGCGGCTATGATGGTTCTGTTAAAGATATCAAGGCTACACGGCGATGGTCCGAAAGATGTGGATACCTATGTAGACATTTGTGGATACGCTGCTATTGGCGGTGAGATTGCGGGTAGCGATTAATGAACTTAATCACACTCGACTTTGAAACATTTTATGACAGGGAGTATTCCCTGTCTAAACTTACTACCGAAAACTATATACGCCACCGAGACTTTGAAGTTATTGGGGTTGCAATAAAGAAAGACACAGAAGAAACACACTGGGTTAGCGGCACGCATGAACAAATAGGTGAGTACCTAACACGTTATGACTGGAAAAACAGCATGCTGCTGGCACACAATACCATGTTCGATGGTGCGATACTTAACTGGCAGTTCGGTATAACTCCTAAGATATACGCTGACACATTATGTATGGCACGCGCTTTACATGGTGTTGAGAGTAGCGTGTCGCTTGCAAACTTGGCAAAGGCTTATGGCCTAAAAGACAAAGGCGATGAAGTAACACGTGCTATAGGTAAGCGTAGGGGGGACTTCAATGAAGAGGAGTTGAGTGGGTATGGGGACTACTGTGTTCTAGACGTAGACATAACACATGAACTGTTCATGCGTATGATAAGTAGTTTTCCACGAAAAGAAATGAAGTTGATTGACTTAACGCTTCGCATGTTTGTTGAACCTACAGTAGACTTGGATGACGGTCTTCTTGAGTTGCACTTGGCTGAGATTAAAGAACGTAAAGATAAGTTACTGGCAGATGCTCAAATCGGAAGAGAAGAGCTAATGTCAAATCCAAAATTTGCGGTTGTGCTTGAAGGGTTAGGCGTGAAGCCGCCCATGAAAATAAGCCCTACTACGGGAAAACAAACATTTGCATTTGCAAAATCGGACGAAGGTTTCAAGGCATTACAAGAACACGAAGATGACCGTGTACAATCTCTTGTAGCTGCTCGGTTGGGTACTAAAAGTACCTTAGAAGAAACAAGGACACAACGATTTATAAACATATCTCGCCGTGGACTGTTGCCTGTGCCTGTAAGATATTATGCAGCGCATACTGGTAGATGGGGTGGCGATGACAAGATTAACCTCCAAAACTTACCAAGTCGTGGACCTAACGGTAAGAAGTTAAAGCAAAGTATTGTTGCGCCAGCAGGTCATACACTGATTGATGCCGATAGCGCACAAATAGAAGCACGTGTCTTGGCGTGGCTAGCAGAGCAAAACGATCTTGTTGACCAGTTCGACAAAAACGAAGATGTGTATAAGCATATGGCTTCAAAGATTTACAGCGTGGAGCCAGACGCAGTTGATAAAGACCAACGGTTTGTAGGCAAAACCACTATCCTTGGCGCAGGGTATGGTATGGGCGCGATTAAATTTCAAATGCAGTTGTCTAACTTTGGTTTTGACATGCACATAGATGAAGCACGTAACGTGATAGACATATACCGCACAACAAATGGCGCGATTAGTTCCCTATGGCGCAATGCTCAAGAGATGTTGAAGAATCTGTGTAACAAGTCAGCTACACAATTAGGACGTAGTAACGTGCTGCGGGTGGATGTGGATAAGATGGCTATAATATTACCTTCTGGGTTGCCTATGTATTATCACGACCTGTTTTTTCAGACGGAAGATAACCGCCCACAATATTATTATAAAACACGTAGGGGGCCAAACAAAATCTACGGTGGAAAAGTTGTAGAAAATATATGTCAAGCAGTTGCGCGGTGCATCATAGGTGAGCAGATGCTACGCATTGCCAAAAGATACAAGGTTGTGCTAACTGTACATGACAGTATTGTGGCCTGTGTAAAAGATGAAGAGGTGGCCGAGGCGCAAGCATATGTAGAAGAATGTATGCGTTGGAAACCCGATTGGGCAGATGGTCTGCCGATAAACTGTGAAAGTGGAACAGGCAAATCATATGGAGATTGTGAATGAGCCAAAGTAGCACATTGGAAATAACGTGCACTGAAGAAGAATTTTACGGTGTAATGTGTGAGAGTGCTTTAGGTCGTGAATGGTTTAAATGGCACAAAGAAAACCCTGAGTTTTTTATGTTGTTTGAAAGGTTTACCGCTGAAGCTATAAACAGAGGACATAAAAATTTAAGTGGTTGGTTAATTGCTAACAGAGTGCGCTGGGAGACTAGTATTGTGACTAGGGGCAATGAATATAAAATAAAGAACGATTTTATAGCTCTTTTTGCGCGTTTGTTTATGGTCCGTCACCAAGAATATGTTGGGTTTTTTAGGACAAAACGGATGAAGCGTTTAGTTAGAGACATTTTTAAGTCCACTAACCCATCAGCTAGTGTGTTTTCTCCTGTTGAAGGGGGGTTTGTATACTGATGACTAATATAGCGCCGTGGTCGTTCAGCAAAATCAAATCTTTTGAACAATGCCCCAAACAATTTTACCACGAAAAGGTTCTTAAAGAATATCCATTCGTGCCAACGCAAGCCACCATCTACGGTAACGCGTTTCACAAGGCAGCGGAGCTATACATAAAAGACAACGAACCACTACCTGACGAGTTTCAGTTTGCGCAAAATTTTTTAGACACATTAGCTGCCAAACGTGGTGTGAAGTTTTGTGAGCGTAAAATGGGCGTAAAAGAAAACTTAGAAGCTTGTGACTTTTACGATAAACGAGCGTGGTTCCGTGGCATCGCTGACTTGCTTATCATTGATGTGTTAGGTGAAATCGCATGGGTAATAGATTACAAAACGTCTAAGTCATCGCGTTATGCAGACAAAGGGCAGTTGGAGTTGATGGCTCTGGCTGTGTTCGCACATTTTCCTGAGATAAAAAAGGTACGCGCTGGTTTGGTTTTTGTGTTAGTAAATGACTTAGTAAAACACACCTACGAAGAGCAAGACAAAGCTGACCTTTGGGAAAAATGGATCGTTAAGCATAACGGTTTACGTGCCGCTGCAGAATCTGACACGTGGAACGCTAGACCTAATGGGTTATGTAAAAGACACTGCCCTGTCGTTGAGTGTATACACAATGGAGCAAACGCCTGATGCCATATAAAAATCCAAAGGACCGTAAAAAGCAAGTTAACAAACCTGTGGGCAGTAAGCCCTTTGAAGCAAGGATGGAACGCCAACGAGCTAGGCGCAAAATAGATCGTGAAGGTGTAGACAAAAACAAAAATGGCAAAGCTGACAAACGTGAGGGTAAAGACGTTAGCCACAAGAAAGCATTGAGCAAAGGCGGTTCTAATAAAGACGGTGTGAAGATCGAAAGTCGCAGCAAGAACCGCGCAAGAAACTATAAAAAGAAAAAGTAGGAGAACACATGAAAATAGTGGACGGTAAAGCGTTGCTGTTAAAGCTACGCAATCCAAACCGTGTTACCTCAGTAATACCTAAAAGCAAACAAGTTAATACTAACGAGGTGCTTGTTGATTGGGATATTGATGCGACACACAAACTAAACAATCTAGGGGTCCGGGCACCTTCGCCTATAGAATCTCAGTATAATTGGTCAGGTAGATACACCCCCTTTGACCACCAAAAGAAAACCTCTGCATTCTTTACCATGAATAAACGCGCTTTTTGTTTTAACGAGCAGGGTACAGGCAAGACTGCCAGTGCCATATGGTCGGCTGACTTTCTGATGAACAAAGGCAAGATAAAGAGAGTGCTTGTCATATGCCCACTGTCAATTATGGATAGTGCATGGCGAGAAGATTTATTCACATTTGCACCGCACCGATCTGTAGATATTGCATACGGTGCCGCAAAGAAACGTACCGCCGTCCTAAACCAAGGTGCCGAGTTTGTCATAATAAATTATGACGGTGTGGAGATAGTTTTGGACGAAGTTCGTAACGGCGGGTTTGATTTGATTATTGTTGACGAAGCCACGCACTATAAAAACACGCGCACTAAAAGGTGGAAGACGTTACGCAAGATAGTTACCGATGACACATGGCTCTGGATGATGACAGGTACACCAGCGGCTCAATCTCCTTTAGATGCATACGGCCTCGCCAAACTTATTAACCCTGATGCGGTGCCACGGTTTTATAGTTCGTTCCGTGATATGGTAATGATGCAGATTACACAGTTCCGTTATATACCAAAGGATAATTCTAGTGAGGTTGTATATAACGCGTTGCAGCCAGCTATACGGTTCACCAAAGAAGAATGTCTCGACTTACCAGCCATGACATACGTTAAAAGAAAGGTAGAATTAACCAGACAACAAACAAAATATTATGAACTACTACGTAAAAAATTAGTTATGCACGTGGGTGAAGACGAAGTATCCGCTATAAACGCCGCTGCCACTATGAACAAACTACTGCAAATCAGTGCTGGTGCGGTATATACAGATAAGGGTGATGCGTTAGAGTTTGACATAAACAATCGTTATAAAGTTTTGAAAGAAGTTATAGATGAAAGCAGTCAAAAGGTTCTTATCTTTGTACCATTCAAACACACGATAGATGTATTAGTGTCGAAGCTACGGTCTGACAACTTAACAGCAGAAGTGATTCGCGGCGATGTACCCGCACATGCCCGCACCGATATATTTAAACGGTTCCAAACTATGTCTGACCCCAAGATATTGGTGATACAACCCCAAGCAGCAGCACATGGTGTGACTTTAACTGCAGCGAACACTGTGGTATGGTG